>Ga0256840_1003517_pt1 | contig 12582 bp, 5 predicted proteins | sample 355202metaG_FD_185969 | JGI IMG/M metagenome (GOLD analysis project Ga0256840, IMG submission 185969) | Hydrothermal vent microbial communities from Mid Atlantic Ridge, Atlantic Ocean - 355-202 | ecosystem: Environmental > Aquatic > Marine > Hydrothermal vents | place: Atlantic Ocean: Mid...
TCCGGGTAAATCGCAACAGCTCTGTTTATTTTATTCTCCAGAGATTCTATGAGATATTTTTCTTCACTATGGAGAAGCTGGGCAATATCAGGATGTACTTTCACAGTGAATCTATTGCCCATCATATCTTTTGCCTCGCTTAAAATATCCCTGTATATTTTATGACAAATTGATTTTCCCGAGAGTAACATACCGTCTCCTCCACAGTAAAAACATGGTTCACAAAGGGTCGTTGACAAATTCCTTCTCACCCTTTTTCGTGTCATCTGAACAAGGCCAAGGTCAGATAAGGGTAGCACGTTGGTCTGGCTTTTGTCTTTCTTCAGGGCCTCGTTGAGTTGCACCATGACTTTTTCCTTGTGGTGATTCTTTTTCATGTCAATAAAATCAATAATAATAATGCCGCCGATATTTCTCAAACGTATCTGATACGCTATTTCCTTCACCGCTTCAAGATTTGTTTTTAATATGGTTTCCTCAAAATTATGTTTACCCACATATCTGCCCGTATTGACATCAATGGCCGCAAGTGCCTCGGTCTGATCAATTATTATGTATCCCCCTGATTTAAGCCATACTTTCTTTTTTAACGCCCTTGCAATATCACCCTCAATATTATAGGCATCAAAAATTGGTTCGCTACCCTGGTACAGGTCAACGGCAACATGAAGATCAGGCATAAATTTTGAGATAAAGTCTTTAACTTCTTCATATCCTTGTTTTGAATCAATGATTAGTTTATCATATTCATCGGTTAAGAGGTCCCTTACAGCTCTGAACGTAACAACAAGATCCCTGTAAATAAGACACGGGGCAGAAGCTGTTTTGTTTTTTTTCAGAATATCCTCCCACGTTCTCGTAAGAAATTTAATTTCTTTTTTAAGCTGTTCTTCCTGTATGCCTTGAGCCGCTGTTCTGAAAATATATCCAAAATTATCCTTCCGCACAGAGGCAAGAAGATTTTTAAGACGTTCTCTTTCCCCTTCATTGGTTATTCTCCTTGAAATACCTACATGCTCCACAGTTGGCATGATAACCATAAAACGTCCGGGCAGGGAGATATGAGTTGTCACTCTGGGACCCTTCGTCCCAATGGGTGATTTGGCAATCTGAACAAGAATTTCCTGATTTTCACTCACAAGTTCCTCTATACTGAATTTTGATGTGGCAGGATGTTCCCATTCAGAAGAAGAGATCTCTGTATCCTCATTCATAATATCACTATCCTCAGAATCTGACTCGGAATCCGGGTCGGAATAAATCTCATTGTCCTGTTCAAGCATCTGTGCCAGACCATTGGTGTCTTCATCAAGGATATCATCAACATATAAAAATGCCGCCTGGGTAAGACCAATATCAACAAACGCCGCCTGCATCCCTGGCAGAACACGCTGGATTCTTCCCTTATAAATATTGCCGGTAATATTTGCTTCATCACCTCTTTCTATAAAAAGCTCAGCTATAGTGCCGTTCTCAAGAAGGGCAACCCTGGTCTCATATTCTTCAGCATTTACAACAAGTTCTTTCATCATAATTCACTCAGTTTTCAATTTAATAGGCCACTATTTGTTAACTTTAATTTTTCAGTTTAATGATTGCTGCAGCTTGAATAGCTTTTATCGGTACTTTAAAAACACTGCTTAATATATCAGCAGGTCTTATTGTTCTGTTCTGATAATATGTTAAAACCATTTCAAGGCTGTACCCGTCAAAAAAATTTATTTTCTTTATTGCTTTTCTCAAGTCAATTGTCCTTGTCTTTCCTTTAAAACTTGTCTGTTCAATCACATATTCGGAAAGAGTCATAAAATCAGTGATACATTTTTTATCAATTGTATAATCCTTAAACGAAATTCTATAAATGGCAAGGTTACCCGAATCATTTTTTTTAAGCCCTGCACAATACACACACCTCGTTATAGACAGAATAGCAGGCAGGAACAAATCTAATTGTTCCTTGAAAAAATCGGGATTTGTGCCCAATTCCACATAAAGGTTAAAAAATTCTTCTTCACTTTCCATTCCAACGGGAAGTGGATTATCAAAGGATATTTTCATCCCGGGATTAAATCCCATTGTATGTTTAATTTTTATGCCTGTTCTTCTCACAGCCCTTCTTATTATCTTGGCAAGCTCAAGATGCCCGAGGAATCTTGCATCTCCGAGTCGTGAATAAAAAACTCTCAGTTTTGTAAACTTTGTGTCTTTGTTATAAACTCCCTTGTTATAAAATTCTTTGGTTTCATGTATTGTCTTATCAAACTCTCTTCTGTTGGATTTTGAACCGATGAATTCTGAAACTGACCTGTCATAGCGAGAGAGGTCTACAGGAGCAGAAATATTTTCAGCTTTATTGTACAAAACAGGATGAATCTCTTTAAAATCGCAGATACCGCATCCGGTGCATTTATTTTCTCTGCAGTCCGATGTAGTTTCAGTAAGCATGGCTTTGTTAAATTCATGGTTTAAAAATTCAGGAGACACACCTGAATCAATATGCTCCCAGGGCAGGATTTCATTATCATCTCTTTTTCGTAAAGTAAAAAAATCCGGGTCAATCCCTGTTTCCATGAAAGCTTCTTTCCAGAGATCATATCTGAACATGTCTGACCATCCGTCAAGTCTACATCCTTTTTTCCAGGCTGACACAAGAAGAGATGAAAGCCTTCTGTCACCCCTTGCAAAAACTCCTTCAAGAAGACTCATTTTTGGATTCTGCCATTTTAGATTAATATTTCTCTTTCCAAGGTGTTTTTTAAGATAATTAAGGTTTTCTTCCGCTCTTTCCACGGAAATCTGGGAACATTTCTGAAAAGGGGTATGGGGCTTTGGAATAAAAGGGGCAAAACTCACGTTTATCCGGGCCTTTCCCTTTTTTCTGTTTGCTCTATTTGATCTTTCCCCCTGTAATTTAACGGATGCAAGCCTTGATGCAAGGTCACATATTCCTTCAATATCCTCCATGGTTTCCGTTGGAAGTCCTGTCATAAAATAAAGTTTAATATGACTCCAGCCAAGTCTAAATGCGTTGGTAACCGTATCAAAAATATCTTTTTCCGTGATATTTTTATTTATCACATCCCTTAACCTCTGTGTTCCTGCTTCAGGCGCAATTGTAAACCCTGTCTTCTTTACCTTTTTGATAATCTTCATAAGTTCCGGCGTAAGTCTTCCAGCCCTGACAGAAGGAAGGCTTATGGCAGTGCAATGCTCCTGATCAATGAAAAGTAATTCTCTCATAATCCGGGCAAGATTGCTATAATCTCCTGTACTTAAGGACAAAAGAGATATATCGCTGTAACCAGTTGTTTTTAAACCTGTTTCTGCCATTTCCATGAGGTCATCGACAGAACGTTCCCGCACAGGCCTATAGATCATACCTGCCTGACAAAATCTGCACCCCCTTGAGCACCCCCTTGCTATTTCAAGCCTTAACCTGTCATGCACAGGCCTTCCAAAGGGCACAATGGGTGTTGCAGGGAAAACAACGGATTTAAGATCTGCAAGAACCGCCCTTTTTATGTTTTTATAACAGGAGTAAACAGGAGTAAGCGTCTGAATATCATTGGAATTAAAATTTTTAATGAAAAACGAAGGGACATAAACGCCGCGAATTTCAGACAAGAGTTTTAAAAGAGTTTTCTTTTTATTATCTCCGCTTTTTTTCCACTTAATAAAAGTTTCAGATATCTCAATTACAGCTTCTTCTCCGTCACCAATCACAAAGGCATCAAAAAAGTCAGCAAGTGGTTCGGGATTAAATGCACAGGGACCTCCGCCGATTATAAGGGGAAAAGAATCATCCCTTTGTTCCGCATAAAACGGAATTTTAGAAAGATCAAGCATTGTAAGTATATTGGTAAAGTTCAATTCATAGAGAAGGCTGAATCCAATGATATCAAAATCTTTTAAATCCGTTTTGGATTCAAGGGAAAACATAGGAATATTTTTTTCTCTTAAAAGCTTTTCCATGTCAGGAGCAGGCGCAAAAAAGCGCTGTGCTACAATATCAGTTCTGCTGTTTAAAATACTATAAAGGATCTGCATCCCGAAATGGGAAGTCCCTATCTCGTATAAATCAGGGAAACACAAGGCAAACTTAAGATCAATTCCTTCATGATTTTTTTTTATGGTGTTTACCTCGGAGCCAAGATAACGGCTTGGCATATCCACAAAGGGGAGAATTTCTTGAATAAATTTATTGGTCATGGTAAAAATTCAGCTTATTATTTAAAGACGGTTATGTTTCAAACCGTAAAATTCAAAATTATATTTTTAAAGCTCGCAGTGATACAAATTTATAGAACAGATAAGTATCGCATTTAAAACAAAATAAAACAACGGAAAATTAACCATGGACAGAACAAAAATCAACAAACTGATTGAATCGGATTCTTCAAATAAAGACATACTTATCAAGGGGTGGGTGAGAACAAGACGTAGTTCAAAAAATTTTTCATTTATGGAAATCAATGATGGATCAAGTCTTAAAAATATTCAGGTTATTGCAGATATAAAGCTTGAAAATTACGGGAAAATTGAAAAAATAGCCACCGGTTCTGCCTTATCTATTAAAGGCAGACTTGTTGAATCTCCGGGAAAAGGGCAAAAATGGGAAATTCATGCCGACGAGATTGAAATAATAAGCCCTGCAGATGAGACCTATCCTCTTCAGAAAAAAAGGCATTCAGATGAATTTTTAAGAAAAATCGCCCATTTAAGGCCAAGAACAAATAAATACGGTGCAGCCTTCCGCATAAGATCCGAACTTGCCTTTGCAATTCATAAATTTTACAAGGATAAGGGATTCAGATATATAAATACTCCGATTTTAACGGGGTTAGACTGCGAGGGAGCAGGAGAAATGTTTAAGGTTACAACCCTTAGCCCTGCTGTTGTTGCAGAACAGGAAAAAATAAATTTTAAAGAAGATTTTTTCGGACAGGAGGCCAACCTAACTGTTTCAGGACAGCTTTCGGCTGAAATGTTTGCACTGGCACTGGGTGACGTTTATACTTTCGGCCCGACTTTCAGGGCTGAAAATTCTAATACAAGCCGCCATGCAGCTGAATTCTGGATGCTTGAGCCCGAGATGTCCTTTTGTGACCTTACAGGCAATATGGACCACGGAGAAGAGCTTATAAAATATCTGACAAAACATGTTGTTGAGAACTGTAGCGATGATATAGAGCTTTTTGCAAAATTTGTGGATAAAAACCTCACAAAAATTCTTGAGGTCATGATGGATTCACAATATTCAAGAATCACCTATAAAGATGCCGTTATTATACTTAAAAAATCAGAAAAAAAATTTGAGCACAAGGTGGAATACGGTATTGATTTCAATTCTGAGCATGAAAGATTTCTTGCGGAGGAATATTTTAAACAACCTGTTTTTCTTATAAATTACCCAAAAGCTATAAAACCATTTTACATGAGGATAAACGACGATAACGCAACCGTTGCAGCAATGGACCTTCTTGCCCCGCGAATCGGCGAGATCATTGGCGGAAGCCAAAGGGAAGAACGTATTGATGTCCTTGAAAAACGCATGGATGAAATGGGACTGTCAAAAAAAGCCTATTGGTGGTATCTTGATTCAAGAAAATTCGGTTCTGTTCCCCATTCTGGCTTTGGAATGGGATTTGAACGTCTTCTCATGATGCTCACCGGCATAACCAACATAAGAGATGTTATTCCCTTCCCAAGGACTCCCGGAAATATCGATTTCTGAGAAACGGAAGAGCGAGAAGTCCTATTGCAGCGCAGATAAGGTACATATTCGCAAGCCCTGTAAAATCTCCTATAATACCCACAAGAACAACGGTGACAGCCCTTGTAACAAAGGAGACCATCATGAAAATACCATTTGCCGCAGAGGGATTTCCTCCGGCATTTTCCTGAATTATGGCGAGCATCACAGGGGTTGTGGAAAGAAATGTAAAACCCGTTGCAAGCAGCATGAAAAAACTTAAATAGCCATGGGTTATTATGAAGAGACACAAAGTGACAGGTGCCGCTATAAGAGCTATAAAAAGAATCCTTCCTCTTCCCATTCTATCACTCATGATACCTGCAGAAAGAACACCAGCGATCCCAAGAGCCTCATAAATGGCAAGACCGGTTCCGGCAAGCCATAGACTACCTGTCTGTTTTTGTATAAACACAGGAAGAAACACAGACAGAGCAGAGCGCATGAAGGCAGTAGCGGTGAGTATTCCTGAAAGAGGAATAAATATATGCTTCATCTCTTTTACGGTTGACATGAGTGGAGATGGTTTTAATACGTTTTCAGGGATTTCAATCTTACTAAGTCTGAAATAAAGCATAACAGACATGATAATGGCAAAAATCATTACAGGGTAAAAATTTTCAAGTCCGAATTCAGCCACCATGGCAACCGCAAAAATAGGGCCCACAGATCTTGCGGCTTCTCCTCCTGTCATGAAAAAGCTCATACCCTTGCCCTTTTGTGTACCTGACACATCGGAAATAAGCACCGGAGCCGGGACATGATAAAGAGCCACACTTGTCCCTGCAATAAAAAGCAAAACAATAAGCATCCAGTACGCAGAAACATTCCCCATGAGGCTCATTGGGATTGCAGTCATGGAAGGCGCAAGTATGACAAGCCATTTTACCAGTCCTTTTTTGTCGGCGAGGACACCGATAAAGGGATTTAAAAGTGATGGGACCTGTAAAATTGTTGATAAAAACCCTGCCTCTCCGAGATTAATGGATAATTTTTCAATAATAAGGGGAAGAAGCGGTGGAAGAAAACTTGTGTATAGATCATGCACAAAATGTGAAAAAGATAAAAGGACCACATCCCCGGTATGAAATCTCTTGTTTCCCATAGCACCTCTTTTTTTATATGAAACTCCCAATTTAAGTACCTGGATTTATGTAAGTCAGCTTCGCGCCATCGGACATATTTTTGTCAAAATTTTTAATTTTTAAGCCGGAAGTGGGTCATTATGCTCCGACCATGACCGTTATAAAAAAGTCAAAATAATTGAAAGGCTACAAAATTTAGCATATGATTTCCAAATATGAAAGAAATATATGCTCTTTTACTCATATATATTTTTTATCTGAACCAAAAGGAGGCAGGTGAACGCAACCTCATGGGATGAAAGGGTTGCTGGGCTGCAAGAATGATATTTAAAAATGTAAAAGTACCAAAGAAAAATCTTCTTGGAGACTTAAATAGGGATTGATGAAAAAATAAATGGGGAAAAATCAGGCGCCTTGTATCCCAGACCCCAAAATTTTTTAAAAAACACAGAGAAAAGCATGTCTTGCTTATGATCCTGATTTAATGTAATATCCGATAATTTAAAAGTTTAATTCCAATATTGCCATGGGGCAAATTCGGATTCAGGCTGTAATTCTACCCACAGCAAATATAAACCCCGAAAAGAACAGGGAACAACGCACAAAAAACACAGAGGATAAACAGTGAACTCCATCAAAGAAGAAAAACATGGGAAAAAGTCTCCTGCAAAGGAAGAAGATATCAATAATCCAGGTCTGAGGCAGGGTGAGTTCCTGCTTGGCTATAAAATTCTCCAAAAGGACAAATTAGAGGATATTGATTCCGTTTTTTACCAGTTGGAGCATATTGCAACAGGGGCAAAACATATACACATCAGCAATAAAGACAAAGAGAATACATTTGGCGTTGCATTTAGAACGGTTCCTTCGGACTCCACCGGAGTTGCCCATATACTGGAACATACTGTCCTGTGTGGCTCAAAAAAATTTAACGTCAGAGACCCCTTTTTCTCCATGCTTAAAAGGGGGCTTTCCACATTCATGAACGCCTTTACTGCTTCGGACTGGACAATGTATCCATTTTCCACCCAGAACAGAAAAGATTTTTATAACCTCATGGACGTTTACCTTGATGCCGCATTTTTTCCGAAACTTGACGAATTAAGCTTTAAGCAGGAAGGACACCGACTGGAACTGTCCGCTCCGGAAAATAACAAAAATGATAAAGGTACGGCACATCTTATATACAAAGGGGTTGTGTACAATGAAATGAAAGGCGCCATGTCATCTCCAAACCAGATCATGGGAAGGTCTCTTCTGAGATATTTATACCCTTCAACCACATATAGCTTTAATTCAGGAGGAGAACCTTCAGAAATACCAAAACTCACGCACAAAGCTTTAAAAGAGTTTCATTCAAGATTTTATCATCCTTCCAATTCTTTTTTCTATACCTATGGTTCCCTTCCCTTAAGAGACCACCTTGAATTTATCCAAAAAAATGTTTTAAGGCAGTTTACAAGGGAGAACCCTGATTCTGAAATAAAATCCCAGTCAAGGTGGGATACTCCGGAAAAGGCCACAGCTTTTTATCCCCTTGCTAAGGATGAAAATCCGGAAAAAAAATATCAGGCGTGTGTTGCATGGCTTACAGCTGATATAAGAAATTCTTTTGAAGTACTTGTACTCACCGTTCTTGAGCAGATTCTGCTTGGCAATTCAGCATCCCCCTTAAGAAAAGCTCTTATAGATTCCAATCTTGGCTCTGCACTGAGCGATTCCACAGGATTTGATTCAGAAATGAAAGACACCATGTTTGCATGTGGGCTCAAAGATATCTCCCTTGATTCAGTGGAGAAAATAGAAAAAATTATTTTTAAGACCCTTGAGGATACTGCAGTGCAAGGTATAGATAAAATGCTTATTGACTCTGCGATTCACCAGATAGAATTTAACAAAAAAGAAATTACAAACACTCCACATCCCTTTGGCATTAAATTACTTCTCTCCTTTGCAGGCGCATGGATACAGGAAGGGGACCCTTTTTCATGCTTAAACTTTAACAAGGATCTTAAAGAATTAAACAGAAAAATAGACGAGGGCGGGTTCCTTGAAGAAAAAATCAGGGAGTATTTTCTTGATAATCAGCACAGGCTTATTTTCACACTGGCGCCTGACCAGAAAATGGAGGAAAAGGAAAATCAAAGGCTGGAAAAAAAACTTGCGGAAATTCTCCGTAATATGGATAAAAAAAACCTTAATTCAATAAAGGAGGATATGAAGAAACTTAAAGAACTGCAGGAGAAAAAAGATGATCTTTCATCCCTCCCATGTCTTGAGCTTTTTGATGTTCCACCCGGAATAGAGATTATTAAACCAGATATAATTGACGGGATATCTTGCACCACCTGCTATGATAAATCAACTTCGGGGATTCTCTATTTTTCATGTCCCACAAGTATAGGTGCACTTTCAGAAAAAATGCTCCATCTGATTCCATTTTTCTGCCATGCTTTTACAGGTAGCGGGACTGCGAAAAGAAATTATGCCGAGATGGCAAGTATTATGGACCTTTATACAGGTGGCATCTCCATATCCCCCTTTGCAGGCACTGATTTCTCAGATGAAAAACAATGTATGCCCTTTCTTGCATTCCAGGGAAAAGCTCTCAACAGAAACATTGAAAAACTTTTTGAACTGATAAATGAATTTGTATTGGAATACAGTTTCTCAGATCTCACAAGAATAAAGAACCTTCTCTTTCAGTACAGGGCAGCCATGGAATCTTCCATTGTCGCAAATGGGCATAGATATGCCATATCACTTGCTTCCCGTAATTTTTCAAAAGCTGCCTTCATGGGAGAAATCTGGCACGGTATTTCACAGTATAAGTTCATCAAAAAGCTCACGGAAAAATTTACAGGTACTGCCAACGATGAAAAAATCCTGGCGGAACTTTCAAAGGATCTTAGCAAAATTGCCAGAGTTGTATTCCAAAAAGGAAACTTGAGACCCGCAGTTTCCGGTGATAAAAGAGCCCTTATCCTTTCTGACAATAAAATTTCTTCCATGCTCACCAACTTACTGAGTTCCAATGGCAATGCCATGACATCCCCTGATATTGCAATAAAAACAAGGCTGCCCTTTGAGGGTTGGACTACAAGCACATCCGTGTCCTTTGTGGCCCAGTCCTTTGAAACTGTCCGCTTAGGCCATGAAGATGCCCCCTCTCTTGCTGTAATCGCAAAAATGCTCAGATCCCTGTATTTACACAGGGAAATAAGGGAAAAAGGCGGGGCATACGGTGGTTTTGCAATGTATAATTCCGAAGAGGGGATTTTTTCCTTTGGCTCGTATAGAGATCCTTATATTAGGAGGACCCTTGATGTTTATGAAAACGCCTGCAACTTTATTACAGACGGAGATTATAGTAAAGATGACATAAAAGAAGCGGTCCTTCAGGTGTGTGCTGAAATTGATAAACCTGAAACACCCGGTCCTGCATCGATAAAGGCTTTTTACAGAGATATCCTGCGTTTAAGTGATGAGAAACGTCAAAACTTTAAATCCTGTTTACTGAAACTTGACAAAAAAACAATAGGAGAAACAGCAAAAAAGTATTTTAATATTAAAGAGAATCAAAAGGGGACTGCTGTAATCTCAGGAATAGATATGTTGAAAAAGGCCAATACCGGCCTTAAACCCGGACAGAAACCCTTGGAGTTGTTAAAAATCTAAAGCCATAAATCAGCAATTCTCGGAGAGAATTTTTTCAAATGCATATTAAAAAGCACCTGGGCTTTTCGGGTCTGGAAAAAATGTTATCAAAACGGTTTCTCCAAATTAAAGATGTCCGTATTTTATGCGCCTTAATGTTATTTATTAACCACCAAAACAAACATATAATCCAGTACAGGGTTGCTTTCCTCGCAATGCAGCATCTGAATCGGTGTGTCACAAGATCCTGGCGAAGCCGCATGTTAAAAACAATGGACTGTTTGAGGACATACAGAACTGCAGTTCTTGACGTTAATTGAAAAAGAATGGGGCTTTCCTGACGGATTCACCAGGTAAATGAAAGGTAAATTGGTCGACAGGTTGCTACGGAATGTAAATTTTAAAAAATCACTATCAATAAGTTAGATGTATTAAAAATACAAAAAAATCTATTGCGTAACAGCCTGTCGAAATGGGTAATGGATACTGATATTTAACAATACGTTAAGAAATTCGTTTTGGTGTGTGGTGATCATTATTTATCACAGAGAATTGCTGGCAATAAATATTCTTACTTGACATTTTGCCATCATTTTTTATAGTCTTTTTGGTTATTATAACCAATTATAACTGACAAGGATGGAGCATGAAGGCACGCTTCCAGTTAAAAAATATACAATTAACATATCATGTAATAAAAGTGGAAGCTTAATATGAAAACAGAGGGACAACCTCCTGTCAGACTCAAAGGAGTAGGAGATGGATTTTGGGTTACCCTTGATACGTCTGTACCTGAAGAAAAGTTAAAATCAGAGGTGACAAAACTTTTTCAACGGCTCAAACACCTTACAATTAATGCCAGGGTTATCATTGATACCAATGGTGCCAAAGGCTATGAAAATTTAATTGCAAATATAGGAGCATATTTAAAAAATACTTTTTATGTTGGAATTGTCACAACTCCCCCTGAAAAAAGATCCATGCCTGTGGAGCGCATAAGGCAGAGAGACCTCTCCAAAGGATGGACACATCACAAAAGTGAGGTACTCATGCTAAGGGGCAGAGTCAGATCAGGGCAAAAAATAGAGGCTAAAAGGCATATTCTTATAATGGGGAACGTTAATCCCGGCGCCGAAATAATTGCAGGAGGAAATATTATTGTTATGGGAAGACTAATGGGACAGATCCATGCAGGATATCCTGAGAATGAAGAGGCCATTATCCTGTCTCTTGATTTCAGACCGACCCAGATACAGATAGGAGGCGTTGTGGCAGCTGGACTTGATGAAAATACCAAAGCTGTAGCTGAATTTGCCAGTATCAGTAACGGGCGCATTATTGTTCAGGATTATATTAAGACAGAACCATTTGGTAAAATACCATGGCCCGAAGTTATCTAATACTTTTTAAAAATGAGGTGCAAATTGGAAGGTAAAATTATAGTAGTAACTTCCGGGAAAGGGGGTGTGGGGAAAACCACTGCCACGGCTTCCATTGGTGCGGCTCTTGCCATGGAAGGCAACCGAGTTGCCGTAATTGACATGGATATTGGTCTTAGAAATCTTGACGTGGTCATGGGACTAGAAAACAGAATTGTTTTTAATATTGTGGATGTGGTCAATAAAAGATGCAAACTTAAACAGGCGGCCATAAGGGATCGAAGAATTGAAAATCTTTTTCTCATTCCCGCATCCCAGAGTGATAACAAGGATGTTCTCACCGCATCAGGCGTGGAACGTGCCGCAGAAATTCTAAAAAAAGAATTTGATTATATACTCATGGATTCTCCCGCAGGTATTGAAAAAGGATTTGAAAATTCTGTTGTATCGGCAAGTGAAGCCATTGTTGTATGCACACCTGATGTTTCATCCGTACGAGACGCTGACAGGGTAATAGGACTTTTATATGCCCGTTCAATAACTCCGAAAATCATAGTCAACAGAATTATTCCCAAAATGGTTGCAAAGGGTGATATGCTAAGCCATGAGGATGTTATGGAAGTACTTTCCGTTGATCTTGCAGGTCTTGTTCCCATGGATGAGCAGGTTGTGATTGCGACCAACATGGGAATACCTCTCGTAATGCAGA
>Ga0256840_1003518_pt1 | contig 12580 bp, 10 predicted proteins | sample 355202metaG_FD_185969 | JGI IMG/M metagenome (GOLD analysis project Ga0256840, IMG submission 185969) | Hydrothermal vent microbial communities from Mid Atlantic Ridge, Atlantic Ocean - 355-202 | ecosystem: Environmental > Aquatic > Marine > Hydrothermal vents | place: Atlantic Ocean: Mid...
CATTTTGATTCTTAATAACTACCTGTTTAATTGGTAAACCATATTTAACAGCAAATTCAAAATCTCGCTCATCATGTGCCGGGACAGCCATAATTGCTCCTGTACCATATCCTGCTAAAACATAATCAGCTACAAAAATTGGCACCTCTTCGTTATTGACTGGATTAACTACTACTAAACCTTCAATTTTAACTCCTGTTTTTCCTTTGGCTAAATCTGTTCGTTCTAAATCGCTTTTCTTTTTAGCCTGTTCAATATATTTTTCTACTTCTTCATAATTCTCAATTTTATCTTTTAATTGTTCAATTAAAGAATGTTCTGGGGCTATCACTACATAAGTGCAACCAAACAAAGTATCTGGCCTTGTTGTAAATACTTCTAATTCATCTTCAATTCTTTCATTTTGTTTTGCTGTTTTAATTTTAAACTTTACTAAAGCGCCTTCGCTTTTGCCTATCCAATTTCTTTGCATTTCTTTAATAGATTCTTCCCATTCTGGCAGTTTATCTAAATCTTCTAATAACCTATCAGCATACTCGGTAATTTTTAAAACCCATTGCCGCATTGGTTTGCGTTCAATTTCGCTTCCGCAGCGTTCACATTTTCCTCCCTCTAAATCCTCGTTTGCTAAACCAGTTTTACAAGATGGACACCAATTTATCGGCTCATAAGATTCATAAGCTAATCCGCGTTTAAACATTTCCAAAAATACCCATTGTGTCCAACGATAAAATTCTGGATCAGTAGTATTTATTTCTCTTGACCAATCGTAAGTAAAACCAATTTTTTCTAACTGACTTTTAAATTTTTTTATGTTTTCTTCTGTGGCAATTCGCGGATGAATTTTATTTTTAATAGCATAATTCTCAGTTGGCAAACCAAAAGCATCCCATCCCATTGGATGTAAAACATTATGTCCTTGCATCATTTTCATTCTTGCCACTACATCAGTAGCAATATACCCTTTGGGATGTCCAACATGTAAACCAGCGCCACTAGGATAAGGGAACATATCAAGGCAATAAAATTTAGGTTTAGATTTATTTTCTTGGGTCTTGTATAACTTCTCCTCCTCCCACTTTTTTTGCCACTTTTTATCTATTTCTTTATGGTTATATTTATTTGGCATATTTTTAAAATTTAATTTATTAAAACAAATCTTGTGTCGTTGTTCTTTTGTTTCTCATATTTTAACAACTAAAAACCTTAAATAATTGATAATATTCTATTAACTAAATAAAAGGGAAGAGATAATAGCTTATATTTTCTACCCTGTCGATTAATTATTTCTTGTTTTAATTCTCCATCATAAACTCTAAGTAAAATACTATTTTTTACTTCTCGTCCAAAACTAAAAAGAGATTTTAGTTTGGCAGAATGTCCTGGCTTCACTTCAATTCCCAAAATGCGACCACCTTTTGCTAAACAAAAATCAACCTCAGCCGACCCCTCTGATTTCTTTTTAGCCCAATAATATAAACTCAATTCTTTAGTTATTTGACTAGCTAATAAATTTTGGCCTACAACCTGCTCAGCGATTTTGCCCCGATAAAAAGAGGCTAAATTATTAAATTTTAAAAAATGTTTTTCCATCTTATTTTTAAAATTAACTAATCCAACATCTAAAAAAATAAGTTTCTTGGGACGTTTTTCTTGCTTTATTAAAGGTAAATCAGTTGACTTAGTGGCTCTAATTTTGAAAAGTTTGGTTAAAATAAAATTATCGATATAGATTAACACTCCCATAATATAAATTCAATATCAATAATTTCTATTTTTTTAATTCTCGTCGTCTTCGTTTAACAAAAGCGCGTAAATCTTCGTGTTTGTCAAATTCGTCTACTATTTCGGCTCCTATTATTTCCTCTAAAACATCTTCAATTGTCACCAATCCAGCTACTCCACCAAACTCATTTAATACAATAAATAAATGATAACGTGTCTTTTTAAATTCATTTAAAAGATCGTCAAGCGGCTTATTGTGATCAACGAAAATAACATCTTTTCTGGCTACATCTCTTACTTTTTTGTTTTTCCAATTTGTATTTATTAAATCTTTTACATAAAGAATACCTATAATATTATCTAAACTCTTTTCATATACAGGAATACGGGAATGACCAGCATTAGAAATTGTTTTTAAAAGTTTTTCATCAATCTTTTTGTTAGCAGACAAACAAAACATCGCTACCCGTGGGGTCATTATGTCTCTTACCTTCTTCTCTGAATAGGACAAAGCTCCTTTAATAATTCTTTCTTCGTCTTCATCTATTTCACTATCACGAGAATTCTCATGATCTTCAATTAGTTTCGCTAATTCTCTCTTAGAATAAATCGTTGGCATCTCTTCTCCTAAAATCCAATCTAAAATACGAGCCAAAGGCCATGTAATTGGCAATAAAATGAAAATAAAAATTTTCACTATAAAAGCCAGTTTTGAACCTATTTTAAGAGCATATCTTGAAAATGTAGCTTGAGGTAAAATTTCTCCAAAAATTACAATTAAAGTGGTGGCAATCAAACCGGCAGTAAACCCAGAAGCTATTGATCCTAAAAAAATTGACAAGGCAGCATTAACAGCTACATTACCAATCAAAAGGGTACAAAGAAGCAAATTGCCGTTCTTGCGAACCTCATAAACTTTTTTGGCTCGCTTATCACCAACTTCTGCCTTTCTTTTCAGGCTATCTTTACCTAAACTAAAAAAACCTAATGTTAGGCCAGAAAAAATCGCAGAGAAAAAAACTAAAATAATAATTATTAAATACTCAAAATAGTCGTCCATAAATTATATTCTTGCAATTCTTGTTATAAATTTATAATAAGATTATTTTATATTTTACCTTAAAACTCTTTAAAAATCAAATTGGGCTGCTTGTTGACAGCCCCTTATATCTTTTTAAACAATTAATCTTTTTTGTTCGGTCTCTTAGTTTTTATTAATATTTTTCTTAATCTTTATTGTAAAACTTCTCTATTGTATTTTTTATTGTCATATCCCGGTATTATCATAAAAACGCCACAGCCAATACATCTAATTGCTTCCGGCCAAATCTAACTACAAAAACAACATTTAAATATAATACCTACTTTTTAATACATTTAATAATCAATATAGATATCGCCTATATTAAACAATAAAATTTTTCTCAACCTCCTGAGAGAACAATTAAAATTATTAGATAAAAAATTATATGACTTTATAAAATCATTAAAACTACTCCTAAAAGTCAAACGCAAAAAATTTAATAGCTTTTTATCTATCAACATAGACTCTATGGATAAATTTTGTTGGCACTTAAAGCAAACTAAACCGCCTTTACTAAAAACAAAATTTAGTTGAGATGAAATATTATTATTACATTCAGAACATTTATATAATTGTGGTTCGTAACCTAATTTTTGAATTAATTTTAAAATAAATATATTATAAATAAACTCTTCATTTATTTTAACATGAACATTGTCTAACCAATTCAAGAAATCAAACAAAAAATCAAAAACATCTTCATCTTTTTGGCCTTCTTTTATCAATTTATCAAAAGAAGATAAAACTCGGCCGGCCAACCATATTTTATTTAAACTATTTTTGATGCCAAGGAAACAATTTTCTGCCTTTGCCGATCCAATGTAATTAAAATTTCTGCCCGGGACAAACATAACTTGCGATAAAATAATAGGTTCTAAATGTCCTGCCAATTTAGAATGTAATTTTTTTGTTCCACGCGCTACTAGCCCCAATTTTCCCATTTCACGGCTATATAAAATCACCTTGGTATCATTTTCACGAAAATCAAATCTATCTAAAACAATAACTTTTAATGTTTTAGTCAGCATAAATTTTATCTAGATAACTTTGTAAAATAATCATAGCGGCCACTGCATCACGATTAAATTTTTTTAACTTTTTCCCAATACGTACATCAGCTTCACGACTACTGAACCGCTCATCTGTTAAATGTAAAATAAGGCCATGTTTTTTTAAATTATTTAAAAAATTTTTAAAGTTGGCTGGAAATCTATAAATTTCTCCTGACAAACTTAAAGGTAGACCAATTACTAATTCATCTATTTCTTCTTGTTTTACAATTTCTAAAATATCTTCAATACTAGAAACACTACCTAGAGGTGTTGCTATCCTGGTTTCACTATCTCCCAAAGCCAATCCTATGCGTTTTTCTCCCCAATCAATTCCTAAATATTTTATAAATTTTGACATTTTTTAAAAATTTAAAAAATTAAATATTTCGTTTAATTGTTTTATTTTTCTTAATTTAATTTTTTTAGTGCGCAAATTAATATTAGGGATAATAGCCTCTGTATAGCCCATTTTTTCTGCCTCTTTTATTCTCTGTTCTAAACGTGGCACATTGCGTACCTCGCCACCCAAACCTACTTCTCCTAGTACCAAAACGTCTTTGCTAATAATTTGATTTAAACGTGAAGAAACAATAGCTAAACAAACTGCTAAATCAAGCGCTGTATCATTAACTCGCAAACCGCCAACAATGTTTAAAATTATATCTTGGTTTGTTAAGTTAATTTTAGTGCGCTTACTTAAAACAGAACTCAAAATCTGTAAACGATTCACATCAAACCCAGCTGTTTTGCGTTGGGGGTAGCCAAATAAAGTTTTTGTTACTAAAGCTTGTGCTTCTACAAAAAAGGGGCGGCTGCCTTCTAATAGGCAACTAATTGTTGATCCAGCAATATTTTCCCGAGAGTCTTCTAAAAAAATACTTGAAGGATTAGATATTTCAACAAATCCTTTACTGGTCATTTCAAAAATTCCTAACTCATTGATTGAGCCAAAACGATTTTTAATTGCCCTTAATAAACGATAACCATGTGTACGATCGCTATCTAGATAAAGAACAACATCTACAATATGTTCCAAAGATTTTGGTCCAGCAATGGCGCCATCTTTAGTAATATGACCTATTAAAATAAAAGGTATATTTTCTTCCTTAGCTACTTCTAAAAAACGCAAAGTAGATACTTTAATTTGACTTACTCCACCTATTTCTGTATCTGCTAAGGAGGAATAAACTGTTTGAATTGAATCTATAATAACTAATTGCGGTTTTATTTCTTTTATGGCAGTAATAATTTTTTCTACATTAATGTCATTAATAAATTTTATATCACCATCTATTCCCAAACGGTCAAAGCGAGATTTAACCTGAAAAGCTGATTCTTCGCCACTTACATATACTACTATGTTGTTTTTACTCAAACAACCACTTATTTGAGCTACAATAGTAGATTTTCCTATACCAGGGTCACCAGACAACAAAATTAAAGATCCAGGAACAATACCTCCCCCTAACACTCTATCAAACTCACTAACATTTGTCTTTAAGCGCTCTTGAAATTTATTTTTAATTTGAGACAAATTAATAATCTTTGCCGCTGGAATCTTGTTAATATTATTTTTGATGTTATCCTGATCAGTAACTACTTCCTCTTTTAAACTTCCCCAAGCGCCACATTCTAAACAGCGCCCATTCCATTTAGAAAATTGGGCGCCGCAAGCTGAACATGAATAAATTGTTTTTATTTTAGAAGGCATTAATTTTAATAATCTTTTAATTTTTTAATAGCTTCATGTTTCTTTATTTTTTCTAAAGCCTTTGCCTCAATCTGTCTAATACGTTCACGGGTCACATCAAATTCTCTACCGACTTCTTCTAAAGTATGGGCAACGCCATCAACCAAACCAAAACGCATTTCTAAAATTTTCTGTTCACGAGGAGATAATTGTGATACCACTTCTCTTACATAATCTTTTAAAAGTTGTAAAGCTGCTGAACGATCAGGCGTCATATTCTTAACATCCTCAATAAAATCCTCCAAAGTAGAATCTTCTTCATCATCACCAATACTTGTTTCAAGTGAAATAGTATCCTGAGATATCTTGATAATATGTCTTACTTTTTCAATGTCTTCTCCCATTTCAGCAGCAATTTCTTCTGGTAATGGTTCACGGCCTAAATCTTGAATAAGCTGTCTTTGGACTTGAGTAAATTTATTGATGGTTTCAACCATATGTACTGGGATGCGGATAGTACGAGACTGGTCTGCTAAAGCGCGAGTAATTGCTTGTCTTATCCACCAGGTTGCATAGGTAGAAAATTTATATCCTTTACGATACTCAAATTTTTCTACTGCCCTAAACAAGCCAATATTGCCTTCTTGAATTAAATCAAGCAAGCTTAGGCCTTTAGCGCCAATAAATTTTTTAGCAATAGAAACAACCAAACGCAAGTTAGCTTCTATTAAGCGGCGTTCTGCTTCTCTATCTCCTTTTTCTTTTCTTTTAGCAAGCTCAACTTCTTCTTCAGGTGTTAGTAATGGAACTTTGCCAATTTCTTTTAAATACATTTGAATAGAATCTGTGCTAAACTTAGAAATATCTACATTTTTAATGTCGCCTAAAATATTGGGGTTCTCTTTGTTGTCTTTTTTTTGTAAATCAGTATCTTTTTTGTTTAAATCAAAATCTAAGAAACTACCGCTATCTTCAATAATTCTAATACCATTACGATAAACTTTTTCTAAAAACAATTCATAATCATAAATATATTCTTCTACTTCTTTAAATAAATGTAAAATTTCTGTCTCTGTTATAAAACCTCGGGAACGTCCTTTTTGAATTAGTTTTTCTATTTCCTCTTCACTTGGTTTTATTATTTCTTTTTTTTCTTCTATCTTTTTATTTTTAGTTGTTGTCTTTTTAGTAGTTTTTTTAGTAGTGGTTTTTGTTTTTTTGGTAGTTGTTTTAGAGGATGTCTTTTTGCTTGTTTTCTTTTTAGCCGTATTTTGGGCTTTGGTTTTGGTAGTTTTTTTGCTAACAATCCTCTTAGTAGCAGTTTTGGCGCTGCGTTTGGCTGTTTTTTGAGTTTTAGCTTTAATACGAGGCATAATTATGTTAAATAATTAATTTCTTCATTTAATAATTTTAGTTCTGTTAACAAAGCTTCTACCTTATCTTCTTCTCCTTCTTTTTCTAGTTGGGAAATTAATTTTTCAATTTCTTTCTTTCGTTCCATTAAAAATATTTTTTTAAGTTCTTTAGATGCGTTAATAATTTCTTGTTTAGCTTCTTCTAATTTATAATTATAAAAATCTTTCTCCGCTAAAAGAGAAATTCTGTCTAATTCTCTAACAACTGTCTCCTCCTGGCCTTTTGTCAACCATTGTCTAAAATTAAAATAAAAATCTTTTTGTATATTTAAATCTTGTTTCTCAATAATATTATTATAGTAAATTACCATTTTTTTGTAAAGCGAATTATACCAACCCCGCATATATTCCGTAGACACATTGTTAGTTGCATATTCAAACAATTCAGGGAATTTTAATAAAATAGCTAGAATTAACTCTGCCAATTTATCTTTACGGCTTAATGTTATTTTTGGGGCTTCTGATATTTCTTCTTTGATCTCTCTTGTTGTCTTTCGTGAGATAATTTTAGATAAAGCATCATATAACAAATATTCCTCTACTTCTATTTTTTCGCTTAATTTTTTAATCCAAAAATTTTGCTCAATTTTGTCCTCAAAACGGGCAATAATAGGTAATAATTTAGCCACGACTTTTCTTTTGTTTTCTATATTATCCAAACTGACATTATCAATTGTTTTGCTAAAATAATATTCCATTATATGTTTAGCTTCCTTTATGGAATTTATCCAATCTTCTGGATTGTTTTTAATACATTCGTCAGGATCTTTTCCTACTGGAATCTCAATAATTTTAATATTACAACCTAACTTCATTGCTTCTCTAACACCTCGTTCTATTGCCAATTCACCAGCTTGATCACTATCAAAGGCAAGAGCAACGTCGTTTGTGTATCTTTTAATTAACTTTATTTGATCAGTCGTCAATGCTGTGCCAGAAGAAGCGATAACATTTTTAAAGCCATGTTGATGAGCAGTAATAACATCCATTTGTCCTTCAACAATAATTGCCAAATTTTCTCTTTTAATTGCTAACTTTGCTTTATCTAATCCAAACAAAATTTTGCTTTTGTCATAAACTAATGTCTGGGGGCTATTGATATATTTGCCCATTTTCTCTTCTAATTCTTTCTCTGGGCTAACTCTTGCTGAAAAAGCTACTATATTGCCATTAATGTCGTTTATCGGAAACATAATACGCCCTCGAAAACGATTATAAAAGGTGTTGCCATTTTCTTTCTTTACACTCAAACCAGCCAAAAATATTTCATCTTCTTTAAATCCTTTGTTTTTTAAAAAAATAATTAAATCATCCCATGAGTCTGGGCTATATCCTAGACGCCATTCTTCTATGGTGTCTAAACTTAATTTTCTTTCTTGTAAATAGTCAAGTGCTGATCTGGCTCGTTTGTCTTCTAATAAAATATGGTGATAATAATTGCAGGCAATTTCCAAAATATCTAAAATTCTATTTCTTTTTGATGACAATTTAGAGTCATATTTTTTTAACTCCACCCCAGCACGATGAGCCAATATTCTTAAAGCTTCTGGGAAACCAATACCTTCTATTTCCATTATAAAAGAAAAAATATCTCCTCCTCTGCCACACCCAAAACAATGCCAAATTTGCTTATCTGGGCTGACAACAAAAGAAGGAGTTTTCTCTCTATGAAATGGACAAAGGGCAACAAAATTTACTCCAACGGGTTTAAGTTGAATATATTCCCGGATGATGTCCACAATGTCTAGTTTTGATTTTATCTCTTCGCTTGGAGAATACATAAAATTAAAATAATAATCAATTTATGAACTTTAATATCAATAAATACAAATAGTTAAACTTCTTTATTCATAACTCATTGACCATTATTTGTAGTTTATAATCTTTATAATTTTTATATATCATTACTACAGTAATTCCATTAAATTTCGCAACCTCTCAATTTCTGCCTCCACTACTTTGCCATCATACTCAGCGCTATGGGCATGTGCGCCTGAATAAATTGGCCGCTTTTGATCAAGGTGGAGACTAAAAACAATGTAATCTTTGTTTTTCTCTATATAAATATGAAAACGAGGATAAAAATTTCTGCCTAACCTTCTAACAAAGCTTTCTTTTCCGCTTCTATTTTGAATAAAAACATACCCAGCTCGACGTAAAAATTGCTCTGGAGTAATATCTAGTTTATCTTTGGGGACTTTTAGTTTCATATTATAGAATAAACCTAAAAATTAAAAAGATTATCAATTATTAATAATCGATGTTTAAATATAATAACCTACAACAAACGCATAACCAACAATAACTATTAAGGAATTAAAATTTAAACATTCAACATTAAACATTATGTTGTAAGTAACATATATAAACTATAAATTAAAGATTAAAATTACAAAGTTAAAGCCTTCTGCCAACTTTCTTTATATAAATTTAATATTTCCTCTTCGCTTGGCAAATTTTTAAAAGACTTAAAGGCAGCATTTCCTAACTCAAATCTCAATTTTTTATTATTTAAAAGTTTAATCATTGCTTGTTCTAGCTCTTTTTGGTTGTCAGGGGTAATTATTATACCATTTTTTTTGTGAATAATAAACTCGTCAGCGCAACCAACGCGTGTCATAATAATTGGCAAACCATAGGATGCTGCCTCTAAAATCACCATCCCCCAACCTTCGCTATTTGATGTTAACAAAAAAACATTTGCTTGTCTATAAAAATTATCCAAGCTATCCCGCCAACCAAAAAATACAACTTGCTTTTTTAAATTAAGCTCATTAACTAATTTTTCAAGTCTTATTTTTTCTGGTCCACTGCCAACAATCCATAATTCAATCTGTTTATTACTAGTTTTAATAACATTTTTTAATGCCTTAATTTGTAAATCTATATTTTTTACTGGCACTAAACGGCCTATAGTTAAAAAAATAAATTTATCTTTTTTTATTTGTTTTAAGCCTATTCTATTATTATTTGTTTTTTTAAAATAAACTGGCACTACTGTAATTTTATCTTCTCTAATGCCGAATTCATCTCTTAAAAAATTTTTTAATCTTTGGCTAACTGTTCTAACTGAGTTAGCATGTGGCAAAACTAAACGTGCTACAATTTTCCGCAAAAAAGTAAATTTTTCAAAACCGTGAACTTGAATTTCTAGGCCTAGATTAAATACGCGCGCCAAAATAAGGCCCAATATTGCTAAATAATAAGGATCTTGGATGCTTATTATATTAATTTTGTATTTTTTTATAATTTGCCAAGCTTTTTTAAAAATAGAAAAAAACGCAAATAATTTATATTTGCCCTTAATTCCATAAACTCTAACTCGTGAGGATAAATCAAGGCTAATATTTTGGGAAGTGGGAACTACTACAAAATATTTATCAACTAGATTGCCGTACTTTTTAATTCGGCGCGCAGGAAATGAATCTTGTTTTAATATATTTTTATCCAAACTTAAATTTAAAATCCGCATAGTTCTTTTTTAATATCCTCCAACATCTTTTTACGGCTAAATGTTTCTTTGGCGAATATAAAAGCGTTTTTAGCTATTTTTTTTCTTAAATCACTATTTTGCCAAAGCCAAATTATTTTTTCCTTTATTTCGTCTCGGTTATTATAACTAAATAAGATTCCTGTCTCCTTGTCCTGAATTATTTCAATGTTTCCCCCAACACGACTGGCTATCACTGGGACTTTATTCAGTTGAGCTTCAATTAAAACATGCGAAAGACCCTCATAAGCGCTATTTAAAATAAAAATATCACTTGCTGCCATAATTTCTTGAACTTTTTCATAATCTACCCTCCCCAACAATAAAACCTTATCTCTTAAATTGTGTCTTTTTATTTTGTTTTTTAAACTCTTTTTTTCTGGGCCATCACCAATAATTAATAATTTAAACTGGGGGTTAAATTTTAAAATTTCTGGCATAATTTCTATTAAAACATCAAATCCTTTCCAAGGAACTAAACGGCCGATAGATAAAATTATATCTCCGTTTAAACCCAATTTTTTCTTTAGTTTTTCTCTATCTTCTGTCAACTCTTTAAAATTTGCCGCATTATATATTACTTTGATTTTTTCCTCTCTTATGCCCCATCTCCTAATAATATTTTTTAAGTAATTGCTAGGCACTATTATTTTATTTGCTCTACGAGCCACAACCTTTTCTAAAAAACGAATAAATTCAACCTTAAAATTATATTTTTTGTTTTGAAATTCATCTAAGTTATCGCTTACATTCCATCTTTGTCTACCTTGCTCCCAAGCATAGTCGCCAACAATTTTCAAAATATATTTTTTGCCTTTAAGATAGCAAGCTAAACAGCTTGGCAGACCTTCACTAATAAGGCCTTGTACATAAATAACATCTGCCCAAGAAGATAATTTCCAAATCTGCCAAAAATATTTAAAATATCTTAAAAAAATATTTTTGTTGCTATCTATAACAATTGCTTTTTTTGTATTATGTTTTGAGTCTCCATAAGTAACAACTCTAACACTAAATCCATGTTTCGATAATTCGTCTAATAATGTTTTACTATAAGTAGCTGGCCCCCCGATGCTTGGAGGGTAAATGCCAGTAGCCAACAAAATATTTTTAATCTTTTCTTTTTTTTTATTATGTTCTTTTTTAAAAATAACAAAATTATAAACAAAAAAATTAATAGTCCCTATGATAGCTCCCACAACAATTTGAGCCACTAAATAATGGAAAGAAAAATATTCTACTAAAATATATATAAAATGAGTGTTTATTACTAAGCTGATTATAGCTATTAACAAATATATTGTTGCTTGCCAATGAACAGTATGTAAACGATCATCGCGAAAAGTCCAAAATTTTTGTAGACTAAAGCTAGCCAAAAAAGCAATAATAAAAGAAATAATAACTGAATGGACATACCATAAATCAACTATTTCAGTAAAAAATGCTAATAGCAAAATGTCAATGCCCGTAGCGATGCTTCCCGAAATAATGAATTTCACTATCTTTTTATTTTTACGAAGGTATCTATAAAATTCCTTCAATACCTTTCTAGCCATAAAATTTAAACAATTTTAATTTTGTCAAAAATTTCTTTCATTTGCTTAGTAATGATATCCCAATCATATTTAGATCTAACTAATTCGCTGCCATTTTTAATTAATTTTTCTCTTAACTCATTATCAGATAAAATTTTATTAATTTTATCGGCAATGCTTTTTGGGTTTCTAACCTCGCAAAACAATCCTGTTTTACCATCAAAAAGAAAATCAGGTATTCCTCCAACTGGTGTTGCAATAACTGGCAAACCAGCAGCCATAGCTTCCAAAAATGAATTTCCTAACCCCTCAGACAAAGAAGGTCTTATGAAAACATCTGAAACTTTTAAATATTTTGGCATTTTATTATGCTTAACAAATCCAACGAAAATAACTTGATCACGAACTCCTAGCTCGTTGGTCAAATTCTTTAACTTTTCTTCATCCTCTCCTACTCCTAAAATCAAAAATTTATAATTAGTTTTGCCTTGCTTTTTTAAAGTTGCTATAGCACGAATTACATCATCAACAGCATTCTTACGGCTCAATCGCGAGGTGGTAATAATAATTTTGTCATTCTCTCTTAACC
>Ga0256840_1003519_pt1 | contig 12572 bp, 9 predicted proteins | sample 355202metaG_FD_185969 | JGI IMG/M metagenome (GOLD analysis project Ga0256840, IMG submission 185969) | Hydrothermal vent microbial communities from Mid Atlantic Ridge, Atlantic Ocean - 355-202 | ecosystem: Environmental > Aquatic > Marine > Hydrothermal vents | place: Atlantic Ocean: Mid...
GACCAAAGACTAAAGACTAAAAATCAAACTTCACAAAAAACAAAAAATGACAGAAAAAATAAATAACCTTAACGAAAAAAAAGCCTTAGCCAAATTAGGAGGAGGACAAGCTCGTATTGATAGACAGCATCAAAAAAAGAAACTTACTGCTCGTGAAAGAGTAAACTACTTATTAGATGAAGGCTCTTTTGAAGAAATAGGTATTTTAGTTACACATAGAACAACCGAATTTGGTTTAGAAAACGAAAAATATTACGGTGATGGCGTAATTACAGGCTACGGAACAATTAACGGACGATTGGTCTATATTTTCGCCCAAGATTTTACTGTTTTTGGAGGTTCTTTGTCTGAAACTCATGCCGAAAAAATATGTAAAGTAATGGATTTAGCCTTGCAAGTTGGTGCGCCAATGATTGGTTTAAATGATTCTGGTGGAGCGAGAATTCAAGAAGGTGTACGTTCGCTTGGTGGTTATGCAGATATTTTTTATAGAAACGTACAAGCATCAGGTGTAATACCGCAAATTTCAGGAATTATGGGTCCTTGTGCTGGTGGTGCGGTGTATTCACCTGCAATGACCGATTTTACAATGATGGTTCAAGATACCAGTTATATGTTTGTAACAGGTCCAAATGTGGTAAAAACAGTAACCAATGAAGAAGTTACATCAGAAGAATTAGGTGGAGCAAGTGCACATTCCACTAAATCTGGTGTAGCACATACCACCTCTGCAAATGATGTGGAATTGCTAGAAGACATTAAAGTATTATTGAGTTATTTGCCTCAAAATAATGAAGAAACTACCAAACAGCTAACTTATGAGTTACAAGATGAGGTTAGAGCGGTTTTATCTGATATTATTCCAGATAATCCAAACAAACCTTACGATATGCACCAAGTCATTAAAGGAATAATCGATGAAGATAGTTTTTATGAAATTCATAAAGATTATGCTGAGAATATTATTGTTGGTTTTGCTCGTTTAGGAGGAAGAAGTATTGGTATAGTTGCAAATCAGCCTATGGTTTTGGCAGGAGTTTTAGATGTAGATAGTTCAAAAAAAGCAGCACGGTTTACCCGATTTTGTGATGCTTTTAATATACCTTTATTGGTTTTAGTTGATGTGCCAGGTTTTTTACCAGGAACAAATCAAGAATGGAATGGAATTATTACCAACGGAGCAAAATTATTATACGCTTTAAGCGAAGCAACTGTGCCTAGAATTACCGTAATTACTCGTAAGGCTTATGGTGGAGCTTATGATGTAATGAACTCTAAACATATTGGAGCTGACTTAAATTATGCTTGGCCTTCCGCCGAAATTGCCGTAATGGGAGCAAAAGGAGCAGCGGAAATCATCTTTAAAAAAGAAATAAAATCTGCAGATAGCCCTTTAGAAAAATGGAAGGAAAAAGAAACAGAATATGCAGAAAATTTTGCCAATCCGTATGGAGCAGCAAAACGCGGTTTTATAGATGAGGTTATCTTGCCAAAAAACACCCGAAGAAAACTAATAAAGGCGTATAAAATGTTAGAAGGTAAAAGAGTAGAAAGACCAAAGCGTAAGCATGGTAATATTCCTTTGTAAAGTATTTTAAAATTAAAACAGGATAAACTTTTCTATTATTATTATTTGTATCTTGCTCAAAATTATCATATTATGAAAAAAGCATTACTATTATTATTCATACTTCTTCAAGTTAACTTGTTTTCGCAAGAATTAGAACCGATTGTAAATCAGGCAAAACGCTGGAATGTTTTATCCACTTCTTATGAAATGGGAGAAGATCCTCCAGGAAGTGATTTGCTACAAACTTTTTCTATGAGAGTTGGTGATGAAGTAGTTGTAAATGGTCAAAATTATCACCAAATTATTAAGAATGGTTTTCTGTTTTATGATTATTTTATTCGAGAAAACAGTAGTCATCAGGTCTATTTATATCATTCAAATGTAGAGCGATTATTATATGATTTTAACCTTGAAGTAGGTGATATTATCAGTTTGTATAATGAATATGATGATACTTCCTATGATTACCAAGTAGATAATGTGAGTGTTGAATTTAGATGGGAACAAAATAGAAAAAAGATTGAATTATCTACTGATTTTGGTCTTTCTGAAGTTTGGTACGAAGGTATTGGTAGTATTAAAGGATTGATTTTTTCTGGAGATTGGCCTACAGATTATTCACGTGAGTTGTTATGCTATTTTGAAGATTACGATAATTTTCATCAAAATTCTGATGTATGTAATACTTCCTCGTATCCATTTCAAGATGTTGCCTATTTTAATGAAAATACTTTTGTATTAGATCATTTCTTGTTAGATAATTCAACTATAGAAGTGCTAGACGGAGAATATACTGCTGCCTTTGTATCAAATGAAGGTAGTCTATCAAATAATGTAGTTGAATTTAATATTGGAGGAATGTGTGGTAATATTACTTCTGCAAGTGTGTTAGTGAATACAGATTCATCTTTATCTATACTCAATAGAGGAGGAACAACCTTGGCTGCTTGTAATCCTATTGATTATCCTAATGGAGATAATCAAGAAGGTCGGTTTTTTGATATTCTTACAGGGTTTTTTATGTATCCAAATCCTGATGAATATTTACCAATTTATTATGAAAAATCTAATGATAATACACAGCTTACTATGTGGGTTCATGAAAACGAAAAGCTGGTATTTAATGTTTCCGAACGATTGGGAATAGCTGATAAAGAATTAAAAAATCAATTTACTATTTTCCCAAATCCTGTAAAAGACAGATTAACAATTCAAACAGAAATAAGTGATTATAATGTAGAAATTTTTTCTGTTTTAGGAAAACAAATTAGGTTTAAAAACGGTTTGATTAATCAATCTACGCTTGATATTTCTTCATTTAAAAATGGAATTTATTTTCTTAAAATATCAAATGAGCAAGGCAGTTTTTCTTTAAAGTTTGTAAAGAATTAGACAAGTTTTTCTAGTACTAACCTGTAATCATACTGTAAATCTTCGTGTAATTTTAGTAGTGCTTTATTGATTAGAATAATTTGTCGGTCAAAAATATTTTGTAGGCTTACATTATTACTTGGTTGTATGGCTTTTAATTGTTCACAAAAATAGAGTAAGAGTACCACTTCGGTTTCTTTGTTTTGTGTATAACGAATGTGTTTTTTGGTTAATCGTAAAATTTTTCTAACCGATTTTTTAATAAAATAGTAACTACTAGTGTTTATTTGTTTGAATTGGTTGTCTATTTCTTCTTTTATAGATTCAATATATTCAGCCTCATTAGTTTCAAATATTAAGTAAGTTAGTAATTCTTTATTTTCTTTTTTAAATTTGGATAAGCGTAAACATAATTCAATTAATTCTTTTTTTGATAAGTGTGCGAGTTCTTTTTTTATTTGAGGTACAGTAGCAGGTTTCATAATTTTAAAGAATAGATTCGCCATTTAAGTCTGTAGTCAAAATATCGCTCATTAAATCAAAAAAAGGTCTAAGGGTTTTATAACTATCATCAATAAGTGCTGTAAAATTATCTGATAAAACTTCTTTGTCTGTGAATTTACGTATGGCAACAAATCCTTTTTTACGAATCAAATCAATATTTGGATGATTTTTATCAAATCCTCTTGGAGCTGATTTTAACTCATTACCTTCTAACTTATCTCCAAAAATAGATTGAAATTTTTTATTTGATAAAACTACTCTAATTTCGGTAGAATCTATTTCAAATTCTTTTCGAATTCTAAGTAAATCTTCTTTTTCTGGATTCCAAAATCCACCACCAAGAAAGGATTGGTTATTTGGTTTAATTTGGATATAATAACCACCACGCAAGGCACTACCTTTTCTTGTAAATGAAGCTGCAAAATGCGGTTGGTATGGTGTTTTGTCTTTTGAAAAACGAACATCACGATAAATACGGTAGAGTTTGTATTTTTCTATTTGATCGTGTTGGTTGAGGTTGTGTAGTACCGTAAGAAAGAAATCTTTTATTTTTGATTGTTCTTCTAAAAATACGTCTTTATGCTTATTATACCACTCACGGTTGTTGTTGCTTTTTAAATCTTTAAGATAGTTTAAGGTAGAAGTTTGTATTTGCATAGTACAAGTAAATAGATTGCAAATTATGAAAATAATTTAACTTCTATCTTGAAAAAAATCAATATAATTTTAAAAGCTTTTAGCAAACCTGCTAGATTCTAAAATCTAGCAGGTTTTGTTAAGCAGTTTATGTTTTGTGAACAAATAAAGCATAACTTGAAATCTTAGTAACTTTACAGAAATTTTGTATTTATTTAAATCCTATTAAAGCTTCCGTTTCTTCTAAAACATTTTTCACAAACTGTTTATAGTTTTTGTATTCTGTTGGTAAAATATTCGTTTTATCTGTTATTGCATGTATTTTAACACTTAACTGAGAATCTTGATTTTCTAATTTATACAATATACTAAACTGGTGTTTTTTGTACGATAAATTTACATTATCTGGAATTTCAATAAATTTGTGATTATTTGGTAACTTTAGAGTATAATTAATTGAGTATTCATATATTGTTTCATAATTATGATAAATAATAGGATATTTTCGTTCATCTAAATTTATAATATCATTGGTATATGGTTTTGCAAGAGTAGGTAACTTTAACAATTTCATCTTACCAATTTTCTTAATTTCATTGTTTACTTTAAATTTAACATTAAATATAACCTCAGCATCTTCTTTTATGTTCTTTATTTTTTTAAAATCAATAAGTGTTAAATCTAAATCTGATTTACCTTCGTACAATTCAGTTAAATCTTTTTTTAATTCAATGGTATTCTTTTTGTCTAGTAATTCTCTGTAATATGAATTAGAATTAAAAGAAATATGTTCAATTTCTAAATGAGTATTATCCTTCTCATCAATAGTTAAATTGATATTTAAAGTTCTTTTGTTGTCCGTTTTAGCGTGTTTGTTTAATAGGAACAATGTGTTAGAATTAAGTTTAGAGGAGTTGTAAGGAATGTTTAAAGCCAAAGCATCTATCAGTGATTTTGGAGTAGAATTAAAAGGTAGATATTTATTGGTTAATTCTATATAATTTTCTTTCCCTTCTAATGTTATTCTTACAATACAATGATTAAAATCTGTAGTTGGAAGAACTAAGGCTTTTTTTCCTAAATCACTTGTTGAAACAAGTACAAGATTTGTTTTTAAATCTGCTTTTTGAGCCAAAGCTAAAAACAAAGTAGAGAAATCTTTACAATCACCCAATTTAGACGTAATAGTTTTTGAAGGCTTTTGAGGAACAAAACCACTTTGTTTAAAATTCACAAAACTATATGTTAAATTATTCATCATATAATAATATATCTTTTTTGCTCTTTCAGTTTCAGACAAATTTTTAAATCCATTAGGAAATAACTCATCAAATAAATTATTTACGGTACTGTTATATTTTATTTGGGTTCTTACTAAGTCAGAATACCAATTAGAGATCTCACTCCAATCACTAATTGTACTCATGTTTAAAGTAGTTGCAACATCGCAACTTTCTGGCATATATGTTTCGTAACTTGGAAGTACTTTACTGTTTGTTTCAATCCATTCATACAAATTTAAGTTGCCAATGGCTTTCTTTTGTAATGTTATGTTTCCATTGGTAACTTTTGTATTTAATGTTATTTCTTTAGGGAAAACAACACGATAAACAGTTTTAGTAGTAGGATAATAAGAGCCAAATTGATAAGTATCGTAGTAATCTTTATAAAATCTACCTGTTGTATTGCTGTGTGTATCATAATCAATATAAACAACATCACCAATAGATAAATTATTAAAAACAAAACTTGAACCAGAGCGTTCTGCAGGAATAACTTTTCCGTTTGGTTTAACAATTTCAGATTTATTAATGGTATAACCGTAGCTTAAACCTAGATCGTATTCTTTAATTAATTCAATTCCTTTGTCTGAAGTAATTTCATAAATAAATATAGTATGTGTTTTATTTCCTCCTTCTTTATATATTTGAATATCTTTTTCATCTAATAAAACATTTAAGCCATAATTTATATCTGAAACAGTTTTTCCTCTATTCGATTTTATATACTCATAAGGCTTTTCTAAAACAATCTTTTTTAAAGGATCGTCTTGTTTTTCAATATCTTGAATTCTATTTCTCAACTTAGAATTTCCACTATCATGAGTATAAGATTTTTTAAACCATTTTAAGGCTTCTTTTTCTTTTTTTAGTTGCATTAAAGTTTCACCTTTCAACTTCATAAAAGTAAATGAATAAGGAAAAATTTTAAAGGCTTTGTCAATATATTTTAATGATTGTTTATAATCTTCATATTTGTTAAGTATATTCACAAGAGATTCTAACTGACTGATATCTTGAGGAAACTTATTTACAAAGTCTTTATATAAAGCAATAACCTTGTCTTTTTTATTTAATTTTTTATAGGTAGCAATGAGATTGTTATGCGCAGGATAACTAAAATAATTATTGTTTACCTCATTTTGTATTTTTAATGATTTGTCATGCTGGTTAAAAGCCGTGCCGTACAAAGATCCAAAAGTACTTATCAATTTTTGATTTTGATTTTTTTTAGACAGTTCATAAATTTCATCTAAAACTTTTTTAAATCCTTTTTTATCTTCTAATCTTATATATTTATAAAATTGAGTTGTTTTTTTTATTAATTTAGAATCGGTTGAATTGGCTATTTTTTCAAGTTTTTTATTCATTTCATCAATGGGAGCTTTAAATAGCTTACTTGAATTGGCAATTTCATCAAAAAGAACAATAATATTGTCTTCATCGTCATTTTTTATATTTTCTAAAAGTTCTTTAGACTTGGTGAAGTCTTTTTCAATATTATAACACTCCATCAATAAAGAGCGTAAAAATGAACTGTTTGGGTAATCAACTATATATTTTTCAATAATTTTTTTTGCTTGTTTTTCTTTACTGTTTCTTAAATAAGTTCTTATTAATAGATAGTCTTTAAAAAATTTAGTATTTAAAGAAGTGTCTAAGTTGTTAAAAAACACTTCTATTTCATTAGGTAAAACACTTGCATTTAATTGTTCTTGATTACTTTTATTATAAGCAGAATAGGTTGAGGTAAATCCAAGTTTTTTTGGATTTAGTAATTCGTTCTTCTCATTAAAAATTCTTAAAATAAAATAAGAATAGGTTTCATTAGTTGTTTTAATTAAAATTCTATTATTTCCTTTAGGAAGTGTAACTTTAATAGTGTGAGCATCAAGTTCTGTTATATGATCTTCAGTTTCTTCAAAAACTAGAGTGTCATTCACCCATATTTTTGTTGCTCGTCCAATACCTAATTTAAAAAGGAAGGTTTGTTCTTTTTCTAAATTCAAAAATGTTTGCATATAGTTAATTCCAGACCCGTATTCTGAGAAATTTCTCATGAACTGATAAGCAGCATAGTGATTAAAAGTTGGTGTAAACCAATTAATTTCTCCATTACTATTTGCATTAAAAGGAGTTGAAGAAATAGCTGTTTTTTCTGGAGGATATGCTGTATCCATTCCACTATTATTTAAGTTTTCAAAAACACCACAATATTGCCAATCTTTAATTCCCATAAGCAAAGCATCTTTTTCTTGCAGTTTGTCAAAAGTATTCAAATATCTTCCAATAATACCTTCTAAATAGGTTAAACCTGCTTTTACCGTAGTGTTTTTAATAGGTTGTTTTGCAAAGAAATTTACATTATCAATAATGTCTTTTTCAAAACTTTGAGATAAGTAATCTTTAAAGATATACTCTTCATTCCACAACGGAAATAAATAATAATCAAAATTATCTTTTGCGGAAAAGCTATTTAAAAAATCTTTGTCTTTAGAAAAAATACCACTTTTTCTTCTAACAATTTGCTTTAAAACAATTTGTTCCATAGTGGCTTTTTTAGTTTTAATAGCATTTACAAGCTTTAAAGCAGTTTGTCTATCATTTTTCAATAAGGCATCCCAAATTTTTTGAGTGTCTTGAGCTTGAGTTAGCATAAATACAAAACTCAATAGCATAAAAATAGTTTGTTTTTTCATTTTAATTATAGTATTTCAACAAACAAACCATCATCGTTTTTAGTTACTTTGGCTAATTTATTTTTGGTTAATCCTTTAATGGTTTTATCCCATTTTTTATTACTTAAAGCTGATTTTTCTTTCAATTCATTCAATAAAATGGGTGAATTGTTTTTTAAGATGTCAAAAACTGCTTTTTCTTCATCAGTCATGGCAACTTGTTTTTTTTCTGGTCGCATTTGAGGGAAGAACAGCACTTCTTGAATTGAGGAATTATTAGTCATAAACATAGTTAAACGGTCAATACCTATTCCAATACCAGAAGTTGGAGGCATTCCGTATTCTAAGGCTCTTACAAAGTCTTGGTCTATAAACATAGCTTCGTCATCTCCTTTTTCTGATAATCTTAGTTGTTCTTCAAAACGTTCTTTTTGGTCTATTGGATCGTTAAGTTCTGAATAGGCATTGGCTAATTCTTTACCTGCAACCATCAACTCAAAACGTTCTGTAAGTCTTGGATTATCACGATGCTCTTTACATAACGGACTCATTTCTTTTGGATAATCTGTAATAAATGTTGGTTGTATGTAATGATGTTCACATCTCTCACCAAAAATTTCATCAATCAGTTTACCAATTCCCATAGTTTCATCTGCTTCAATTTCTAATTTTTTACAAACTTCTATGAGTTGTGCTTGATCCATTCCGTTAAGGTCAAAACCAGTATGGATTTTAATAGCTTCTAAAATAGGTACTCTTGCGTAAGGTGCTTTAAAATTTATTTGATGTTCTCCAAAAGTAACAGTAGATGAATTATTAGATTCAATGGCAATTTTTTCTAATAATTGCTCGGTCATATTCATCATCCAATGGTAATCTTTGTAGGCAACATACAATTCCATTACGGTAAACTCTGGATTATGGGTTTTATCCATTCCTTCGTTTCTAAAGTCTTTTGAAAATTCATAAACAGCATCAAATCCTCCTACAATTAAGCGTTTTAAATACAATTCATTGGCAATTCTTAAATACAATGGAATATTTAAAGCATTGTGATGAGTTACAAACGGACTAGCAGCTGCGCCACCAGGAATAGGTTGTAAAATAGGTGTTTCTACTTCAATATAGTTACGTTCATTAAAAAACTGACGTATGGCATTGGTGATTTTTGTTCGTTTTATAAAGGTGTCTTTTACATGATCGTTTACAATTAAATCAACGTAGCGCTGACGATACCTTAATTCTGGATCAGTTAAAGCATCGTGTACTTTACCATCAGCATCGGTTTTAACAACAGGTAAAGGTCTTAAAGCCTTAGAAAGCATTGTTAATTCTGTAACTCTCACCGAAACTTCGCCAACTTTTGTTTTAAAAACAATTCCTTTTACACCAATAATATCGCCTATGTCCATTAGTTTTTTAAAGACTTCGTTATAGGTAGTTTTGTCTTCTGTGGTGCACAATTCATCACGATTAATATAGATTTGCATTCTTCCAGAACCATCTTTTAATTCAGCAAAAGAGGCTTTTCCCATAATTCTACGGCTCATCATTCTTCCTGCCAAAACCACTTCTTCATCCTTAAAATCATCGTATTTTTCAACAATCTGCTTTACTGTTGCAGTAGTTTTAAATTGTGCTGCTGGATAAGGGTTTATACCCAAATTTCTTAGTTTTTGTAAGGATTCTCTTCTGACAATTTCTTGTTCTGATAATTGCATAATCTATTTTTTAATTTTAAAGGTGCAAATATAGGTATTTTAGGTAAAAAAACATCAGATTGCTTTGCTGGAAGTATCTAGTTTTGTATCTATTCAGCCATTAATTCCTCTCAAAGCATACAAAATAAAAAATAAAACTCTCGCAAAGGCGCAAAGACGCTAAGTTGAATGTAATTTTGATTTAGAGGGTATTATCATTCTACCATAATTTGGTAATAACTAATTATCCTATTTTTTTACTGATAACTTGGTAACCTTTGCGCCTTTGCGTCTTTGCGAGAAAAAGAGGGTGAATAGTTACCTAGTTTTGTTAAAGATTATAAAATAAATAATAAAACTCTCGCAAAGTCGCAAAGTTGCTAAGATGAATGTGAAGTATCTAGTCTTCTATAAAACCCTCGCAAAGGAGCAAAGTTTAATGTGATTTTAATTTATAGGAAGATAATATCATTTAGTTTTAGATGATTTGATGATATCTAATTTCACATTTTTTTTACTCACAATTTTACACCCTTGTAAGAAAAAAAGGGAGCATAGTTATATTAGTTTATTACAACCTGTCTTACTTCTTGTAGCAAAGCGGTCTTAAGTCTTTTATCTTATAATAAAAATTGTATTTATTTTAACTTTAGCAGGATAGATTTCTGATGTACTTGCAGCATTGATTATTTTAAATAAATCTTCGTGTTAATTCAGAATTAATTCCGATTTTTACATTCTAAAGATTGGTGATAATATGCAAAAAATTCATTTACAAGAATTGGGATTAAAACCTTATGAAGAAGCTTGGGAATATCAAAATAAACTTTTTCAAGAAGTGATTGATATTAAATTAAATAACAGAAATAACAGCCTCAATAAACCAACTCCAAATTATTTTTTATTTACAGAGCATCCTCATGTTTATACTTTAGGGAAAAGTGGAAACGAAAACAACCTTCTGCTATCTAAAAAGCAATTAGAAGATAAAGGAATTACTTTTTTTAAGTCTAATAGAGGAGGAGATATTACCTATCACGGTCCTGGTCAAATTGTGGGTTATCCTATTTTGGATTTAGATAATTTTGAAACCGATATTCATAAATTTATGCGCAATTTAGAAGAAGTTATTATCTTAACCATAGCACAATATGGATTAAAAGGAGAACGTAGTGAAGGAGAAACTGGTGTTTGGCTTGATGTTGGAACTCCTTTTGCTAGAAAAATTTGCGCTTTAGGAGTGCGGACTTCCAGATGGGTTACTATGCACGGTTTTGCATTGAATGTAAGTGCAGATTTAGGATATTTTGACCATATTATACCTTGTGGAATTCGTGGTAAAGCAGTAACTTCTTTAGAAGCAGAATTAAATAAAAAAATTAATATTGAAGAAGTTAAAGCCAAAATAAAAATTCATTTTGAAGAAGTATTTAACGCTAAATTTATTGAAGTATGATTATTAAAGAACTCAACGGTAAAAAACCGCAATTTGGAACGGATTGCTTTATTGCAGAAAACGCAGTAATTATTGGTGATGTACAGTTAGGAAACCAATGTAGTATATGGTATAATGCAGTGATAAGAGGTGATGTGCATTATATTAGAATTGGAAACAAAGTAAATATACAAGATGGAGCTGTAATACATGCTACCTATAAAAAACATCCAACTACTATTGGTAATAATGTATCTATTGCGCACAATGCCATTGTACACGGTTGTACTATAAAAAGCAATGTGCTTATTGGTATGGGAGCAATTGTAATGGATGACTGTGTCGTAAACTCAAATGCCATTATTGCCGCAGGAGCAGTGCTCACCAAAGGGACTATTGTTGAAAGTGGTAGTATCTATGCAGGAACACCAGCAAAAAAAATTAAAGATATAAGTGCTGAATTACTTTCTGGTGAAGTAGAACGTATTGCAGACGCTTATATTAAATATGCTTCTTGGTATTAATTTGATGGATTTTTGCATAAAAAAAAGCTGCCAAAAGGCAGCTTTTTATAAATAAAGTATTTATTAGTTAAAGAAATAACCAACAGAAATACTAATTACGTTGTTTTTAAACGTTGTGTCAGTTGGATTATCTTTAAATATATCAGCTAAACCTAAATTATAGCGTGCATCAATAAATAAACCAAAATCCATTTTATAACCTACACCAAAATCTACACCGTAGTCAATACTATTCTTATCATCTTTGACATCTAGATCTGTGTCAGAAACTCCTCCAAATGCTGATTCAGCATAATTTGCAGACATTAAAAATCCAATTTGTGGTCCTGCTTGAATACTCAATGCTTCAGTTACATAATATTTCGCAATTAAAGGCACATTAATATAGTTTAATTTTAATCTACTGTCATCTAATCCACCTACACCTTCTACACCGTTATTAATTTTAACTCCTTGCATAGAAAATACAATTTCTGGTTGAAAAGTAAATTGCTCAGTAATTTCAAATTCAGCAACTCCACCTACATGGAATCCTGTCTTCATCTTAGCGTTATCATAATTAGTTACTGTAGCTAAGTTTAACCCTAATTTTGCTCCAAATTTTTGAGCATTAACACTTGTCATTGTAAATACTGCAATAATTGCAGCAAAAAATAATTTTTTCATAATTTTAATATTTTGTTTATGATTAATAAAGGCACAAAGATACTATTTTTTTTAAAAAGATTAAAAAATCTTTAATGAGAATTCAGGGCAAACGCATTAAACTTTCATTAAATTTAGTACTTTAATGAGGTAATGATTATCCCAACCAGCTTTCATACGTCTGCTTTTGACACCTATTTTGCTTGTTTTTTCATTTTTTAATAGATTA
>Ga0256840_1003520_pt1 | contig 12568 bp, 9 predicted proteins | sample 355202metaG_FD_185969 | JGI IMG/M metagenome (GOLD analysis project Ga0256840, IMG submission 185969) | Hydrothermal vent microbial communities from Mid Atlantic Ridge, Atlantic Ocean - 355-202 | ecosystem: Environmental > Aquatic > Marine > Hydrothermal vents | place: Atlantic Ocean: Mid...
CTACCTGGAAGAAAGAGGTCATCTCTGAAAATCTTTATATTTTAAGACTAAATGGAAGCGGCTCGGGCGCCAAGAATGTTGATAGCATGGTTCTTGGCACACCTTATCTCAATACGACCTTGCGTATAAAAGCAGGAAAAACAAAAGGCGAGGAGATTCAAGGCGAATTAAAATACAAACTTGCTTCACCCAAGTTTTCAAAAAATTCTACCTCTCTTGAGAAATCTATTCGCTATCAATCGGGTACCAAACAAGTCGATAATCCTTTTTACAAGACTAAACAAGACAAGGTCGTGAACGAAGAACGACGACTTGTACAAGCTGAAAAAGATCTCAGCAAAGCCGAGTCCGATGTATCAAGATATCAAGATGCTGTCGCAAAAGAGGGGCCCACACCTAATACATCCACAGGTGCCGAGCAAAATCTTTCGCGTGCCAAAAGTAGTGTTGAGTCGAGACGACGGTCCCTAAACAGTCAGCGAGATACCCTTCAACGCGCAAAAGAGGACCTTTCGAAAACGGATAAAACCAAAGAGGAGCCCGTCTATTCGGAGCATTCCTACACCGTCACCACCCATACCCTTTCTGGAACCCAGCAATTGAGTGGGCTCTTCAAATCGGCCAAGAATGTAAGTTTTGGGCACCTCGCCGGAACAAGAGCAAGCGATTCAACACATCGCGGCCACGACGCTTCCAAACTAAAAGCCGATCCCCTGCAACTGCCGGGTAAGTCGTCGTTGGTACCGAGCCTCTATCGCGAAAATGCATCTTATCTTTTAGGTTTGGGTTTTGATAATTTTCAAAAATGGCGAAAGGCGATGTTGGAAGTGGGCAAAGGTGCCGCCTCGGATAACGCGCGACTCAACGCTTTCGCGGTATATATTTTGACGGATCCAGCCAACGTAGATGAGGAAGTTACCAAGGAAATCGAACTTTTCCGCGGTATACCCAACGTGACTAAGCTCTTTTTAGACGCGCCCAAAAAGTAAAGGCGCAACTCTTTTTAAAGATGATATCTGAGCGATACAACGCTCATATAATGCTGATCGGACGAAATCGGATCTGCTCCCACACGGCCAGAAAGCGGGAAAGAACTTTGGAAGAACTCCGCCTCGACTTGGAGTCGAATATCGAGGGCGTTGGAGAGATCTTTTTCTTTGGGCGCGCGTATTCTATATTCCAGATGACTACGTAGGCGAGCGCCAAAACCTGATCCCTCTCCGTCTGCATCCGAGGATTGATCTGTAAAAAACGAGGGACGGATCGCAAGACCCAGTCCCGCATTAAAGGTGCTCGACACCCACCATTTTATTTCGCTACCGATATCAACAGTAATATAGCGATGTCCCGTATAGCGCGCATTCGGCTCGACGGTGAAACTAAGAGCTCCCACGCCAAGGAGAAATCTAAGATCCAGAGCGCTCGATAAGGGCTTTTCGTTCACAAGGTAAAACGAAAAGAAGGCATTTTCGGTTACTAAATTTCGCCCTGCTTGAAAATCGATTTCGGCGTTTTGAGCTGAACCGAAACCGCCTTCGGCTTCTAATAATAAATGACCAAAAGAACGATTGGAATACAGTTTGAGACCGATTGCAAAAACGCCCCCAATGTAGAGGTTGGGAACGTGGCTGATATCACGACTCGAACCAGAAAGGGTCATCCTGCGAAGAACAATCGACGGTCCTATGCCTAGAGTTAATCCCAAACCGCTGCTTTTTCGACGGTTAGGATTCTGGTTTAGGGGGACACTTTCAATCTCTTCGGGCTCCTTGACCTCCTCTTTTTTAGCTTTCTTTTCGTCAGACTTCTCATCGCTTGTTTCTTCAACTTCTTCGCCCTCTTCAACCTTAGGTTCATCAACTGAGGATTCTTCTTCAATCTCGCTATCTTCCTCCTCAAAAGTCATTCCTTCCTCGGCGCTCAACGGCGCTAAGAAGCAAAAATGGAGGGCTAGAAAGAGGGGGAAAAAACCAAGAGGTTTCAATTGAACTTTGCACCGCCGTCAATCCAAGCTTTTACCTGGTCAACTTCGGCTTGGTCTTTCGTCCCTCCGATAGGCATGAAGGTCGCGCCGGGTTCTTGCTCCATACGAGCCAGGTAATTGCTTCCCGCAGAATTACCGGCAACGATAAAGGGGTCGCCATCGGTTGACAAAGTTTCGGTGAGCATTGCATCAAACACCTCTTTGTCTGTTGCCTGCTCGCTTTGTACGACCTTGAGGCCGTTCGTGGCGCTCATTCCGTGGCAAACGCTAAGGGCACATTTGGCGCGAAACATATCCGCGATAACAATAAATTCAGCGCTTGCAACGTTCCCTCCGCCGCCATCACCGCCTCCAGTATCGTCCTTGGGCACTGTCGTATCGGCCTTGGTTCCTACATCTTTTTCGAAGCCCTCAAGGGGATCTGGAGTGCATCCAATACAAAGAAGGAATGATAAAAGGGCTGTATATTTAAAAAAATTCACTGGAGATCTCCGTGTATTAATCGACTAAACACGAGCTTATAGTTACACGAAATGTACACAAGTTAAACTTTAACTTTTTATGGTTGAAGATCTCTGGATCTACAATCCGACGGTCTTGGCGGCGACGAAAATTCGTACGAAAATAAAGGCCAAAGCGGCAAACAATAGTGATAAAATACCGGTCATAAACATCGAACTACCGAAGGAAAACCCATCGCTTTCTCCCTTAATCTCGCCTAAATACACCGCATTTTTGGTGGCCAATAGAATGCGATCTTTTTCTACCGAGAAAAGCACATTCTCATCAATCTCCTTCGTTCCCAACAGGGGGTGGGATTGAAAGGTTGGGGTCTTGGAAATGCGATCGAGAACATAGAATTCAAGTCTGCGCGAGGTTCGCACTAGCACTCCAAGTTTGTTCTTTTCAAAGGATCGACTGCCCACCACGTCATAGGCCTGCCAGGGGCCTTTCATTTCCACCCAGCTCGACCCACCATCACTGGTTAAATTGAGTTTGCCGTCTTCAATGAGAACCAAGCTTTCTGAGGTGCGGCTGGATGCACCTAATGCGACCTTGGTACTTTCAAAACGACTGACCTCTTTCCAACTGGTCGCCTGGGCATCGGATCGCCATAGACGAAACATAGAGTCCGATTTTTCAACCACGAAAAAGGCGTTGGCGGCAATTCCAAAATCAACAATAGCGCCCCGATTAAGCAGAGATTCAAAGGCTTCTACAAGCGGGAAGACCTCCCAATTGGCCGATTGACCGAGATTGGAAATCGCTCCCGAATTTTTCGACCATGCGATGACCCGCCCTTTGGAATCCGATGAAATATGTGTAATCGTCAGATCCGTGCTTCCGATTTCGGCAGGATCAAAATGCACGGATGTCTTGGCAAACTGAGGCTTGAAGACCGAAGGGCCTTGAGAAAAGTCTCCCGAAAGAATATCCCCATTTTGTGTACCGGCGATCATCTGATTTTGAAAGGTTTTTAGGACCGTCGTGTTTCTAGGCGACCAATTTTCCCATTTTTTCTTATTCCACCTGAAAATTCCGGCTTCGGTCGATATTACGGGTCTTTTATTAAAGAGCAGAATATCGTTAGGCACCGATGCACTAAGGCCATCGTTATCCTGACTAAATGTTCTCCCTCCGTTCTCTGAAAGGAAAATGCCCCGCCCTTGGGTGGCGACAAAAATATTTTCCCCAAGCGCCAAAAAGCGAGATACTTTCCGATTGTCTTGATCGGCCGCAAAACTCTGTTTCCAATTCTCGCCGTCTGCACTTCTCCAGACTGCGCCTCTTTGTGTACCAAGGAGCATCGTAAAACCATCGCCTCGAGGTGCAACAAGGAAGCTATGTATGGAAATTTTTTCGGCGGGTTTAAACTGAAACCATTCATCGCCTTGGTCGTCAGATCGATGGATGGTGTTCTCAGCAACGAGAAAAATGGTTTCCTCTTTCGGAACGCCGACCAACCCTAAATCTGCTTCAGGTAACGAGGACACCAAAGCCCAACTTTGCTCTCCTTTCTCCCGCCTGAAAATCAGGAGCTGCTCGGACAATAAGGTCACCATCTCGAAAGAGCGCGAAGGCGAAGTTGGCAAATAGTTCCGAATAGAAGGGGGGAGTTTGGAATCTCGCTTTACACCAAAAGGAAGGCCATCCAAATTGAGCGCCTGCCAGGTCAGGGTTGAGGCCCGAAGCTTCGCTTTCCAAATATTTTGCGCGTGAACGAGTAGAAGCGACGATTCAGATACCCTCAGGTGCACGTCATCTAAAACACGAAAACTTTTTGTTCTTATCTTTCCTTTCGCTTTTCGAAAACGCATAGAGCGGATTTTTCTAGGCAGCAATACCTCGTCCCAAACAACACCATCTTTGGATCGAAAAAGTACATTAACGCGATTAAATGTTGCTGGAGAAAAAGCGTAGAGATACTGGCCCAGTCCGACCAAGGTTGTGCCTTCGTTGATAAAAGGCTTCTTCTCAGAAACCTGTCGCCAACCGTCCTCGCCTCTTCTAAAAACCTTTTCTGAGGCTAAGGCAAAAATTTCGTTCTCGCCGCCTTCTTTTTCGAGGGTCGCCAGTTGAGAGATCGATCCCCCTTCTGGAAGGGGAATACGTTCAAACTCGACAGGTGCATTTCGAATTTCACATCCAATAAGTGCGAAGATCCAGATAAAACGAAACATGAAATTGAAGAGAATTATCGCTCTATTTTTCGTTCCTGGTTTTCTATGAACCATTTCGGAGGCCTTGGGATTGTCGAACTAGAACGATTGCATTTTCATGATGGTGAATTCAACTCTACGGTTAAGTGCTCGACCTTCTTTGGTCGTGTTATCTTTTATCGGCGTCGACTCACCGAAGCCCTCGGCCTCGATTCTTGATGCAGAAACACCGTGATCGATAAGATATTTCCTTACCGCTTTGGCGCGATCGTCGGAAAGCTTCAAGTTCATTTCAGCCGCACCACGATCGTCGGTATGCCCTTCGACTCGAATCTTTTCAATCTGTGGATTCTCTTTCATCACTTCCACAACGGCGTCTAGAATTTCATAACTCTTCCGTTGAATAATGGCTTTGGCCGTTTTGAAATAGACTTGCTCGGTGATGATAATCCGGTCGCGTGTCAAATGAACTTTCGCGTTCGGATCATCTGGGCAACCGTCATCGTCGAGGAAATCATTGAAGGTTTCGGGATCGTTTGGACAGGCATCCGCGGTGTCTGGAATTCCATCTTTGTCATTATCGAAGTCTGGACAACCATCGGAATCTTCGAAGCGATCGAGGTCTTCGGGATCTTCTGGACACTTATCAATATTGTTTGGAATGCCATCACCATCCAGATCGTTATCCGGACATCCGTCTACGCCGACTTCGACGCCTGTTGGCGTATTGTCACATTTATCAAATTCGTCAGTAACACCGTCGCCGTCATTGTCATAATCTGGACATCCGTCTTGGTCCTGAAATCCGTCGAAGTCTTCGGCATCGTTAGGACATTTGTCATAGATTCCGAAGATGCCGTCGCCGTCATAATCAAATCCCCATTTTCCGCCAGAAACCCAACGACCATTGATCGACAAGATACCGCGAAAATCGGGCGTTCCGACGGCCTCTTGATTGAGTGGCAATCCAATGCCGCCCGTCAGGGTCCAGTCTTCTAATAGTTTATATCGCAACGCCGCCCTAAATTCGGTAGGTGTTTCCCCTTCCGAGATTCCAGCGGGACGACCTGGAGGATTTTCGGCAACGCCGATCTTGCCATCAATTTCTCCTATCAAATCGAGTCTATCCATAAAAAGAGGAATCGAGGTCGCAAAACCCCATAAAATCGCCGCACCGATCACCGAATCGCGAACCGTGACAGCTTCGTGACGATATCGATAACCAAAATTTCCACTGACTCGAATGCCATTCACGATCCACATTTCTGGTACGACAAGGGCATCAATTGAAAAGCTTTCATCGCCAGAAAAACGATCATCCAAACCGACCGGTATGGATCCACGTAGTAAGAAACCCAAGCCAAAACTCTGACGCATCATATCAAGGGCCGTAAATTTCACAGAAAGTCGAATATCATTGAGAGAGAACTTTTCAACCTTCTGGTTTTGAAGGCTATTTGGCGGAAGAACGGGGGTTAAGTCACCTGTGGTTTGCAGAAGGGTCAGCGGAACGAGGATCCCCACTTCCATAAAGTCGAACAAACCAAGATTGGCGTGGAGCGACAGAGTGGTCTGTTCATCGATGACTGGGGTGGCCGAAGAACCCGCCGATCGTCCTTTAAGCGGATCGTCTGCGAAGTCAAGATAGGCTCCAAAGTCGAATTCAAGATGAGGAGCAGACAAGGAAGAATGAAGCGCCAGATAATCGGTCGGCCCCGTTGCAGGCCGAAAGGTTTCCAACTGAATTTCTGGAACGTCCTGAGCCCAAAGACTCGTCGAGATTACGCCAAGGAAGAATACTGCCAAAAACACACGGAATGTATTTACTAAAAGATGTCGCATCATTTACCTAATTTTTGAATACTCCCCTTGCTTACCACGGATATAGTCGACGCGAAAAGAAAATTTGGGCGAGGCCTTAGAAGTTCGAAATTCTAGCGACGAGTGAGGGAGTCTGAACAAAATCGTTCACCGAACCTTGATAATCGGTGATCCGAATTGAACGTTCTTGCTCGTTGCTATCCACTGGATCTTCGACGTGCCAACGTCTCAGCACGCGCTCCTCACGGTCGTTGATCCGAAGATCGTAGACTGCGGAGAAATAGAACATTGATCGAGCGACATTACCTCGATGACCGAGGGCAGGTTCAAAACATTTGTTTCCCTCTTTATCAAACCCGAGCACAGAATCGCCCAAAATTCGAAAGGGCTCCTCAACGTCGCAGTAGGGAAACGCGGATCGCATCGAGTTGGAGAACGACGTTACTGGATAGATATGATGGAGATCGCTTCGAGCTGCACCAAATTTGGCGCCCTTGCTTTGTGGCCATGTGTGTTCGGCATTCATATCGTCATTGCTTGGAATGCCCTCTGTTTCGACGACTTGATTGGTGTAGACGCACTGGACGTGGCCATCGAAATTGTCCAAATCCGAAAACATGAAGTCTCGTGCATCGTGGTAACTAAACACGCGATGGGTACGCTCGTGTTTGGCCGCTATTTGATCCAAGAGTTTTTGGTCAGATAGATTCTCGAAATTACCATCAAGGCGTTCTGAGTCTCCGCCGATGGCGTGTTCAAAACAAGGCCCGGAAACACATTCGAGAAAGAATTCGAAATGCCCCTTTAGCGCCGAACTATTCTTGAGTTCGATGCGTAAATCACCCGCTGATTCGACCAAAAATCCATCTTCGTATTGATTGGTAACTTTGGGCATTCTAGCATCGCTATTTCCCCAGGGATTGGCAGAAAACAAACGCGTTTTTGCATCGTACAACCGTATACTAGGATTCCATTGAACCTCATCGGCCTTTTTGAGCCAGAATCTAAGACGATCGCCTTTTTGGGCGACCAAAGCGATCTTTAGAACGCTTTTTTTACCCAATTCCCCTTTGAGACCAAAGGAGCGCCCTGCAACTATCTCGTTGGGAATTGTTTCAATAAAAACGCGCTCATGCTTGTCGACCCATCCGTTGTCTCGAACGTAGTCGCGTAAATTCTGAAAGCTCTTCTTGCCCACATACGGAATATCGTCGACGGAGACGAGGGTTCTAAAAACCCTATCGTCTTGGCTCCCACGAATGGCATCGTCGCCATTGCGATGTCGGATGAGATTATTTGACGCCCTCCAACTCCACGATAATTCTGCCACGAGCGCATATCGAGAAAAGGTATTTGCGACTTCTAGAATCGCCCGTATTTCGGAATCAGAGGGGTAATTATTATCGGCTCGCACGCCTTGGGCTGTAAGGAAAGACTCGTTTTTTTCATCAAGCTCTGAAACTGAATCATCAAGATCTGAACACCCAAAAGTGATTAGGATAGTTAAAAAAGCTAAAATTTTCATTGAGTATCAAAATATCTGGGCCCACTTGTGATTCAACGACCCGTTTGAAGAGATGCTATACAAAAATCGTGCCGAGATTGTTTGGGCGCTTATGTCGGCCTTTGTAGGTGAACGATATGGGAACTTTGAGCGTTAAGGGGCAAATTCGGAAGATCCACTTTCCCAAGGTGGCAGATCCAGTTGTCGAACTTTTTTAATTTAAAAATTGAAGCCTGCTACCATCTTTGGAACAAAATTTCGCTGAACTCGGAAAGAGGCTCCCACAGATCGCACAGACGCGTTTTCTTGGACCGAAGCCCATAGAAGGGAAAGCGGAAAAATCCAAACGAGAAATCGGATGGCGTAGTTCGCCGTTGCAATCGCACCTACTTTCCATGTTTCCCAAAGTTTGACATACATTGCATCTCGCTAAAGGGATCAAAGGCAGACAGGCAACTTCTGAATGAATACGAAGGGGTCCTTCTTCGCATTGGCACCTGTGGCGTCCTTCTTCGCCACAGGTGGTGCAGCCCCAGAAGGTGATCTTTCGGCCCAAGTGTCCATTCAACGCTTCGCCATCCACATAACAAAAGCGCGCATTCTCGTAGGTGCGAAAACACTTCGGACACTGATGTCCCTCGCGATTGACTCGGGCGTTCCTTTTGCGCACCTTGGGCGGGATAAGGCTAGCCAGAAAAAGATCTTTTGATTCCAAACGTGTTTCGGTTTGCAGAGAAAAAGGGGGGGGAGAAGTTCTAAAAATCTCTCGCTCCATACGTACCTCGGCGATCTCGGCAGCCTCCCTTCGCCTTTGGCGAAGTAGAAAAATCGCGGACACTAATGCGAGCGACAAACCTAGGATAGAAACTATGATGAACGCGTATACCACCGGTACTCCAAGAGAGCGGCCTAAACATCTCCGCGAATCAGTCTACGCATCCCGGTGATAAAAACCAAAGCTTTTATATGTTTAGAAAGAGCCTTTTGGAACGTATACGATATCGCCAGGCAAGAGCTTAATGTTGCGGCTCAAGCCTTCAACAATATCTTGAACGGGAACTCTGACCTGAATCTCGGTGCCATTGATGGTGCGGCTCAACTTCGTACTATTTGCGTCTGCTCGGTCGGAAAACCCTCCAGCGAGCGCCATAGCCTCGACGATAGTGATATTGGCCCGATAGGGGAAAGACCCTGGTTTCTTAATTTGTCCAAGTAGAAGAACACGTTTGGAATTGTATTCAGTAATTGTACAAAGCACGCTGGGATTTTTAATGTATTTGTCTCTGAGGCCATCTCGAATGAGACCCTCGACTTCGGGGCAATCTTTGCCAACTACTTTGATCTTTCCAATAAAATGAAAAGTAATCGAACCATCGCTACCTACGATGTATTCGCCCGTAAGGCCGGGTTCATTTCGTACACGTATTTCAAATTTATCGCCCTTTCCGAGTTCACCGGATTCGGGAACCTCGCCTTGTTGCTCAAGAAGCGCCAAATAGCCTGGATCGGGTCTGCCGTTACCGCATGCAAAAACAAAGATAAAAAGGTAAAAGAAATTTCTGAGCACGCCTAGTACTTCACGGTCAGACCCAAGCCAACGAAATGGCGGGTGTATCCACGAAGCGAGTCTTCGGCAGATCCTGACGCGGTCAGTCGATCTGCGGTAAGGTTGCTGCTCAAGGTATAATCGAGACTCGTCGAGAACCAACGTGTAATATTGAACCCTAGGCCGGCCTTCACCTTAACCAAAGAGTCGCTCAATGTGTTGGGAATGTTAACTTGCCCGCCGACAACATTATGAACACCGGAGAAAATGCCTTCATAGGATCTCAATAAAATCTCGCCGCGGAGCTTGAGCCGTAGTCTACGATTTGCAAACCCTTGCTCGTATCCAGCGTAGGGTTTGTGCCAGGAACTATAATTTGCGATAGTCGCATCGCCGAATTGTTTTTCATAGCCGATATATACTTTCGATTTTTCGGCGGTTGCTCCAATGGCGTAGGTGGCTTGCACGTCGGCTAAAAGACCGCTGAACGTTTCACCTTCGTCGTAAAAACCGAACCCCCATCCTGCGATAACCTTCAGTGAAAGACGATTAGTGAACAATCCTGTAATTCCTCCAGTGACACGAAGGGGCATGGATCCAACATTTGTAAATGTCTGATTACCGCGGTTACGCGATGCGTTTTCGTACCTTACGATACCCAAATCGCCCGTTAATACGAAGGCGGTTTTTGGCAAAAACTTCCAATAATTCCGAAGCGTAAAATCGTGTAATTGCCGATCGATGTCAGCAACCTGGTCGTTAAGATTGAGGGTCCAATCGTAACTCAAAAAATGTTGAAAAACGCGGCCGGAAGGATGCAACCCTAAGGTGATCCCGGCGCGGTTAATCGTCCTGTCAAACGAGGAAGCCGAGGGTGAAGAAGGTGGCTCATTCGTACGCTCGAAAGCGTCTTCGAACTTAACGCTAAACGCGCCTTTTTCGTTAATCCCCACACCAAGATCGACATTGGCATCCAAGCCGCTTTGTCCTTGGATGACGTCACTTGAGGGAGACAGATATTGTTGCCAGCCCACCGAGCCTTTTAGATCCAGATTAAGTACATCGGGGTTCGTTGTCCCGATATTAACGAAAGGCGTTACCTTTACAGACGGCGCGCTGAGAACTTCGGCTTCGTCACTGGAAAGGAAAAAAACGTTAGAATCGAAGCCGCCGACAAGTCGGATGCCAGGATGTACCGTCAAGTTTCCTGCGGAAATCCCGTCACCTGGCTCAGCATTTGCGGAGGCCGAAACCACCATAAGCGCCAAAACAATCCCCAAACTTTTACCGATGCCCATCGTCATTCATTCTACCTAGTGCGTTCTTCAGCCTGACTAACACAGACTCTAAAGATTTGCGACATTAAACCACTAAATCATTCATCTACTGATATGGTGTCAATTCCGGAACCCGTTCCTTTGCGAATCTATCGTCGAATTTATCGTCATCGATTTCGATAACTTCAACATCGGCGATATCGGGAGTACGTCGATTGATCTTCGTATCCTTCGCAAATCTGGCTGTTTCTCCGGTACAATTCAATGCATCTTCGTACAATGCATCGACGCGCTCGGAAGAAATATTTATCAGGCGGAAGCTATTCTCTTGGATCTTGCGATCCTCATTTTTTGAGATTATCGCAGCTTGCTGCTCACTTACTTTCACAAAACCCTTCATCGCAGCCATTTGCTGGTTAATGCAGTTTACGGCCAGAATGCCCTCTTTCTCTTCACGTGCTTTCTGGAGCAATTCTTGAGTAGAGCTTAATGTTCCGCGCATGCCATCAATCGCCTCGGAAGAGCTTTTATCAATATCTTCCGACGAAAGCGCTGCTAGAGCTTTATTAGAAAGCGCATCTGTATCTGCGTTTTTTTCGCCCGCCGCGATAGCAAAACTACTAACCAAAATTATTAATATTGCGGGAAAACCAATCAATTTTTTCATCTCGAATCCCAGTTCAATGAATTTCTATAGAAGCCTATCAAATATTGATATCTGATCAATCAAAACTGTGTAAATAATTTCAACTTCCGACTTCAAACACGAAGGTTTTCTTCACAAGCACTTCGCCGCCGGCAGGTTTCTTGAAGCGAATACGCTTGACAACGCCAGCGACACACTTACCGACACCTCCGCCGACAGTATCTTTGACCGCACTCGACTTCGTAACGCGTCCAGCAGTTCCGATGGTAAATCCAACGATAACTTTACCAGAGGCTTTCGGATTCTTTTTAATGTAACGTTCGTAACATTGTGTAATTTGGCCCGTTCGTCTTTTGATTGAACTTGAGATCGAGCCGCCATCCAGTTTTCCGGTTCCGACAACTTTTTGCCGACCCTTCATTTTAACGCGAACTTTAACTTTACGCTCTTTGGTTTTACCGGTGTTCACGCCTTTGCTGGCTAATTTGGAACCCTTTGTCCCTTTCAAATCGCCAATGCCAACCGATTTACCTTTGCCGTTTGCGGCCGACGATCCGGCTGAACGTAAACCACTTTTCTCTGCGCCAGCTACACCGGTTTCGATACCGGTCGAGTTCCGAAATGCGTCATCGATGCTGGTCGCACCTGCACCATCGGACAAGGTATCAATCAGACTTCCGCCCGAAGACAACGCTCCAATCTGGCCGAGAACGGTTTTATTTTGAACTTCTTCGGCCATCCGTCGTTTTCGGTCAGCTTCGGCCGCAGCGCGGTCCTCTGCGGACTTTTCTGGTTTTTTCTCTTCACTCTTTTTCTTTGCAGGAGCGGCTTCTTCTACTTTTTCGGTTTCACCCTCACCTTCACCCTCTTCAGGGGGAAGCTCTTCAGGTATTTTTTCCTCGGGTTTTTTAACATCTACATTTACGTAGCGATCGGGAAAAATATAGTCCATTTCTTTGGGTTTGGGCCAATCTTTACTTAGAAGAAAGGCGATAAATCCAATCTGGATAACACCGGAGATGGCACACGTCACGGCCAAAACCAACGAGCCCAATATTGCCGCTGTCATCCCACCGCGCATACTTGCGGGCAAGACCGGCTTCGCTTTCGGTGGCGGAGGCGTCACAAAT
>Ga0256840_1003521_pt1 | contig 12567 bp, 12 predicted proteins | sample 355202metaG_FD_185969 | JGI IMG/M metagenome (GOLD analysis project Ga0256840, IMG submission 185969) | Hydrothermal vent microbial communities from Mid Atlantic Ridge, Atlantic Ocean - 355-202 | ecosystem: Environmental > Aquatic > Marine > Hydrothermal vents | place: Atlantic Ocean: Mid...
ATAACGATTTGTGCAGGGCGAGAAACTAATAATGCGATTAATACATCTGCTTTAACTAATTCTTCGAGCAATCGCAAACCATACTGTGCACCCGATGCACCTGTCATGATCAATGTGACCGTTTTTTGTTTCATCAAACTTGCTCCAAAGCCGTCAAAAGCTTTTCATGAATCCCGCCAAAACCACCGTTACTCATCACTAATAGATGGTCACCCCTGTTTACATCTTGCGTGACGGCAGAGACAAGCGCATCGATATTATTGTATAAGCTTGCCTTGTCACCTAGTGCAGATAACACATCACCCATATCCCAATCGAGGCCTTCTGGTTGAAACAGTATGACCTGATCTGCAACTTGCAAAGAGTTGGCTAGTGATGCTTTATGTGTACCCAAGCGCATGGTGTTTGAGCGAGGCTCTAGTATGGCAATAATCTTGCTGTCACCAACATTAGCACGAAGCCCGTTTAAGGTTGTTTCTATCGCTGTAGGATGATGAGCAAAATCATCATAAACGCGTATATTATTGACCTCACCACGAAGCTCCATACGGCGCTTTATGCCTTTAAACTCCGTCAAAGCATTGATAGCATGCTCTGCAGGAACGCCCGCATGACGCGAGGCAGCTATAGCAGCCAATGCATTGCTGACATTATGCTTACCCAGCAATGTCCATTTTACTGTGCCTTGGTTTTCACCGTCCAAGAGCACCTCAAATTCGCTGCCATCTGCTTTTATGTATTTAGCTTCCCAGCCTGTTTTTTCTGAAGAATTCTGATCTGATGAGAACGTCTCTATTGGTGTCCAACAACCTCTGTCTATAACATCCTGCACATTAGATTCTTCACCATTTGTGATCACCAAGCCTTCGCTCGGCACTATTCTTATCAAGTGATGAAACTGTGTTTTTATGGTATTTAGGTCAGGAAAAATATCCGCATGATCGTATTCAAGATTATTGATAACTAAAGTTCGAGGATGATAATGTACAAACTTCGAACGCTTATCAAAAAAAGCGGTGTCATATTCGTCGGCTTCTACAACAAAAAAAGGTGAATCTCCTAAACGGGCTGAAACACCAAAATTTTCAGGGACACCACCAATTAAAAAACCAGGCTTCATGCCTGCGTATTCTAATATCCAAGCGAGCATACTAGCTGTAGTCGTTTTACCATGCGTACCAGAAACCGCCAGAACCCAACGGTCTTTTAATATACTTTCATAAAGCCATTGAGGCCCTGATGTGTAGGATAAGTTTTTATTGAGCATATGCTCAACGATCTCCATACCTCGCGTCATAACATTGCCGACAATAACCTGCCCAGTTTGCGGGTTATCATCAAAATCACTAAGGTACTCAGGTAAGAAGCCTTGTTGTATATTTACACCTTCTTTTTCCAGCAAAGTGCTCATCGGTGGATATACGTTAACATCAGACCCCGAAACATCAATACCAGCTTCTTTCGCTAAAAGCGCAATACCCCCCATGAATGTTCCACATATTCCTAGAATATGGATTTTATGATCGACTTTAATCATCATCTAAAGCTTCTAATTCATCAATCAAATCAGATTGTTCCTGCGAATCAATTTTACCATCCTTGATAGCAGTATTGCGGCGTTGTAGCCATAAATCACGCAAAGCAGTATATTGATCTTCTGATATATTTTTAAACGCCTCTTCATCATTAAAAAGGTCTGCACGCTGATCAAGCAGCCTTAAAGCCATAAAAGCAAACTTTTCATCATGGTAGTTTGCAGGGTTCGTCAAGCTATCGATTGTAAACTTAGCCGTAGCATCTCGCACTGTCGATGGGCCAAAGAATGGCAGCATCACATAAGGACCTGATTTAATACCCCAATGCGCTAAAGTCTGCCCAAAATCTTCATCGTATCTCTCCATACCTAAAGCACTCGCCACATCAAATAAACCACCGATACCTACCGTAGAATTAAATAATACACGGTTTGTATCCATCAACGCAGGACCAGCTTTAAATTGAAGTAAGCTATTTATAGCGCTACCGACATCATCTAAATTATTGAAAAAATTACTCACACTGTGGTCAACAACCTCAGGGGTAATTGCTTTATAAGCAGTGGCTACTGGCTTGACAAAATGTTTATCTAAACTTCCATTAAACTTAAATATACGTCGATTGGTTTTTTCATATGGGTCAAAACTAGATGCAAAACCACTATTATAAGTTTTATTATTAGATTGGCTGCAGGCAGTTAAAAGCATCAAAGAAAATATAAATAAAATTTGTGCGCTAAACGACCTATAATTTAACAGTGTCATTATCTCTTCCCTGAGAAATAGTTTATTGTCTAATTATAAATAGCCTGCGTAAGAATTGTTTGGCTTTTTAGGAATTAATTGCTTTTTTAGCAACTTGATGTTGCTCTATCACTAGACTTAAAGGACCTGGCCGACCTATATGGTAGCCTTGACCATAATCAATCCCCATATCTCCTAATATATTTAGAATTTCAACATTCTCAACATATTCTGCAATAATCTTAAGCCCCATAGTATGGCCAATTTGTGATATAGACTGCACCATTTCTCTTGCCACATCATCACTTTCAATATTTTTGACAAAACTACCATCTATTTTTAAATAGTCTACATCCAGTGATTTTAGATACCCAAAAGAGCTGACACCTGTTCCAAAATCATCTAAAGAGAAACTACTCCCTAGTGCCTTGAGATTTGCGATTAACTTATTTAATAATGAAATATCATCTACAGCGACCTGCTCAGTAATTTCAAAACAAAGCATTTTAGGATCCACACCTGATGACTTTAGCTCCCCTAGAATAAATTCAAGAAAATCAGGATCATTTAAACTTTGTCCAGAGAGATTAATAGCAAAGACTGGTGTAGGATCTTGTACTGGAACCTTACTAACTTCACCGAAAGATCCTCGAATTACCCAGCGATCCAATGCTGGCATCATAGAATAATATTCAGCAGCAGAAATAAACTCATCGGGAGATATTGGGTTTCCTTTTTCATCATTTAATCGTAACAACAACTCATAATGAGAAAAGGGTTTTCTATATTCTATGGGAGAAAGGGGATGAATTGGCTGAGCATACATCTCAAAAAGATTATTTTGAATAGCTTTTTTGAGTATTAATCTCCATTCAAAATTACCTGTCAATTTTTGTATTTCTTTATCATCAGCGCGATAAGGAGATAGACGACCTCCGCCTTTTTTGAGTGCCACATTACAGGCTTTATTTGCCTCTGAAAGTACACGAGTAGCCGACGTGGTTTCGTTATTAATAATTGCAAAACCAGCACTCATTGACACTGGGTATTCCTGCCCTCTTGAATTAAATCTATGCTCTGACACTTCCTTCAATATTGCTTTTATTGTAATAACACTTGCTGCGAGCTTACTTTCACTAAAAGCAATACTGAACTCTCCATCTCCAACTTTAGCAACGACATCAAAATTCACTCTTATATTAGTATTAATAATATCCATAATTGTTATATTAAGACTTTCACTACCAGCATATCCAATACTATCTTTTATATCTCTAAACTGATCAATAGCGAAATAAGCAATAATATGAGAAGAATCATGCTTATGCGTACTATCTATAAGTTGCTTTACCTCACTATCAAAGGATTTTCTATTCAGGGCGCCTGTCACGCTATCATATGAGTCAAGCATTAAAATCCTTGATTCCATCGCTTTATTTTCAGAAATATTTTTTAATATCAGTAATGAGTATGATTCGCTACTTTTATCATCTGAGTATACTAGTATTGGAATTATACTTAACTTTACAGATAAATTTTGATTACTATAAGTTTGTAATAAATATTCTTGTGTAACAACCTCTCCTTTTTCGGTTGCTTCTTCGTACACAACATCCTGTAAGTCTCTTTTTGTTTTTAAACTCTTAAGACTAAATATATTTCTATAATCCCTCCCCATAAAACTTCTGAGCTTACAACCCAGCACTTTTTCTGCTTCTAGATTCATATAGATAATTTTAAACTGAGAATTAAATATCAAAATAGTTTCTGGAAAAAATCTATAAGCATTCTCATAGCAATTTGATTTAGAATCTACTGGATTCAATATTAACTCTTTTTCTACTTTCTCCGGTTTTAAGTTAGAAGGAATCTGAAGTTTTTTTTTTCTCAAAAAAAACATATAGCCAGCCATAAGTATAACCACTAACAAGGCAATACTTAAAATTGAAATCATAAGATATGGAGAAATATCAGACACAGTTTCCTTAAAAAATTTACAAGGCTTCATTAGAGCTACAACAAGATATGTAACGCGTAGTATCACATCTAGAAAAGCCCATCAATTATTTACTATCTTCTTAACATTATTTTTATTAATTACTCCTATTATCTCATTAATCTAATGAACCTTAGCTGAATAATAATCTATCACCAAAATAGTAATAACTAAAATATATGCAAAAAAAAACCACACCTGGGAATATCCCAAATGTGGTTTTTTAGTAAAATATTTCAGAGGCTTTAATATAAGCCCACTCATATTTTTTATACTTTTTCTTTAATTCTCGCTGCCTTACCAGTAAGACCACGTAGATAGTAAAGCTTTGCACGACGTACCGCACCTTTACGCTTTACTTCGATACCAGCAATTGCATGGCTGTATGTTTGGAATACACGTTCAACACCTTCGCCATAAGAGATTTTACGAACAGTAAACGCAGAGTTAACACCGCGATTCTTGATAGCGATTACTACACCTTCAAAAACCTGAATACGCTCACGGTCGCCTTCTTTAATATTTAAAGAAACTGCAACAGTATCACCTGGTGAAAAATCAGGTAATGCCGCTTTATTGCTCATTTGTTCAGCTTCAATTGCTTGAATAATCGTGCTCATAATTAACTCCTAAAAAATCTTTTTGATGTATAACTAAAGTACAGTTACAAATCCTGTTCATTCAAATATTCTTCAAGCAGTGTTTTATCATCACTACTCAAACTGTTTTTTAGTAATAGATCAGGTCGTCGTTGATACGTTCTGCCTATTGCTTGTTTTCTACGCCATTTTGCTATCGCTTTATGGTCACCACTTTTTAATACCGCCGGAATCTGCAAATCTTCTACAACTTCGGGTCTCGTAAAGTGCTCACAATCAAGCAAATTATCTGTAAAAGAATCTTGCTCAGCTGAATCTTTATGACCTAACACATCGGGTAATAATCGCGTTATCGCATCTATTATTACCATTGCGCCTAGCTCACCGCCACTTAAGACATAATCTCCAATAGACCATTCTTCATCGACTTCAAGCTCTATTATGCGTTCATCTATGCCTTCATAGCGACCACATAACAGTATTAATCCTTGCTCAGCATCAGTACCAGCAGACATTTTTCGTACTGCCGATTGATCTAACTGCTTACCTTGCGGGCTTAGGTAAATGACCTTTGCCGTTTTATTCACTGCAAGCGATGCTTTCCTTGCGGCGCGAATCGTTTTTAACAAACTCTCCGCTTTCATCACCATTCCCGGACCACCACCATAAGGTCGATCGTCCACTGTGCGATGCACATCTTCTGTAAAATCTCTAGGATTCCAACAGTGTAATTCTATTAGCCCACGTGTTGCGGCCCTGCCTGTTACACCAACTTGAGTAACAGATTCTACCAACTCGGGTAATAGTGTGATGACGTCAAATCGCATTTTAGACCTCGATCAAAAATCAGGATCCCAATCCACTACCATGAGTGAATCTTCTAAACTGACTGAAATGACATAATCATCCATGATGTAAGGAATCATATGATCCTTCTTTTCACCATCAGCATCTCTGCCCTTTACGGTGATAACATCATTACTACCTGTATTAAAAAGCCAGTCGATTTTGCCTAACTCGACACCTTCGATTGTTTCTACATTTAGACCGATTAGGTCTTTCCAGTAGAACTCACCTTCAGATAACTTTTCAAGTTGATCACTTTTAACAGCAATCGTTGAACCTATTAAGGCTTCTGCTTGATCGCGATATTGCACGCCTTCAAGTAAAGCTATAATATTTTTACCTTGTGTTTTCCCGCCTTTTAACTTGACGGATTGCCACAATTCTTTACTACCGCTATTACCCTTCTTCTGTAAGAACCACTGATTGTATTCGGTAATTTGTAGCCTCGGTGAGGTATGTGAAAACACCTTCACCCAGCCTTTTAAACCCGATACGCCAGTAATTTCGCCTAGCAGGATATATTGCGATGAATCTTCGTCAGGCAATGAAAATCTGCCTTAGCTTATGCTGCAGCAGTTTCTGTAGCTGGCTCTTTTGCTGCTTCTTTTAATAAAGTTGCAACACGAGTAGAAAGCCCTGCGCCTTCAGCAATCCAGTAATCAATACGCTCTTGCTTAAGCTCAAGACGTACTTCTTGACCTTTTGCACGAGGGTTGAAAAAACCTAAACGTTCGATGTATCCACTGTCACGAGGCTTACGCTCATCAGTAGCAACAATTTTGTAAAATGGGCGTTTCTTTGAACCGCCACGAGCCATACGGATAATAACCATAATCTAACAATCTCTAAAGTTGTGCCAAAAGCACAGTCGAAAAAATAATCGCGTAATTCTACGCTAATTAATAATAAAAGAAAGGGGATTTTTAATGAATTTGAGGGTATTTCTTACAATAACAGAAGGAAGAGTAGCTTTACTTAGTCCACCCCCCCTCTTTTTCTGCGTTTTGTATTTCTAAGAGCCTCCTTACATACCTGGAAAACCACCGCCACCGCCACCGCCCATTCCCGGTGGCATTTTGCCTTGCATTCCACGCATCATTTTCTTTAATCCGCCACCTTTAAACTTCTTCATCATCTTACTCATCTGCTTATGTTGCTTGAGTAAACGATTAACATCTTGGATTTGCAAACCAGCACCCATCGCAATACGTTTTTTGCGCGAGCCTTTTATAACCGCAGGAAAGCGACGCTCCTGTACAGTCATCGAATTAATAATCGCCACCATGCGATTCACTTCTTTATCACCCGCGCCATCTTGAACGGCTTGCGTCATTTTTCCCATGCCCGGCAGTTTATCCATCAAACCGCCCATACCACCCATGTTTTGCATTTGTAGCATTTGTGCGCGTAAATCTTCTAAATCAAAACCTCTGCCTTTATTCAGTTTTTTGGCAAGTTTTTGTGCTTCTTTATGATCGACATTGCGTTGTGCGTCTTCCACCAATGAAAGTACATCGCCCATACCCAAAATACGGGATGCCATACGATCAGGATGAAACGGCTCAAGCGCATCAATCTTCTCGCCCATACCGATAAACTTAATCGGCTTACCTGTAATTTGTCTAACCGATAACGCCGCACCACCGCGCGCATCACCATCTGCTTTGGTTAGCACAACACCTGTTAAGGGTAACGCCTCACCAAACGCCTTGGCTGTATTTGCCGCATCTTGACCCGTCATTGCATCAACAACAAACAAAGTCTCGATAGGATTCACCGCTGCATGAATAGCTTGAATTTCCCCCATCATTTCTTCATCGATATGCAAACGACCTGCCGTATCAACAAGCAGTACATCTATATGATTATTTTTTGCAAACGTCAGCGCATTAGCCGCAATTTCAACGGGGGACTGCCCTACTTCACTCGGAATAAACGTTGCGCTAACCTGCTCTGCGAGCGTTTCTAATTGTTTGATTGCAGCTGGGCGATAAACATCACAACTCACCATCGCGACTTTCTTCTTTTCACGATCTTGTAAAAGTAGCGCTAATTTACCTGCGGTTGTCGTTTTACCAGCACCTTGCAAACCAGCCATTAAGACGACAGCAGGTGGCTGAGCTTTAAGGTCTAGCGACTCATTCGCCTGCCCCATAATCTCAACAAGCTCATCGTTAACAATTTTTACTAAAACTTGACCAGGCGAAAGACTGTTTAAAACCTCTTTACCCACAGCCCGTTCTTTTACACGATCAATAAAGGTACGCACCACTGGCAGAGCCACGTCAGCTTCAAGTAGCGCCATACGCACTTCGCGCATTGCATCTTTAATATTATCGTCAGTTAATCGCGCTTGTCCGCGTAATTTTTTTATCGTTCCTGACAGGCGATCGCTTAAACTTTCAAACATTCTTTTATCTCTTCATTTATTGCAAGTTAATCTGCAAGTAGTATGCAAGGTCTAGCCGTTTAGTATAACATTAGTCTCAAATGTACTCTCAACTTTTAACGACCAATTGCACATGAATGCTAACTTTTTAAGTTTACCCGCAATACTATTTTATTTTTTGACTTGGATCTTAATCATCCGATGCGTTTATGCGAGCATAAAAAATCCAGATATTAAGAAAAAATTCAGCAAACTTCATACGCTAACGTGGCTACTTGCACTGATATTTCATATAGCCGCCCTACACTTCCCGCTATTCACAGGTGAGCCGCTCACACTTAACTTTGTCTCTTTAGGCTCTTACGTGATGTGGTTTTTGAGTTTGATTTTGTTTATCACTACTCTAAACCGTAAAATAGAATCCTTAGCTATTCCTATTTTGCCACTTACCATCCTGAGTATTTTTGGGGCGATGACTTTAGGCTCTAACATTCAAAATGCAATTAACATGAGAAGTGGATTAGGCCTTCACATTCTCTCCTCATTGCTTGCCTACAGCACCTTGATGCTTGCCTCTTTTCAAGCCTTATTACTCGCCGTGCAAAACAATCATTTACACGCGCGTAACAACACCAATTTTATTCGTAGCCTTCCTTCACTAGAGAATATGGAGCACTTACTGTTCCGCTTTATTAAAATAGGATTAATATTGTTAAGCATCGGCTTACTCTCAGGCTTTTACTACCTTGATAACTTGTTTGGCAGTGGCATCGCGCACAAAACGATACTTTCTATTATCGCTTGGATAGTATTTTCTGTGCTTTTATTTGGCAGATGGAAATACGGCTGGCGCGGAAAAACAGCGGTACGCTGGACGCTTGGCGGATTCTTAGTATTAATGCTGGCATTTTTTGGGACTAAATTTGTACAAGAATTTGTGCTTGATAACTCTCCCCAAATACAAACAAGCACGCTTATTCATACGCAAACAATAGGTTAAGCGAGTGAATATTAGCGAAGCTCCGATTGGGCTATTATTTTTTATACTCTTTATACTGTTTTTACTTTCTGCCTTTTTCTCAGGCACAGAAACTGCGTTAATGGCGTTAAACCGCTACAAACTTAAGCACACCGCAAAAACAAACAAAGGCGCTGCTTTAGCCATAAAACTACTAGAAAAACCTGATCGCCTGATCGGTTTGATATTAATCGGCAATAACCTCGTCAATATTATTATTACCCAGCTAGCAACTTTTATAGGCTTTCGTTTAGGGGGCAATGCAGGTGTTGCCATTGCGACAGGTGTACTCACGTTAATGCTGCTCGTATTTGCCGAAGTTACCCCCAAAACCATTGCGGCATTAAAGTCAGAAAAAATCGCTTTTCCTGCTTCCTACATTTACACTCCTCTATTAAAAATAGCTTATCCCTTGGTGTGGCTAATTAATATAATGGCAAACTCCGTTGTACGCTTAGTTGGCATCGATCCAACCTCCAACGAGTTACAATCGCTCAACCACGAAGAGTTAAAATCAGTCGTAAGTGAAGCTGGCGGACTAATCCCTGCTAGTCACCAAGATATGCTTTTACGCGTTTTAGATATGGAATCTATCACCGTGGATGACATTATGATCCCACGAACAGAAATCAGTGGCATAGACCTTGATGATGATTGGAATGACATTGAAGAACAGATTTTACGTTGTAACTTCACGCGCTTACTCATCCATAAAGGTGGAATAAACAATATTCTAGGGTTTGTGCATTTACGTAATTTATTACCTTTATTTCACGATAACAAAATGGAACGCCATCATCTTGAAGAAGCACTCGTGCCTGCTTACTTCACACCCGAAGGCACACCACTCACCCAACAGCTTATAAATTTTCAGAATGCAAAACGTCGTATCGCACTGGTTGTAGATGAATACGGCGACGTGCAGGGCTTAGTCACACTAGAAGATATTCTCGAAGAAATTGTCGGGCAGTTCTCAACATCACCCGCCAACTTTGATTATGAGGTACGCACCAATAGCGATGGCACAGTATGGATTGATGGCGCAATGCACGTGCGTGATATTAACCGCCAACTGAAAATGAATTTACCCACGGGTGGTGCGAAGACTATTAATGGTTTGATTCTCGAACACCTTGGCTCTATCCCCGCACCGGGCACGACGATGTTGATTGACCAACACCCAATGGAAGTACGTAAAACATTGAATAATGCTATTAAGACTTTGATTATTCATCCCAAGTGGAATCCTGATAAATAAGTCGCAAACTCCCATTGTAGGTTGGCGCTGAGCTTGCGAAGCCCAACCAACGCTGTCATGTTGGGCTTCGTTCCTCAGCACCAACCTACGCCCTCCGCTAAGTGGAGAGAACTTAACTAACAAACAGATAATCTAAAATATGGCAAAAGCAAAAACCCAATACACCTGCACCAGCTGTGGCGCAATCCACAATAAATGGAACGGTCAATGTGGTGACTGCCAAGCATGGAACACGCTCGAAGAAAGCATCGTGCAAACCAGCAATGCCACCGCTGTCGCACAAACCAGTAGCCGTTTTCACAGTTATTCGGGTGATGCTGGCACGGTCAAATCCATTAGCGAGATCGACTTAAAACAAGTCCCGCGTACCAGCACCAAAATCTCCGAACTCGACCGCGTTTTAGGGGGTGGATTAGTACAAGGCTCAGTCACGCTTATTGGTGGTGACCCAGGCATTGGCAAATCCACCATTCTCATTCAAGTGCTTGCCAGCCTTGATAATATGCGTTCACTTTATGTGACAGGTGAAGAATCACTCCAACAAGTTTCCATGCGCGCCAAACGCTTAGAGTTAAATCCTGATCCACTCAGATTACTCACAGAAACCTGTGTTGAACGCATTATCGATCACGCCAAAGTCGAAAGGCCTGACGTGATGGTGATCGACTCAATCCAAACGATTCACACCGAAGAACTCACCTCCGCCCCTGGATCCGTCAGCCAAGTGCGCGAAGCCACCGCAAGACTAACGCGCTACGCCAAACAAACCAACACCTCAATATTTATCGCAGGTCACGTCACCAAAGAAGGCACACTCGCAGGGCCACGTGTGCTAGAACACATGGTCGATACGGTACTCTATTTTGAAGGCGATCCTGGTAGCCGTTATCGCATCTTGCGCGCGGTAAAAAACCGCTTTGGCGCAGTCAACGAGCTAGGCGTATTTGCGATGACCGAAAAAGGCTTGATTGGTGTAAACAATCCATCCGCCATCTTCCTCTCACGTCACGAAGAGCCAGTCGCTGGCTCAATTATCATGGTCACGCGCGAAGGCACGCGCCCGTTATTGGTAGAAGTACAAGCATTGGTCGATGACAGCCACGGACAACAAGCAAGGCGCGTAGTGCTTGGGCTTGAACAAAACCGCATCGCCATGTTATTAGCGGTTTTACATCGCCATGGCGGAATCTCCATGTTTGATCAAGACGTATTCTTAAACGTCGTAGGCGGCATGAAGATCACCGAAACCGCAGCTGATCTACCCATGATACTCGCCGCACTCTCAAGCTTTAAAAATAAACCACACCCAGCTGATTTAGTCGTCTTTGGTGAAATAGGTTTAGCAGGCGAAATCCGCCCCGTTCCCAATGGTGAAGAACGTTTAAAAGAAGCATTTAAGCATGGCTTTAAGCGCGCAATAATCCCAAAGGGAAATATGCCACAACAGCTGATTAAGGGAATGAAGATAATGACAGCGCAGAGATTAGAAGAAGCTTTGGAATACTTAGACTAGCGTAGATTCGGCTGAGGCCCTATAAAAACGTGCCTGATTCAATATTCCTCCACATCGGTACGCTCTTTGCCATTCAGCATAATACCAATATTGTGCTTGAAAATTTCTTCTACATAATGTGGACTGCGAGGGTTATTCGAAAGTCGATCTGGTAAAGGTGGACGTGATTTAGTATCGTTCATGTGAGTGACCTGAATTAAATAAAAAATACGTCATTGTAGGCAATAGTGATCTAGCGCTCAAGGACCGCTGTAGAGTTTAAAGCGACCAGATGATGGATATTCGAATTTTTGTTAGGCTCGCAAAGGAATAATATGTTGTTTAATTTTAAGATTATTGGTGATTATAAATATGGTAATTAGATGACCAAAGAAAATAAAACACTCTTTGTAATCATAGCATTGAGCACGTTATTCATAGGCGCTACATTGAGCCTGATTATTTATTTTATATTCGGCGAAGCGACTGCCTACTTTTTTGTAATATTCTTCGCGACACCACTAGGAGCAGTCTGCTCATTGCTATTTTTGATGCTCTATAAAGCCATACAGTCGAAGAGAGGCTGAGCTGGAAGATATAATCATGATATAAAAGAGATATAAACAAAGGCATGGCGTAGTTCATCTCTAATTTGATACTAAAGATAGTCAAAAAGCCCTTTTTAAAGCT
>Ga0256840_1003522_pt1 | contig 12562 bp, 10 predicted proteins | sample 355202metaG_FD_185969 | JGI IMG/M metagenome (GOLD analysis project Ga0256840, IMG submission 185969) | Hydrothermal vent microbial communities from Mid Atlantic Ridge, Atlantic Ocean - 355-202 | ecosystem: Environmental > Aquatic > Marine > Hydrothermal vents | place: Atlantic Ocean: Mid...
CTATACGGTTGAGTGATGAGATACTGCTGCTCAAGGCTGACCCTGGTCATATAGTGAAAAAGTTTACTTATAATCTACCTCAAAATCAAAGAGACGACAAGTATGTCTATGGAGAATCTGCAAAAATATTGCAAGATGCTGAGATAATAGATACTTTTGAGTTGGAATTAAAGTAGATTCTGAATCAAGTTCAGAATGACGAAACAACGTCACTCTCGGAATGACAAAACAACGTCACTCTCAGAATGACGAAACAACGTCACTCTCAGCTTGACTGGGAGTCTAATAAAGAGGAAAAAATGAAAAAAATAGAAGAAAAACTACATGCAACAAACCATTACTTATATTACCCAGATGAAAAAGATGTGCCACCCTATTTAGCCTATGGTTTTCGTCCTATATTTTTAGTCCTTGCTCCCTATGTCCTTATCTCTATGGTGTTGTGGGGACTTGTTTGGAGTGGGATTTTAAACATCCCTTTTATGGATGATATTTTAATATGGCATGTGTATGAGATGCTTTATGGACTTATCACTGCGGGAACCTTAGCTTTTTTAGCTACTGGACTGCCTGAACTTTTCCCTGGTCTTGTGCCACTTATAGGGAAGCGACTCAAGTATGTTGTGATGCTATGGTTAGCGGGGCGTGCAAGCTTTTGGTTGATAGATCTAACTGGCATATATCTTACAGCTTTTTTAAATCTTGCAATGCTAGCTTGGATACTTTGGTTCGCACGTGATGCAGTTTTAGACAAACTCCAGCGTCATGCTTCCATTGGTTATGTAGCTTTAGTGCTTTTCATCATAGAAGTTTGGTTTTTTGCCTCTCGGTTAGGTTTTGCAACAACTCCAAGTATGGATATACTCAAAGTTGCTTTAGGGGCTATAGTGGTCTTGCTCCTGCTCGCCCTGCGTCGTGTAAATATGGAAGCTATCAATGAACTGATGGAGGATAAGGGGATAGATGATGTTTTTCTTTCCCGTCCACCAAAAACAAATATTGCACTTTTTACGGTCATTGCTTTTACTATTGTAGAATTTTTATATCCTCATAATTCTGCACTTGGATGGCTAGGTTTTGCAGCGGCAGCTGGTATCCTTGGCGTGACAAGTGAGTATAAACTCAAAGATGCATTCATACTCAACCAGCCTTATGTTATCTATCTTGGTTTAGTTTATGTGTTGCTAGCTCTTGGTTATGGACTTATGGGTTTTGACTTGCTCAATCCTCATATAGATGGGATAAACCATTTTAGACATTTCATCACTACTGGGGGAATTGGGCTGAGTTACATTGTTATTATGCTTATTATCACTTGGATACACACGGGGAGACATTTGACATCCAATATCTCAACGCATTTGATGGTTAGTTTTATAGTACTCGCTACTTTTATGCGTGGTCTTATTCCGTTTTACGAGAGTTATGCTCATGAGCTCTATCTTTATTCATCGCTTATTTGGTCTTTACCTTTTGCGATATATATCAAGCTATATTTTAACTTCTTGCTCAATCCTCGTGCAGATGGGATTAAGGGTTAGGTGTTTTCTTGAACGAAATATTTGTCAGCCTTAAGTTTAGTGACAGGGAGTTTTTTTGAGCTAGTGTGACTAAAGTAGCAGACAAGAGGAATCTATTTTACTATAATGCTTCTATATTAATTTTAGGAAAAAATAATGTGTAAAAATGTAGGAACTGTAGATAGAATCGTACGTGCAATTGTTGGAGTGGTAGCTTTGATTGCTTCACTTTTTTTTATAGAAGGAACTTTACAGTGGATTTTAGGGGGTATAGGGGTGATGATGCTTTTCATAGCGATAACTTCAAGTTGCCCACTTTACTCACTTTTAAATATAAGCTCATGCAAAGTAGAAGATTAATCTTAATCTTTTATCTTATATGTTACTATCCATAAAACTCATAAAGAGGTATTATGGATTTATCAATCTTTCCCTTTTGCGATACGCTCGAAGATGAAGCTATTTCATTTTTACATCAGCATAGCCGCTTAGTAAAACTTCCAAAAAATAAAATTCTTTTTATGCAGGGTGATTTTTGCGATAGCGTCCTTTTTCTTGTCAAAGGAAAGGTAAAGCTTTTTTTGCAAACTCTAGATGCAGAAGAGATCACACTCTATACTCTTACTCCAGGTGAGCAATGTATTGTAAATACAGCCTCTTTACTCTCATCAAGTGAGGCAACAGGAACAGCAGTTGCACTAGAAGACATAGAAGGGTATATGCTTAACAAAGAAGCTGTAAAAAAATTGATTCAGATGAGCCCAAACTATTTGGAATATATTTTTTCTCTTTATACATTACGTATGCAGGATTTAGCTGGAATTATAGAGGATATAAAATTTAAACGTTTACATGAACGGATTTTACAGTACTTTAAAAAACAAAAAAGCAGTCTTGTAGTTATCACACACGAAGAGCTAGCATCTCATCTTGGAAGTCCTAGGGCTGTCATTTCTAGAACGCTTAAAGAACTAGAAAGACAAAAAAAGCTCAAACTTTTTCGAGGAAGTATTGAGCTTTTATAAACTTAGAACTTGATAGTTGCACCCAAACTTAGCAGTATTTGCGATGTTTTATAGGTAGTACCTGAGGTTCCTGTTCTTGATTCTGGAAGTGCATACGTAGCTGCCCCATCTAGTGCTATATCTTTTGCAATGTCATAACTCAAACCTGTTGTCAAATGGGTAGTAACATGCAATGGTTGAACTGATAATGTTTGATCTACGATATCATCTGGTACAGGACTGTTATCTGCATAGTTAAGTCCAGCTCTAAGAGTCAACTCTTCCGTATACTCTTGAGATACACCAAGCATTACAACAAGTTGGTTAGAAAAAGCACCATTACTTGCATCATCCCAGCCTATGTTTTGTACTTCAAATCCTAGATGCGTATTTTTTGAAGTATATCCTATACCAATACCACGGTGAGAAGGAAGTGTACCTTTTTTTTGCCCAAAATTAGCATCCGTAGTATCGTAATCTCGTTCAGATTTATAAGAAAAACCAAGAGTTAGTTGATCAAATTTATAACTGAGTCCTAGTAAAAAACCTGTATCAGTACTAATAGCATAATCTGAAGTAAAAGCATTATTTTCTGCATCTATCATCACCATTGTATATATTGCTGCTAAACCAAGGCTGAAATTACCCATCTTGTAAGCGATAGCTGGTGCTATATCAATAACACCCATTTTTGAATTCATTCCTGATAATTGTCCAAGAGCTGGATCAGTATCGTAAGATATTGCTCCTCCACCTGTCGCTGCTAAATCAATACCTACAACCAATGTATCGTTAATGTTATGAATGTATCCTATGTTAGGTAATGTGTAGCCTACAGTACCATACTCATATGTACTACCATCAGGTGTGGTTTTTTCTGGCATTGAAATCATAACTGAGTTTCCAATATTTAGCTGGTTCCCAGTGTTGTCCATGAGCATAGCTGGATTTTTTAAAATAGCATCAGTCCCTACAAATGTTGCTATCCCTATTCCACCCATACCACGAGATTTAGCTCCATAACCGATGAGCTCTGAACCATTTGTCGCAAAAGCAGATGTAGCACAGAGAGAGGAGATAATACTTGACATTATTATAGTGTTAGTCATTTTCATTGTTCGTTCCTTTGGTTTTTAGTTAGTTGTAAATACTCTCTTGAGGTCACTGAAGACCTCTTGAGTAGATTAATACCTAATGTGAGAATTTTTTCCTGGTTGCCCTCGGAAAATATTGTGACAAGCTACACAACCATTTACGATTGGTGTTAAAAGTGCTGCCGCTGCTGCCATATCGCCTTTATCTGCTGCTTGAGCAAATTTGATTGCATTACCTTCAACTTCAGTATTCATTCCATCAAGTCCTGAAAGTAGCTCATCATTGATTTGGTCGAGTTCTAAATAAGAGATTAGTCCACCACGAGGTATTCTATGGTTAGCTAAACGACGAGCTGCATCAGCTGCCATCTCTGCATTATCCATAAAAACTGCACTTATCATTGTTTCCATCTCTTGTCCTACCTCTTGCATAACTTGTCTTAACGTTACTTTTTGAGAGTGTCTGTCGTGGTGCCTATAGATTTGAACAAGGGTACCTTTTGTTTGCTTAGATAATTTTCCTATCGTTTGTTTTAACTCTTTATCAAGTAAACTCATAGAAGCTTTCATCTTTACCTTTGCTTCTTGTGTTGTTAGTTTTGGTTTTCCATCTACATTTGCAGAGACTAGTGTTGCTGTAACGAGCAATGTTAATCCTAGAATTACATTTTTCATATTTTATCCTTATGATTTTTTTTCTTCTAAAGTTTGAGGATGAAAATAAATTTAATAATTTAAAATTATTTTCTCGGCTACTCTTTTGAAGTTACTAATAGTTTAGAATTTTATTGCCTGTTTTATTGGATTTATTAAAAAGTATTTTGTATTTTAAGCATAAGTGCTACAATATGTAACATAAAAATACAGTTAATTCAAGAAAATAATCACTAAAAAAATAGATAACTATTATAAGTTTTTATTATCTAAGTCTTATGTTACTTATGTGACAGACAAGAGGTTTTTTTTTCGTTATAATGCGAAAATAAATAAGAAATTTCTATAGTATAGATTATTTTTTCTTTTATTATCTATGTGTTTACCTCCTTAATTAAGTGCTTTTAGCTTGCTTTAGAATGTAAAACTTTTCTTTAGTATGCAAGGCGCTTCTATTTTATTTTAGCTTTATATATTGAGTGATTTTTTTTGATTGTGTATAGTAGATTTTCAAATAAAATAAAAATAATAAAATTAATTTTAGAGAATAAACATTAAAATTATGATGATAATTATCTAAATTTAATGTTTATTGAAGTATTTATAGAGTATAAGATTCTTTGTTTGTTCTTCACTTTAAGTTAACTTGGAACTCTTAGTCACCATGAATCATCTTAGAAATAATAGGTTCTTTTGTTGTAAGTTCATGTTTCAAAACCCCAACTAGATGGAGACCTACAAAAACAATAACACCCCACATCATAAGTTCATGTGTCTCTTTTACCCAATGGATTGAGTCTTTTGTAAAACCTAAGGCTTCATAAAAGTATAAGAATCCACCACTAAGTGCCATCATCATGATAAAAAAGCATAAAAGTGTATAAACTCCAGTCTGCATTTTTTTTTCAAAAATGGAAGCTTGAAAAAAATTAACTATAGGTAGCTTAGCTTGTTTCGTTAGCATCATATATATACGTATAGCTATAGAGATGCCAAGAAAAATAGCAAATATGTAGTGCCACTCCCACATACCTGAGCGGATAGCTTTTGCAGTTGCTTTGGCAAGTTCATGTGTAACTTCAACCCCAGCATCTTGAAATTTTGTCATTATTATCTCAGTGTTTGTTCTCCAAGAAAGGAAGCTCTTTCTTAGGGCTACAGTTGCTAGTAACCCTATGACACTCAGTGCCATAGTCCAGTGCCAGATTCTATAAAGTGGTGTAAATTGTTTTTGCATCTTAGGCTCCTTTAAAAGCTATATGTGATATCAGCAAATACTCTGTCATTATCTTTTATCGCATCTTGGAAAGGTCTATCTCCTCCAATGTAGTCTACGACACCAACATTTGCAACTACTGCGTCTATAACGTCATATTCTACCCAAATTCTTGCAAAACCACCATACTCCCATGATGAACCAAACATACTTAATAGTGCTGAGGCATTGATAGAGTCATTGGAAAATGAGCGAGTCGCCCGCATGGCAGTTTGCACTTCATTTCTATCAACATAATCTGGTTTGAGTGTATCTAAGGATGCCATTTGTGCCTCATGGTCAAAGATATGCTTGTTGGCTATCTCTAAAGAAAGCACCGTATCCTTTACACCCATATAATCAAATCCAACGAGAGCATCAAGTCTATCCTTAGCATCAAGGGTTGAGTTGTATCTTACACCACTTACGTAGGCTACTTCACTTTTAAAGAGCCAACTACCACTTGCTATGTTGATAGCTGAACCTAGCATCTGTATGCGTGATACTATTCTTTTTGGGACACCGTTTACGAGTTCTAAGTGCCATTTACTGTCATATACATCAGCAGCATAAAAAGACAAATCCCATCCTGAAAAGACACCATTTGCAGCTAAGGCATACTGTGTGTTCTCCCATGAAACATCTGGTTGTTCTAAGTCAAAGAAAGGTTGTGGTGCAGCGGGAAATATCTCACTTACAGGAAAAAATTCACCATAGGGTGCAGCTTCTAAAAAGATTCTACTTTCCCCAATGAGCATAGCAGATAGGTTCCAACTTCCTAGATAGTAGTCAAGCTTAGCCATAGTTGTAGGGAGTCTTAAATCTTCTATATCTGTCATAGCAGGAAGACGGTTATCAAGTGGATTGATAACATCTGTGATGCGAATACTATCTGATTTTCCCCAGACAACTATCTGACGACCAAGTTTTACATCAAGATTATCGCTCAGACTACCTTGAAGATAGACATCATCAAAACGAAGTTGTGTACGGTATGCATCAAGTGTATCTTGGTTATAGTTTCTATCTGAGTGTATATCATAAATAGCATCGTAAAAAGCATCTCCACTGATACGCATTTTCCAGTTATCTGAAAGCTTGCCATCGACTTGTAAGTAGATGGCAGTTCGTGCTTGGTTAAAGCCGCTATATTCGACGTTATCTACGCTATGGTCTTTGTACCCATAGGCTGTTTTAAAAGCTAGGTTTCCAGATGTTGTAAACATAGACTCTTTTAGAGTTATCTCAGGTGTTGCTTCACTCAGTGGTATATCTTCTTCTCCAAATCCAGCAAGGTCATCCCCTAGTGGGTCCGCAAGTTCCTCAGTCTCAAAGCCACCAAGATCAGCATCCATAGAGTCTTGAGCAAAGAGAGCTGTAGTATTGAGTGTAAAACAAAGAAGCAGACTCCCAGTCAAGCTGAGAGTGACGGGTATCTTAGTCTTCATATTAGATTCCACGCTCAAGTGTACGTGTCGTAAAAAATGATTCTTTGAGGTCTTGGTTATACTTTATATCTGAAAATTTAAAGATTGTTTTATGAAGCGTTTTTCTTCCTTTTTTGGTTACCATTTGAATCTCTTTGACAGACCAAATACCATCAATTTTTTCGAGTTTATTGACCATCATATACTTGAGTTTATTTCCAGCTTTGATGTAGTTAAGTGCTTGAATAGCGACGAAGTTGTCTTGTCTTATAAACATGATACTTTTAGTGTAACCAGTCTCTTGGATAGTCTTTTTACTTTTTGGAGTTACTAGAAGTTGCCATGTTTTATGGCCACGAACCATAGGCTCTTTCATGATTTCATACGTGTAATCTTCTACATTACGACTCGTCATATCTGAGTAAGTGAAATCACTTCCCATAAAAGATGAACTTTTATCACTTGATGCGATACGTTTGACTTTTTGAAGCTCTGGAAGGTAAAGCCACTGGTCATCATCTTTGTTTGAGTCATCGTAGTCATAGGTTAAAAAACCTGTATTTTTAACATCTGCAGGTGTTAGGAAGAACATAAGTTTTAGTTTGTCTTCACCCTTGTTTTTTGTGTATGTTTTCAGGTCACGTATACGCTTTTTACCATTTTTGTCTATAAGTATCATCTTCATTTTTGAAGTGAGGTTATCCCCCTCATCTCTATCGCTAACTTTTTGTGCTACCTCTTGTGCAGTAAGTGCAAAAAGAGAACTAAGTGTGAGTGTTATTAAAAGTAAAATTTTCATCATTATTTATCCTTTGTGATGAGAGTTAATAGGGCAGGCCCTAAGATTATGTTTGAAAATAAAGCGATAGTTATCGCTCCACCAGCTAAAATACCAAAGTTTATAAGGTTTGTAAGACTCGCAAACATATAAACATAAAAACCTAAAGAAAGTACAATAGAGGTTGCAACAAGTGCACGACCTGTCCCTATCATAGTTTTTTCTACTGACTCCTTGACATGAAGACCACGGTGGTGGTACTTCGCAAAGTTATGGAAAAAGTGAACAGTATCATCGACACTTAGACCTATAACTATAGCGCCAACAAGCATAGTGAACATATCAAGGTGCATATCTACCATCGCCATAAACCCTATAGTCATGATGATTGGGAGTAGGTTTGGTATCATCGAAATTAAACCTATTTTAATGCTTCCTAGCAATATAACCATCATTATAGCTATTAAAAGGAAGGCTATAGCATAAGAGCTTGCCATGGAACTCATTGCAGCAGATAAAGTTCTTTGAAAAAGTGGAACCATACCAGTGATAACAATATCAACTTCATTTCCAATTTCACTATGAAATAAGTCAATTATTTGTTCACTTATCTGGGAATATTCTCCAGCTTCCATCCAAGGGAGCTTAAATGTTAAACGAGCTTTTGAAAAACTAGAGTCTACTAAGTCTTCTAAGTCATCACTTCCAGAGTTTTCAAAAAGTAAAAACTCTTGAGGGATGAGTGCGTCATTTTTAGTGATAGCATAATATTTTTGTTTGTTTTCATGCAAGGCACGGTGAATCTCTTTAAGTACCTCACCCACACCCCAACCTTTTCCAACAAAATGTTTATCTGTTTTTAGCTCTTGTGCTTCTTGAACTAGTTTATCTATCTTTGTAAGAAGTGCTGAGTCATAGAGCCCATTTTCTTTTTTTGTGTCTATGATTACTTCCATAGTTACACTTCCTCGTAGCTCATGGTCAACTTTGTTGGTAGCTATCTTGATGGGGGAGTTGTCTGGTTGCCAAGATAATGGGTCATGTTTAAACTGAACTTGTAAAGCAAAGTAACTACATACTATGATGACAATAGCACTTATAGCTATGATTTTTTTAGCATGGTAGTATGTCATGTCAGCCGTCCAAAGAAGTATAGCATCCATCTTTTTAGAGTCTTTTATTCTTGCTTCTTTTGCTTGTTTGATAGGAAGCATGGCTAAAATAGCAGGAAGCAATACTATGGTATTTACTAGTGCTATCATAACACCAGCTGCCGCAAAAATTCCTAGGTCAGCTATGGGAGCGATAGATGCAGTTGAAAAAGAAAGAAGTCCTGCCGCTGTTGTGAGTGAGGTCATGATAATAGCAAGACCAGAGTGTCCTAGTGAGTATGAGATAGCCTTATGTTTGTCACCGTTTTCATTGAGATGTTTAAAGAACATAGCTAGAAGGTGCACAACTGCCCCAATACCAACTGCGAGTAAAAATGATGGAAGTATCTGTGTAGGTATAGTGATAGGTGTACCAACAAGTGCCATAAGTCCAACTGTGCTAAGGAGTGAAATAACTACTATAAATATCGGAAGTATCACAGCAGATATTCTACGAAATACGATGAAAAGAAATATCATCATCATAAGAAGAACAAGTTTAACAAATTTTTGCATATCTTTTTGAACAGACTGTTTGTTGTAGTCATTGACTGCTAGGGAACCCGCTATAAAAACATTGAAATTCTCACTACTAAACTCTTTTGCAATTTTATCAGCAGCTCGAACCATCTCACTTTTTGAGGGATCGGTTAAAAACTCTGTTGGGGTGTCAGATGTTTCTTCGCCTTCATTCTCTGTGAGAAAACCAGCAAGTGCATCACCACCCTCAGTAGTTTCATATGCACTTGGTTCTAAGATGATGGTAGTAAAGGTATGCGTCCTATTATAAAGCAGGTTGTCATACATTGCATTGTTGAGTGCTATTTTTTTGATTTTAGCGAGTTCTTGCTCATTTTGTGGAAAATTCTCAAACAGATCTTCAACGATGAGTTGGTCGCCTTCTCCACGTGTGTTTCTAGCGTTGATAAGTGAAGTGATATCGTTAAGATGGGGGACGTTCTCAGCAAGTGCAGTATGCAGTTTTTTTAACTTTTTAAGTATCTCTAAATTGAAGACATCTTTACTCTCTACAATCACCATTATCTTTTCATCTTGACCAAATTGCTCTTTAAATGCTTCATATCTCACAAGTGCTGGGTCTTCATGATGTAAAAACCCTTCAGTTGATGTATCTATGGTGATTTTTGGGAGATTTGAGATGATAACAATGGCTACTAAGAGCATCACTATGATTATCTTGATAGGGTTACGGGTGATAGACTCACCCATAAGCTCTAGTTTGTTTTCAGTTTTACTACGCCAATTCATATAGTTCCTTCTTAAATTTAGTCTTGATTGTAGAAGTATATAAAATCGACGTTAGTTTAGTGTTAAGGGCACCTCAAAGAGGTGCCCTTAAGATTAAAACTTAACGTTTAGATTTGTATAGATGTATCTTCCTGGTTCATTTAAAAGCATGATATCTCCAGTAGCTCCAGCTGTTAAGAGTGTTAAGTCTGCATAGGTGTTTGACTGGGCATACGTAGTGTTAAGTAAGTTGTTGACACCAAGTGTGAAATCAAACATTTTATTGAAAGTATGTCTTACTTTCATATCGAGTACACTCCATGATGCTAACTCTTGCTCGCCGTTTTCTGCGTCGTATAGATCCCAAGTATCAGATGCTCTAAGTGTCAGTGAAGCTACGCTAGCATTCATATACTCATAGTTAAGAGCTAAGTTTCCTCTTAGTGGCGCTATGTCTGCCATGTTTGTTCCTGTTTGACCACTTAACGCGTCTCTTGTTCCCACCTTGTATGATGCACCTAAGTCAAGACTTAAATCATCTGTCGCATAGTAAGAGGCACTGAGTTCCCCACCATATACTGTTGCGTCAATATTAGAAAAAGCATTGACTAATGCCCCTTTTTTTATGTAGATATAATTTGCTAACATAGAGTAAAAAGCTTTGATTTTCATAGAAAACATATCAGCTTGTAGTTCATAAGCTAAATCTATCTCTGTGTTTGTAGTTTGATCAAGGTTATTTGTCCCAGTAGTGTCTGTCCCTGTGTTTTTAACACTTCTAAAGTACAACTCTCTTGCATCAGGTACACGAGAAGCTTGACCAACTCCAAGAAAGATTTTGTTTTCTTCATTGAGATTATAGGTACCTGTAAGGTTTGCACCAAAGGCAGTGTAGTCATTTGATTGAAGGGTAGCATGGGTTATCTCTGTGCTATCATAGCGCATACCAAGAGTGATGCTCAGCGCATCAAACTCTTTGTTAAGTTTGGCAAAAACTGCTAGATTGTTTGTGTTAGCATCATCTATACTCTTGCCTTTTGCAGCTTTTGTCGTTGTGTTGTAGTAATTCCCATCCCAGTTTCTTTTGCTACCATCAAGACCAACGAGTAGTTTGTAGTTAGCGATAAGAAAATTATTTTTAAGTTTCATCCCTTGCATAGCTGTAGTAAGGTGGTTGGTATTGTCCATCATAGGATTGTTAGAAGAGACTCTATATGTAGTAGCCATAGGATGATCAACATCAGAGGCATAGTACTGCAAGCTTAGGTTTTTGTAAGCATCACTTAGGTTGTTTATGTGGTATTCGACATTATATATATTAGAGTCATCCCATAGTGCATCCATCTTTGAGTTTGCATATAAAACATCCTCACTTCTGTTAGCAGTGTACCCTAAACGAAGTTCTTGGTCCTCTGTGATATTTACAAACATTTTAGCCATGAGGGAGCTTTTTGTGTAGGCTTTCATATCTTTATATTCTGCTTTAAGCACAGCCCCTGTTGCCGTTGTATCAGTAGGGTTAGCATCTGCATTGTTTTGAATCTGTCCAGCGAGAGTATCGCCATTTCCATCTTTGTACTGGTCACTTGACTCTGTTGACGCGCTGATGAGTACACGAACAGTATCGTTTCCACCACTTGCAGTCGCGCCAGCTTTCATATAATTCCAAGCTCCATAACCAAGGTTAATTTCACCCTTTAAATCTTTACTTGGTTGTTTTGTTTTGATTTTGATACCACCACTGAGTGTTCCAAACTCTGTAACATCATAAGGACCCTCTATAACTTCTATATCAGAAATTTGATTTGTAATGATATGTGAGATAGGGGGATCCATTCTGTTGACACAGGCACCTTGAACCTTCGTACCATCTACAGATACAGCGATGTTATCACGCTTTTGACCACGGATAAGCACATCATTGGCAATGCCACTACGGCGAGACATATCTATACTTGGAACACTGATGCTAAGGGCTTCACCTAAGTCAGCTGATTGTTGTGCGTTTTGTGCTACTTCTGTTAATACAGTAGATTCTACATTGAGTGTATTGAGGTTTGTCTCTGCTGCAAACATCATAGTGCTTGTAATAATAGAGAGAGTGATTATCTTTTTAGTCATTGCTTCATTTCCTAATTTAATTTAAATAAATTATATTTGACTAACGTTACACCAATGTTAATTTTGTATAATACGCCATGACAAATTTTACAAAAATAAAAAATATGATACTGATAGCCTTAGGTTTTGCTCTTGCGACTTACTTGATAATGAGCGGGATGGCTATGTTGGATGCGTAAAGTATGCAAAAAACGGAGCAAACCGGCCACCTATCGCGAAATCATCCGGCCACTAAAAACGGTGAGTATCCGGCCACCTGTGACGGAGATGATTCGGCCACTTTTTATAAAGTCCGCGACTTTATATTGAG
>Ga0256840_1003523_pt1 | contig 12561 bp, 13 predicted proteins | sample 355202metaG_FD_185969 | JGI IMG/M metagenome (GOLD analysis project Ga0256840, IMG submission 185969) | Hydrothermal vent microbial communities from Mid Atlantic Ridge, Atlantic Ocean - 355-202 | ecosystem: Environmental > Aquatic > Marine > Hydrothermal vents | place: Atlantic Ocean: Mid...
AGCTTTATTTTTTTTAATGTATTAGATGTAGCGTAAACAAAAACTAAAGTTATTAGATAAAAAAAAGCATAATACCATACTGCACCAACAAAATAACCACTTCTTCCTTGTTCTGCTATATATTTTCCTGTTTCTATATAAATAATAGACGGTATAATGGTCATGGTTTGATATAAAATAAGCCCATAGAGATAATAGATCTTAAAATTTCTATTTAAAAGATAAATAGTTAGTATAACTAACCCTAAATAAAGTGCTATATTTATATATAATGACATAAAGTGTATTGTACAAAGTTAGAAAATAACAATATTAAAACCTAATGATTTATATAAATCATAAAGCGTGTCGTTTTTTGATAGAAATACAGTAAAATTAACCGTGTTCTTTATAGTATCTTCCATGCCTATTTTTATATTTAAAACTGCAGAGGTATTAAAGGCAAAAATATATTTTGAGGCTTCTTTTTCAAAAAATAAGGTTTCTATTGCGTTATTAGAATCAATGATTTTTAATTTAATCTCCTTACTAAATTTAGTAAAAAAACTTTTATCCACTCGTTTTCCATGCCTGTGAGGTTTGTAATAAAGTGTTTTTATATTGTTTTTTAATGCGTGTTCTAATGCCGCTTCAAAAACTTGGTTCAAATAGGAATAGTATTTTTCTGATCCTATTACTTTTTCTAAAGGTTCTTGCCCTATAATCAGCACTGAATTACTTAGTTTTTTTATTTGATGTTTTGGCACTTCTAGTTTTACAGCTTTTTCTGGGAAAACACACAAATCAGGTTTACGCACATATTGTTTTATGACTTGGTTATAAGCTATTCCGCTTGAATGTCCTTTATAAAGTTTAAAACGAACTCCAAGTAAATCACTAAGCAACTTTTTTAAAAGTACTTTTTTAAAACTCAAGTTTTTTATAGTATGGTTATAATAATTTAAAACACCGTCTTCTACCACTATTCCTTTTATGTTTTTATTAAAATAAAACAACATGTGGTTTGTTAATACATCTTCTATATAAGAAAAATATAGCAAACAATCTTTTGTGTTTTTATATTTTGAAACAGCTTGAATTAATTTTTTGTAGTTTTTTATTTTTTTAATGATAGTACTCAATTCATTTAGAATTCCATTAGATTGATTACTAAAATCAGCATCTAACAAATATAATTCTCCAAAAAGGGTTTTATCAACATTAAATGCTTTACTACTTAATAACACCGTAGTTTCTTTGGTGAATTTTTCCTGTTTTATTATCGTTTCACAATTATATAATTGATTTTTTGAAAGAGCTATAAATAGATGTACCATTGTTAAACTAGTTTATAATTATCTGCCATTTTTTTTCTAAAGAAAGTCAATAAAACGCCCGAAAACATAAATGAAATCGCAGCACCATAAATTCCAAATAAATAAATAAGAATAAAGCCTATTAACAAACTGCTTATACCTGAATAAATCAGTGTTTTTAGAATCTTATAATCTTTATGTAAAATATACAATTTATAATGATAAATTAAGGAGTAATTCATTAAAGAAACACCTATCAAAATAAGGTAGAAAACAAGAATATAATGAGTATAATCAGGTTTATTTTGCCAAAAAAGAACAGGTATTATAGCTAATGATAATAGTGGAATAATAATAAACAGTTGTTTCTTTATACTTTTGCTAAAAGCAATATGTTTTGATAAAACATCATTTGTATTTACTGCTGCTATTAAAACGGGTAATTCAAAAGAAATAACAATTGTATTTATATAAATACTTACAAGCAATGCTATAGTTGCATAAAAATTATAAATATTGACATAGATGTCTGCCACATAATAGTCTAATATAAACCTATTTACATATTCAATGCTTTTTAGTAAAATAGTTCCTGTGAAGTAAATTCCTGCTATAGCAATTCCTTTTTTTATCCACAGAAAATCAACACGCACTGTGATTAGTTCATTAAAATACTTAAACAGGTAATATGTAAACAGTATCATTATTGTAACCAAATTAAACAAAAACCACATAAGTAACAATTTTTGTAATGAAACTTGGCTGTTTAAGTATGTGTATATCACAACATATCCTGTCCAACCAACCGTTCTAAATGTTAAAATAACATTGGCTAAAAGCACTTTTTTAAAAGCTATCAATAATCTGTAAATTTCTTGAGAAAGATGCTCGGTAATAGCTACACCTATTATATAATATTGATATTTTATAAGGTAATCTACTTTGTAAAACAGCAGATATGCCATCAGTATAAAAATAATATATACGAGCAAATAAACAAAAAAAGTGGTAACTACCTTTTTTAATTTATCTGTTTGTTTTACTAAAATATCACGGATACTAAAACTATAAAAATCTAATCCTAAAAAATAAATAGCTAAGGTAATAAAAGTAAGAATCATAGTATAATCTCTATAATCACCTGTAACGTAAATTTTAGATAAATACAGTGTTATCAAGAACTTTGCGCCCATTCCGCCAAGTCTTAAACCTAGATTAAATAATTTATAAAATGATACGTTTCTTTTCAAAATTTGTTAACGATGCGTTAGGTGTTCTTGTTTTAGTGGTGTTCCTTTTTTTAAATCAGTGGTAAATGTTTCACCTAAAACAATATTATAATACTTTGGATGCATGCCATATCCTGGTCGTATAGACCTAATATTTTCTTTAGTTGCTGCTTCTCCCTGCTTCACATCTTTCACAATAAATAAAGAGCGAGAAAACTCCCTACTTTTCATTTTTTTAACATCCATTTCATAACTTACTTTTCCTAGAATTTTTTCTGCATTTCTAACTGCTTTTACCATTTTTGTAAACTCCGCTTCGTCAAGTGAAAAGTGCGCATCATTACCGCCTATTTTTTTATTTAATATAAAGTGTTTTTCTATTACTTGAGCACCTAAGCTTACCGCCACTACAGGAGCTTCTATCCCTGTTGTATGATCTGATAAACCTACTTTTACTTGATATTTATCTCTAATATCTACCATAGTTAATAGGTTAATATCTTCTAGTGCCGCTGGATATGCAGAGGTGCATTTCAATATGGTAATATCATTATTTCCTGCTTTTTTACAGGTTTCTATAGCAAGTTCTATATCTTTATCCGAAGCTATTCCAGTAGATATAATCATTGGTTTTCCTTTTGATGCACAGTAAGCAATTAAAGGTATATCGGTTATTTCAAAAGAAGCAATTTTATACATTGGAACACCTAAATTTTCTAAAAAATCTACCGCTGTAAAGTCAAAAGGAGAGGAAAAACAAACTAAACCAAGTTCTTCTGCTAAATCAAACAGTGGTTTGTGCCATTCCCAAGGTAAACTGCCATCTTTATAAAGTTCGTAAAGGTATTTTCCATCCCAATGTGTTCCTTGATTTATTTTAAATAAATCTGTTTTTACATCAAGTGTTATTGTGTCTGCGGTAAATGTTTGCAGTTTTATAGCATCTGCTCCTGCTCTTTTTGCTGCACGAACAGTTTCTTTGGCTATTGCTATGTCGCCACCATGATTTGCTGATAATTCAGCAATAATAAAGCAATTTTCTTTTTTCATAATTTAAGCTATATATTCTTGAAATCCCTTGTAAAATTTTTGCCCTGCAATTACTTTTTTATATGGTGAAATAGGTAATTTTTGAATAGCTTCCAAAGACCATAACAAATCGTTAAAACCAAAAAGGTGCCTAAACAAAACAGTACTTGAAAATCGTGGGTTTATCTCAAAAGTTACAGGTCCTTTTTCTGTTAGTCTCAGTTGTACGTTAATACTTCCTTTTAAATCTATTTTTTCTGCTATTTTTAATAATAAATTTTCTATTTCTTTATTTTCAACTACCTCACCATAACCGCTATATCCTCCTGTAAGTTCTCTTTTTAAAATAATAGTTCTTATGATATCATTATTTTTAAATACACCACAAGTAAATTCTCCTTCTTGAGAAGGCAAGTACTCTTGAACTATAAACTCTGGGTGTTTTTTACGATAAAAATGTAATTCTTCTTCATTTTCCACTAAATATACAGCTGCACTTCCCGAACCTGTTTTAGACTTTATAATAAAAGGATAGTTTGTTGTTAATTTCTCGTTTATAAGTTGTGTTTTAGGATATGGTAAGTTATTTTCTTTTAAAAATGTAGCTGTTTTATATTTATCAAACCCTATTTCCATAGCGTTCTTAGACGCCATCAAAAGTGGTTTATTTCCTATTTCAGTTATATTGTTTTTTGAAAAAAAACGCAACTCCGGTTCTGCCATTGGAATAATAATATCTATGTTGTTTTTTGACACATATCTTGTAAGTAGTGGTAAGTAGTCTTTATCATCATATCGCACACTTTTAAAAAAGTGTTTAAATATGAATTGTCCTGCGTTTTTATCAGAAATATCACAACCGTGAGCTGCAATATAGGCTTCTTTATTTAATATTTTTCCGATACTTTGTCCAATATCACCGCCGCATCCTGTTACTAATATGTTTAATTTCTTATTGTTCATTATTTCTAGTTAAAACTTGATATAAATATGCTTTTTTCTCTTGATGTTTTATTAAATTTTCTTTTGTTTTTTCTTGATTATATGTTGTACTCATTTGTTGAAACACTTGATTTTCTAGATTAAAAACACCCCAACTTGCTATACCACCAATCACCCTGTTTTGTCCTACAGAACCTACGTTTATTATTTTTGTTTTTGAGCCAAAATATACCATTGGATAATGAGTATGTCCCATAAAAACAATATCACAATCACCTTCTAAGGCTTGCAAAGTTAGTTTTTTTTCTGTAGGATATACATAACCTCCTGTTTTTGGTGCTTCGTGTATTAGTTTTATTGTTGTTTTTTGATGTGTAATTGTTTTTATTTCGTCTAGTTGTTTAATTTTAGTAATTAATTCTTTGGAAAATGTTTTTTGATAAAAAGCGTAACAATTACCATATTTTTTGTTGATTTCTTCGCGATTTTTTCCTTTTAAGTAGTCTAAAAAGATTAATTCGTGATTTCCTTTTATTGTTAATGTGTCATATTTTTCTAATAAAGCAAATGCTTCTGCAGCTTGATAGTAATGCCCCAAAGTATCTCCTAGAACCCATAGTTTATGGATGCCAAGCTTATCAACGGTTTTTAGCACTGCTTTAAGTGCTTCTAAATTACCGTGTATGTCTGACAATATGGCTATTTTCATATAGTTCGGTTAATATTTTTATAGCAACATCTTTTGGTTCTTGTAGCTTGTTTTCTTTTTGTAAATTTATAAAATCTGCTACATCAGGCATGTTGCTTTTTCGTATAGTATCTTGCATTTTAGTGTTTATTACGCCTGGGTTAATATTTAGTACTGTTACATTATCATTTACGATACAGTTATAAAACATTTCGTTTGCTGCCTTAGTACTGTTATACAAACTCCAGCCTGCAATAGGCCTTTTGGCTGCTCCGCTAGAAATATTTAAAAACACTATTTTTTGATTTTTTGTGGTATTTTTTAAAATGTGGTTACTTAATAAAACAGGTGTAATTACATTTAAGTTATAGCTATTTCGTATTTCCTTTTCTGTGAAAGACCCTACTTTTCCTATTGGATTTATAGTTGCCGCATTATTAATATAAATAATATTTTTATGTTTTGGGTAAATGAGTTTTAAGTGGTTCGTTAGCTCTTCTTCATTTAGGTTTATTAAATCTTTTTGCCAATGTATAGTGTTATCTTTTGGTTTTTGATTTTCATTAAACCTTCTAGAGATAGCAAACACAGTAGCTTTTAGTTGTATTAACTCATTATACAAAGCCTCTCCTAAACCTCTATTTACTCCTGTAATTATAAATACTGTTTCCATATTAAGCGTCTAATACTTGCAAGATAATATTTTTTATGCGGTTTCCGCTTAAACCATCAATAAGTTTTGATTGGTTTTGATATAGCTTAGCTATTTTTTCAGTACCAATCTGTTGTATTTTTTCTTGAATGTTTTCAAAATTAAACGTGTTTAAGTCTCCTAATGGAATAAATGTGTTTTTAGCTAAAATTGCTTTGTAAAAAGATTCTTGATTTGACACATAATATCCTGAAAAAATTATTGATTTAACAGCTATTGTTTCATATAGAATACTGCTTGCTGCTACAAATGATAAGTCTGAATTAGCTATAAGTGTTATCATTTTTTTTTCATCAATATTTTTATAAATTTTTATTTTGGCATCTTGATGTTTAAAAATAGTCTGATGTTTATAAGCTGCTCCCAAAACTATATTAATATTTTTTATTGCTGGTATTTTCAATAATGCTGCTACTGTTTTATACGTAAAATCTTCTGGGTCTGCTCCTCCATAACAAACAAAAGCACTATTAATTTCTTCTTTAACCGTTTTATATTCTCTAGCTTTTTTAAGAAAATACGGTCTTAGAATAGCATATGATGCTCCCAATCCAAAAATAGCTTGTCCATTATAATCTTTTTCTTTTATTTGAGGAGAGTGGTTTATTATAGCCTCAGAAACTACTTTCCCTTTACATAAATCATCAATATAAACCATTTTAAAACCTTTTTCTTTTATTTCTACTCTATATTGTTCATTAAAATGGTAACCATCAGCTATAATAATGGCGTTTTTTGAATCAAAATTATGAGCAAACCATTGTGCTTCATCAGTTACTTCTTTAGGAATAAGTAGTTTTTTATACTGATTAGGTATTACAGCAACGTTACTCGTTTCTTTCAATATAAAAACAAACGAAACCTCCGTTTTTACAAGTTCAACTATAGCCATAAGTCTATAGAGATGTCCTAAGCCTGTTGTAGCATTACCATCAGCTCTAAAAAGAATGGTTTTTTTCAAATTATCGTACTTTGAATAAAGGAATTAAAGGTGTTGCTTTTAAATAATCTTTTATTTTTTCTCCTTTTTTTATTTTCGTTAAAATTGTAAAAAATGATTCATAACCTTTCATCAGTTTATCAATATCTTTTTTACTGTGAGCAGCACTCATATTGTGAGTGCCTAGTATAAATATTCCTTTTTGAAACATTACCTGCATAAATAATGTTTTCAATTCATCTGTTGTTGCCCATTCGGTACTATTCATCACTAAAAATGACCAACAAGAATCTCCTTGAATACTGATGAAGTCGTTAAATTGAAATTTATTAATTAATTTTTCTAATGATTCATTTAAGTATTCTCCTTGTTTTCGTATGTTTTTTAAAATTGGTTTTTTGGTTAATTGTTTTAAGGTTGCTAATGCTGCTGCAAGTGATAGTGTTTCTCCCCCAAATGTAAATGAAAAAAAGACTTCAGACATATAGTCCATTATTTCTTTTTTTCCTGCTACAGCAGAAACAGGGTAACCGTTAGCTAACCCCTTGCCAAATGTAGCCAAGTCTGGTGTAACACCAAAAAACTCTTGTGCGCCACCATTAGCATATCTAAACCCTGTTACTGTTTCATCAAAGACTAAAACAGCGCTGTTTTTGTGAGTTAATTCTTTTACTTTTTCTAAAAAATTGTCTTTTGGCATTGCAATATTAACAGGTTCTAAGATAACAGCTGCCACTTGGTCTTTATGATCATTAAAAAGTTTTTCTAATGATTCAATATTATTATATTGAAATTTATAGGTTAAATCTTTTGTGGCTTGTGGAACACCTAAGTTTCTTGTTGTAGAGCCTATATACCAGTCTTGCCAACCGTGGTAGCCACAAACCAAAACGATATCTTTCTTGGTATATGCTCTTGCTATACGAATAGCTCCTGCTGTTGCATCAGAACCATTTTTGCCAAAACGAACCATTTCTGCACAGGGCACTATTTCTTTTATTTTTTCGGCAACCAAAAATTCTAGTTTATGAGATAATGAAAATATACTTCCTTTTTTGAGTTGTTTTTTTACTGCTTTGTTTACTTTTTTATCATTATATCCTAAAGTAATTGCTGCAAGGGAGTTTACAAAATCTATATATTTATTACCATCTACATCCCAAAGATAAGCTCCTTTTCCTTTTTTTGCAAAAAAAGGTGAAATTCCCAAAGGAAGTTGTGTTATACTTTTACTAAATGTTTGCGATCCTAGCGGAACAGTTTTTAGAGCGCGTTTCAAAAATTGTTCTGATTTTTTAAATGTTTTCATTGGTGTCTTTATTTAAAGATTTTAAATAGCCTTCGTTTCTTATTATTCCTTTGTTAATTGTGTTTACTTCGTTATTGCTTATATAATAATCAGCATAGGTTTTCCAGTCTTTGTCTGTACCTAATTGCTGTATAATGTATTTTATTACTTCATAATCTTTTTCTTCATCAACGGTTAGTCGTACAAAGTTATAATCTTTTTCACAAGAATAGTTATCTGAAGTAAATAATTTTCCCTTTAAAAAAGAAGAATTTTTACGAATATAAGGGGTTACATGTTCTCTTTCGGATTGTAATTTTGCTTCTTTCCATGCTTTTTCAAGTGCTTTAAAGGTGAAAATTTCTACGTCTTGACCATCAGGAAATTTTTCAACAAATGTATTGGTGTAATAATCTATTTTTTTTGTTTTAATTCCTTCTATTAATTCATCTATTAGTGACGCATCAATAAGTGGACAGTCGGAAGTTAATCTAATAACGTATTTTGGTTTGTGTTTTTTTGCTGCTTGATAAAAACGATCTAATACGTCTTGCTCACTACCTTGGTATACTTCGTAATTTAATGCTTTTCCTAAAGCTACTATAGCCTCATCTTCTGATTTTATAGTTGTTGCTATAATTATTTTATCAATTAATTTTGATTTACTAAGCCTTTCTAAATGTATTTCTAAAAGAGATTTATTATTAATAGTTAATAACACTTTTTTTGGAAGTCTTGTAGATCCTGTTCTTGCTTGAGTTATTAATAGTGTTTCCATTTTAATTCCAATTTGTAGGGTTTAATAATTCCGTGTTTTCAACTTTTATAGTATCAATTTCTTGATGCGGAATAGTTGTTGTTTTTACTATTGTTTTTAAATTGTTTTTTAGTTGTGCTACACTATCAACACCAATTAAGCAATAATCAATATATTTTTTTTCTAATGTATATTTTAGGGCTAATGTTGCCATATCTATTTCGTTTTCTTTTTGAATATTCTGCAACTTTATGATTTCCTTTTCTAAAACTTTTAGTTTTTCTGGTAATTGATCTAGTGGTTTAAAAAATAAGCCTTGCAAAAACACAGAGCGCACATGTATTTCTATATTTTTTTGTTTGGCTTTTTCTAATAATTCTTTTTTTATACTGGCGTTATCAAGAAGATTAAATGGTACTTGTACAATATCAAAATAAGTAGTGTTTTCTAATATATAACTTAATTCTGAATTGTCATAAATAGATATTCCTATTTTTTGTATTTTCTTTTCTTTTTTTAGCACTAATAATTCTTTTATAAGCTCTTTTTTTTCTAAAAACTCATCAAAATGATGAAACATATAACAGTATAAATTAGCAACTTGCAATGTTTTTATGTTGTTTTCAACAAGTTGTTTTAATGTAGTATTCGTTATATTTTCTATTTGTGATAGTTTGGTAATTACTTCAAATTTTTTATCAGGGTGTTTTTTGTGAAACAAACCTATTATTTCTTGCGAATTTCCATAAGCTTCTGCTGTGTCTAATATGCTAATACCGCTGTCATGTGCAAGGTTTAAAATAGCCATAGCTTCATCTGTAGATGGTTTCCCGTTGGTGTTATTTATACCGTAGTTTAAACCTAACTGAACCGTTCCTAATATAATTTTATTTACCATTTGTTATTTTCATTCGTATGATGGTTCTTTTTTTACTATTTTTTACCTCTTCAATAGTTTTATAATTAAAAAAACCTATCTTTTCATATAATTTTAATGCTGCTTTATTATCTTTTAAAACACCTAAGGTAATTTGTTTTAAATGTAATTGTTCAAAACAATAATTTATAACCGCAATAGAGGCTTCTTTAGCATAGCCTTTTCCCCAAGTGTTTTTATCTCCAATCATAATACCATATTCTCCAGATTTTGAAACAATAGGGTCTATTTTGATATTACCAATATGTTTGTTATTACTTTTTAAATGAATTGCCCAAAAAAGAATTTGCTTTTTTTCTTGTTCTTTCAGATATTCTTTTAATAGCTCTAAAGTGTAATTTCCTCCTGATTCTAAATGTTTTATTACCGCTTTATCATTCATCCAAGAAACATATTCTTCTGATAAATGCATTAGTGATAATGGCACTAAATTCAATCTATTTGTTGTTAATTGTTGTATCATAAAACGATAGTACTTTATCTATTACAAAGTGTTGTTCTTCTGTTGTAAGTGTTGGATACATTGGAAGACTTATACATTGATTATAATATTTTTCTGCATTATCTAAAACAGCATCACCATAACCTATCTCTTGATAATACGGCAATTTATGTACGGGTATATAATGTATTTGTGCATAAATACCTGACTCTCTTAAAAAATCATATAACTCTTTACGTTTAGAAACTTCTATAACAAATAAATGGTGTGCGTTATAACTGTTTTTAGGAAGATTTTGAAATTTTATTTTACCTCGAAAAGCTTTTTTATACCTTTCGGCTATTTCATTTCGTTTTAGAACTCCTTTTTTATTTTTAGCTAATTGTGTTATTCCTAATGCACATTGAATGTCTGTTAACCTATAATTAAATCCTAATTCTTGCATTTCATAAAACCATCCGCCGTCATTTGTTTTCATATTGTTTTTGGTAATACCATGAGAGCGAAGTAAAAGTAATTTTTCATAAAGTTCTTTAGAATTAGTAGTCACCATCCCTCCTTCTCCACAAGCAATATGTTTTACAGGATGAAAAGAAAATATTCCAACATCAGCATAATTACTATTACCACAGTGTTGTTTTTTATTTTTAGAGTCTATAAAATAACCTCCTGGAGCATGACAAGCGTCTTCGATAATCCATAAATTATGTTCTTCAGCTAAATCTTTAAATTTTTCTAAATCTACAGGTAATCCTGCAAAATCTACAGGAATTATACCTTTAAAAAAACCTTTTGGTTTACTTTCTATTAACTTACGTGTGCTTTCTAAAGAAAGTAAATACGTATCTTTATCAATATCTGCAAACCACACTTCTCCATCACAAAAGCGCACACAATTAGCCGAAGCAGCAAATGTAATAGGTGTTGTAATAACACGTTCTCCTGGTTTTAGTCCTAGTGCAGCAACTGCAATATGAAGCCCTGATGTTGCATTATTTACAGCTACAGCATATTTTACATTTATGTATGTCGCAAATTTATCTTCAAATTCTTTAATTTTAGGTCCTTGAGTTAAAAAATCTGCTTGTAATGTTGTTACAACAGCATCAATATCCTCTTGTGTTATTGCTTGTTTTCCATAAGGTATAACTTTTCTTTTCATCTAAGCTGTGAAATTTGGATCAACATATTTTTTTATTAATTTTTGTAGGCTTTCTACTGTTTCCCATGCTGTATTCTCTCCAGAGTTATAATTAAACCCTTGTGGTACTTTTTTAGCATTATATTTTTTTACAAAATCTGCTATTTTAAATACTGGTGTTTGAGGAAGAATAGCATAATATTTTCCAATATCATAGGTGGTAAAAGAATCTGAAGCAGTAATCATTTCTTCATGTATTTTTTCTCCAGGTCTAATACCTACTTCTTTTTGTTCACATTTTGGGCAAATAGCAGTAGCTACATCGACAATATTATATGATGGTATTTTGGGTACAAAAATTTCACCACCAAAAGCATGTTCCATTGCATAAAAAACCATAGCACAACCGTCTTCAAGAGATATATTAAATCGTGTCATTCGTTTGTCTGTTATGGGCAAAACTCCTTCTGTTCGTTTTTTTATAAAAAAGGGTATTACCGAACCATTAGAACCCATTACGTTACCATATCTAACTACTGAAAAAGTTAAATCTCTACTACCTTTTATGTTATTAGCAGCTATAAACAACTTATCTGAAGTTAGTTTGGTTGCGCCATATAAATTTATTGGTGCGGCTGCCTTGTCGGTAGATAAAGCAACGACTGTTTTTACATTTGCTTCAAAAGCTGCCTCAATAACGTTTTCGGCACCAAGTACATTTGTCTTTATACATTCCATCGGGTTGTATTCTGCTAGGTGAACATGTTTCATTGCTGCTGCATGAATCACAACATCAACACCTTCAAAAGCTCGTAATAGTCTTTTTTTATCTCTTACATCTCCTATAAAATATCTAATTGCTGGATACTTATCTACAGGAAATTCCATTCCCATTTGAAAGTGTTTTTGCTCATCTCTAGAGAAAATCACTAATCGTTTAACTTTTGGATATTTTTTTAAAATAATTTTAGTAAACATCTTTCCAAAAGACCCTGTTCCCCCTGTTATTAAAATGGATTTATTGTTTAAATCTAAACTCATAATTGTTTTTTATATATTCTTTTAATGATTTTTTCCAATCTACCAATTTATACGGTAACGCTATTGTTTTTTCTAACGCTAACACACTATATTTTGGTCTATCAGCAACACCGTGTTTTT
>Ga0256840_1003524_pt1 | contig 12560 bp, 12 predicted proteins | sample 355202metaG_FD_185969 | JGI IMG/M metagenome (GOLD analysis project Ga0256840, IMG submission 185969) | Hydrothermal vent microbial communities from Mid Atlantic Ridge, Atlantic Ocean - 355-202 | ecosystem: Environmental > Aquatic > Marine > Hydrothermal vents | place: Atlantic Ocean: Mid...
TGCCAAGGTGATGGAGTGATGTGCGAATGTCGAGGGCGAGTAGGTCGCTAGTGACCTGAGTATCAATGCCGGAGAGTACATCATTCAAGGCAATATTGGTTTGCTGGAGACTTTCTAAGTGCCTGATGTTGGTAATGATGGTATTTCCAGATTGGATGGATTTTAGATTAAATGTTGCTAAGATCCTTGTTTTTAACAATTCTAAGTTCTCTTTTTTAAGGGCAGATAGTAATAATAGGTTAAATTTATTGGCAGTAGCAAGCATTTTATCGCTTGCTTCATCGCTTTTGTTACCAACGGCAATAAATGGAACGCCAGCATTTTCAAGTTTGTTTATTTGCTGTCCTATTTCTATATCGGTCGCATTTATTAGATCAAATAGATATAGAATCAGTGACGCTTTTTTCATTTGCTCTTGGGTCCGTTCAACACCCATCGCCTCAATTTTGTCTGTAGTTTCTCTTAACCCTGCGGTATCGATGAATCTGAAATTAATGCCATCAATCTGAATCTCATCTTCTATGAAATCACGAGTAGTACCTGGTATTTCAGAGACAATTGCCTTTTCTTCATTAAGCAGCGCATTAAGCAGTGTTGATTTTCCGGCATTCGGCTTTCCAGCAATTACGGTTGGCACACCATTTTTGATTACATTCCCTAATTTAAAACTGGTGATTAACTCAGTAATGATAAACTTTAATTCATTGATGAGTTTCTTCAAATCATCCCGATTGGCAAATTCCACATCCTCTTCTGAGAAATCTAACTCTAACTCGATCATCGAGGCAAAATGAATTAGTTTTTCTCTTAGTTTCTTTATATCATTAGAAAACCCACCACGCATTTGCTGCAACGCTGTTTTGTGAGAGGCTGCTGAATCTGAAGCAATGAGGTCGGCAACTGCTTCAGCTTGAGATAAATCAAATTGCCCATTGAGGAATCCTCTTTTGGTGAACTCACCTGCTTCGGCAAGACGTGCGCCATTCCTAATCAATAGCTGTATGATTTTTTGGATGATAAAGCTAGATCCGTGGCATGATATTTCAATGGCATTTTCTTTGGTAAAAGAATGAGGCGCAACAAATACAGAAACTAGTACTTCATCGATTATAGCATCACCATCTCGAATAGTGCCAAAATGTAGGGTATGCGTAGCCTGTTTGGTTAAGTTTTTTCCTCTGAAAACTTTGTCAGCTATCAGAATGGCATCATCACCTGATAAGCGAACGATGGCGATTGCGCCGCTGCCTTGTGGTGTTGCTAAAGCAACGATTGTGTCCTGGATGGATGATAGTTCTGCGCCCAAAGTTTCTTTTTGGTTGTAAATTTAATTCAAATTTTAGAAGTTATCTAAATAAAAAGCCCTCTTCTGAATTCAGAAGAGGACTTTATCACAAACTAAATAGTTTTATTTTTTTGCATCATATTGCGTGAGCATTTTTTTGAACTGACTAGGGTTTTTGTACCCAGCTACAGGCTGTATATTTTTCAATGTTTCATCCATCATTACAATTGTTGGATAACCACTTACTCGCATAGATCTTGCTAATTGCTGCTCTGTCATTTTTTGACCATTAAATACAATTTCCGTTTTACTTTCGGCATTTAACTTAACAGCGTAATATTTTCCTTTTACAAAATCTACTATTTCTGCATTTTGAAAAGTAGCCTTGTCCATTTTTTTACACCACCCACACCAATTGGTGTAAACATCAATAAATATGGTTCTTGGATTTTCTTTGTTTAGGGCCTGTGCTTCTTCGATTGTCAGCCATTCAATTTTATCTCCCTCTGTTCTTGTTTTCTGATTTGCGTTAGCAAAAACAAGGACAATGAATAATGAGGCAACTCCTAATAATATTTTATTTTTTAACATAGTATATTTTGTTTTCAGGTTTTAGAACGTAAAGATTGACAAAAAGATTTCAATTTTTTTATCTTTTCCGTGAAATCCTGTGCTTATGTAAGTATTAAGACAATCTTTATGCCGGTTTTTATACTTTCAGGATATTGTTAACTACTTCCAGCATTTTACCCTCTTCTGATTCCCAGTAAATATCCATTCTGGAGGTTGGTTGATAAAAAGCAGTATTTTCTAGCTGATCCAATAATGCCTTAGATTGAAAGTCCTTGTAGTTTATAGCAATACAAGCATTGTGTTTTTCGCAGAAACCAAGCCAGTATGGATTCTTAGTTACAATCATCGGTAACTGATGTGCCATGTACTCATATATTTTTGTGGGAAAACAATTTTCGGTGCTTTTGTTTTTGCGATAGGCGATTAACCCAAAATCTGCAGTTTTGATTGCGTTAATGATTTCGGAATGAGGTACAAGTTGATTGCCACCAATGAGTGTGACGTTCTTGTTTGATGCAATTTTATTTTTTATTTTATTTAGGGTAGGGGCTATTGCACAATAGCCAATGATGGTGAGTTTAAATTTTTCTTCTATTTTATTTAGTTTTTCTACTAAATTAATGGCTTCAAAGATGCCGTAGTTTTCTGCAATGGTGCCAGAATAGAGTAGGGTAGTAGTATTTTTATTGTTTGATTTTTGGACAGATTTTGTGCTTGTAAATTTATACTTATTTTCTATTACGGTGCTTTTTCCTTTTGTAAAATAAAACTCTTTTTCATAGTTTTTTTCAGCCAAAAAATAATGTGTAACAAACAGTCTGCTTAGCCATTCTAATGCCCTGACACCTGCTGCTAATGGGAGTCTTAATATCAGAGGGTAAATATCTGTATAGCGGATGTTGTGATAGTAATTTTCTTGTACATCGTAGATTATTTTAGTGCCAAATAATATTTTGTATAGATAGGTAACTATCTGTAAATCAATGCTATTAACTATAATTAATTCAGGCTTTACTTTAAGTAGTATTTTGAAATATTTATGGGGAGCAAAAATCCTTTTAATACTTGCTCGTTTGAAATTGAAGAGTGGAAAAAACCGAATGTGATTATGTTTTACGTGACTGTTGGAATGAAAGCCAACAATAGAAATATCATAATTCATGGACTTACTTAATGAGCACGCAAACTTCTCAAACATCCGTGTATCATCCACGGGTTTTAGTAAAGAGGCAATGATTATTTTGGGCTTACTCATTTGCTCAAAAATAGGGAATAGCATTTAAGTTTTGCATAGTTCTGCCAAAAGTTAGCATCGGGATATGAAAGCGCTAACTATTTTTGAATCCAACAAGTGTAATTTTCTATTCATAAATGCTTCGATTTTTTCTTTATTATATGCTTATTTTGTGGCATTCTAATAATTACAGAAAGAATACGTTATGGAATCTTGGCATTTAATTTGCAAGATGGTTAGTAGAACAATTTTTACAATTATGAAAAAGACACTTTTACTTTTTACTGTCACACTATTTTTCTCAGCCTTTATTGTCAATGAGGAGGTTATATATACGCCAGTATCAAATCATAATTTCGCTGCCGGCGAATATTTAGGTTATGATGTCAATTATGGAATATTCAATGTGGCGAAGGGGCAGATGGTTATTGATAAAAATCTGTACAAAATTAATGGTAGAAAAAGTTATAAAATAGATGTGATAGGTAAAACTACTGGAATTGCAGGTTGGTTGACCAAGGTGGATGATAAGTGGGGTGTATATGTGGATAAGGGGTCGTTGTTGCCGCACATCTCGTATCGTATGATTAAAGAAAATAATTATAGAAAGAACGAACGAGTTCTGTTTGATCATAAGACCGATAAGATTGAATATAAGTTAATCAATAAAGAAACGGGTAAATACAATCCTTCTAGGTTTTTCAAAGCACCAAACGACGTGCGAGATATGATATCTAGCTTTATGTACTTGCGTACATTAGATTATAGCAAAATCAAAGTGGGTGATGTGATAGCGGTCGATGCTTTTTTTGAAGATGAGTTTTATGATTTCAGAATGATCTACAAAGGTAAGGAGGTTGTAAAGACTAAATTTGGTAAGGTGAATGCCATTAAACTTGTACCTATCATGCCTGATAATAAAATATTTAAAGGAGAGAATTCAATATCTGTGTGGTTATCGGATGATGAAAATAAAATACCTGTTCGTATTGTTGCAAAAATGTTTGTGGGAAAAATGGTGGTAGGACTTGAAAAATATGACGGATTATTACACAAGCTTAATTTTGTGAAAAAAAGCTAGAGCAAGATTTGATACTTATAAAGAAGAGATGCAATTTGTGTCTCTTTTTTTATTCACTGTTTACCAAATGAATCCCAAATGCCTTATATGGTTTAATAAATAAAAATTAACTTTGTCAAAAAATAAATTGAATATGTTTACTAGAATTAATTACCTGTTACTTATCTTAGTTTTAATTTCTACCGCTTGTAGTAAATCATCTGAATCAGATTTGGCAGACCAGTATTTTAAGCAGGGAAATTACGACAAAGCAATTACTTCTTATAATGCATTTTTAAAGCTTGATCCTGAGAATGTAAAGTCGATTTATAACAGAGGAAGAGCCTATGAGGAGCTGGGGAAGTTTAATGAGGCGATAAGTGATTACCAAAGTGTTTTGGAAATTGATCCTGTGAATGTAAATGCTAACCTAAGCATTGGAAAAAATTTCTATAGAGAAAAAGAGTATGACAAGGCATCTTTATTTTTTGATAAAGTAACAAAGTCTGATAGTGAAAATTATACGGCACATTTTTTTAAGGGAAGGGCACTATCAAAAATGGGCTTGCTAAAAGATGCGTTAGAATCATATAATCATGCTATTAATGTTAACAAAAACTATGGAGATGCCTATTTTTCCAGGGCTACTCTGTATCGTTATTTAAAAAATAATAAAAAGGCTTGCAATGATTTTAAATTGGCCAAGGCGCTTGGTATAAAAGAGGCTAAAACGGCGCTCGATAGGTATTGCAAGTAGTTATCATTCTATGTCATGGTTATGTTCGCAGATTTTCTTGCTGGGAATTTTCCCACTTCCAATACAATCAGGACATTGGCTTTCTAAAACTTTTTCCCCAAGACAAACAGGGCATGCCGTAAAACCTGTGGTGTGGCAGGTTGGACATGACTCATATTCGTTTTTACCAAATTTGTTTTTTGTAATTAGGACTCCTTCTCCGTGACAGGTTTTACAAGCCGTTTTTCCTGCACCTTTGCAGTAATGGCACGTTGCTGTTAACGTACCGATACCTTCGCATAGCTGACAGGTAACCAGTTCATATCCCTTTACATTACAAAAATTGCAATCGGTAATTTCATGTGCCTTATTTTCTAATAGTACCTTTAATTGAATCGCTTGTTCGTAATAATTGCCTGCCTCTCCCGTGAGTTTAAGGTATTTATTCAAAAAATTCTTACTGTTTTCATGTTGATCGATGGCATATAATGTTTCTGCAAATAAGTAACTCATATCGGTTGGCATTACTTTCTTGGTTGCCAGCATTTTACGAAATGTACTATTTGCTTTTTTATATGTTTGCTGCTGCATTTCCGCTTTAGCTTTGCTCATTAACGCCTTGATATCATTGTCAATGACTGGTCGCTGCGCAAAGCTTTTGCTAAAAGAAAAAATGAGGAGCAGGAAGAGTATTTTAAAAACGGTATTCATTAACTTTCTAAATGCATTTAATGTAAAAAAGGTTTCTTTTATTTTTGAAAACTACCGCTGGTAGTTAAAATAATCAGAAACAACAATGTCTTTTGAGCCTGGGCTATATTTATAAAACCCTTCTCCTGATTTTCTTCCCAATTTTCGTGCCGTAACCATATTTACCAACAGGGGACAAGGTGCATATTTTGGATTTCCAAAGCCTTTATACAATACATTCAGGATAGATAAGCAAACATCTAAGCCAATAAAATCTGCCAGTTGCAATGGTCCCATGGGATGCGCCATGCCTAGTTTCATGACGGTATCAATTTCAGACACCCCAGCAACTCCTTCATGAAGCGTGTAGATGGCTTCATTGATCATCGGCATGAGTATTTTATTGGCTACAAAGCCTGGATAATCATTGACCTCGACAGGTGTTTTTCCAAGATTCTTGGATAGCGCCATGATGGCACTTGTTACGTCATCGCTAGTAGCATAGCCTTTGATGATTTCCACTAATTTCATGATGGGTACTGGATTCATGAAGTGCATGCCGATTACCTTTTCAGGTCGGGTAGTGACAGATGCTATTTTAGTGATGGATATTGAGGATGTGTTGCTTGCTAGGATTGTTTTCTCCTCACAAAGTTCATCTAGTTGCTTGAATATTTTTAATTTTAGCGCTTCGTTTTCTGTGGCGGCTTCTACTACAAGATCAATGTTTTTTAGTCCATTCTCCATTCCAGAGTAGGTCTTGATGTTTTCTAGGGTTTGCTTTTTAGTGGCGTTATCGATTTTACCTTTGCTGAGTTGCCTATCTAGGTTTTTTTCAATAGTAGCGAGTGCTTTTTTTAGCGCATCCTCCGATATGTCGATGAGTGATACTTGATAGTTATTCTGTGCAAAAACATGGGCGATACCATTACCCATTGTTCCAGAACCGATTACTGCAATATTCTTCATTATGGTTATTTATTTAGGTCTTGTCGTAATGTAAAGATACATAAACTTACGCAAGATAGATTTGCGCATACAAAGGTTTTTAATTGTTGCTATGCGCTCCAAATAACTGGAAATGCATCACTATCAAGTACATCGCCATGAGACAATCCAGGATCTTCCTGCGGAATAGCAATTTTTCCCTTGCGCTTGTTGTACCTCACATCATCACCAGTCCATCGCGTTGCCCAAGCCCGTCTTCGGTTATTGGAGGTGTTACCTTTGGCACCATGAACAATCATTCCTTGGAAGACCAAACAATCACCTGGCTTCATATCCCATCCTAGTAATTCATACTTATCTGGTGCTGCGTCAATGTCTGGTAATTCTGGCAAGCCAGTTCCTTCATAAGCAGAGTCATCAATAAAATTATGTGGGTTATATGCTTCCCATAAATGGCTACCTGCCACATACTTCAAACTTACCTCTTTGTCTACGATATCCATAGGCAACCAAATTGAAGCAATTTGGTTGCCAGAAATTGCCCAATAGGGCATGTCTTGGTGCCATGGAGTTGGTGCTCCTGTACCTGGCTCTTTGACAAGTAATTGGTCATAGAAAAAATTTATTTTTCGGGATTTTAAAATACTCCCCATCATATCTGCGGCTCCTGAGTTATAAATAAAATCATTAAACTGCGGAAAGCGTTTTGCTACATCTAAATCACCAAAAAAACGACCACCACCTTTTGCGTATTCTTCAGCATATGGTCCAGGATTATTTAAAGCTGTTTCTGTGACTTCTCTTAATTGATTTATCCAATCCATTTCAAAAGCTCCTGATAATTTCACTACCCCATTCTTTTGGTATTCGTTAACCTCTTCATGGGTTACTTGGCGGGCTTTGGAGGATGCTTTATGTATTTGAGTTTTCATTTTTTCAGAATTTATGAGAAGTGTACAGTGGATGTTCTTTTTAACATCATTTTTTTTTTGGAATAAAGTTAGCATTTTTTTTTAAATGACAAAATAATTATTGTAATTGGAAGTCTGTAAAATTTGAGATGAAATGAAACAACAATATCAACAACTTATCAAAACCCTAGGACCTGGTATTTTATTTGCTAGTACTTGTGTAGGCGTGTCTCACCTAGTGCAGTCCACAAGGGCGGGAGCTCAATATGGTTTTATGCTCATTGGTGCGGTAATTTTGGCAAATGTTTTTAAATATCCTTTTTTCGAATTTGCTTCTAGATATACAAGTGCCACAGGAGAGAGCATTATTGACGGGTATTATAAAAAGAACAAGTGGATACTGATGTTGTATTTGTTGATTACTATATGCTCCATGTTTATTGTGTCTGCGGCGGTGACCTTCGTTACCGCAGGTCTATTCAGCAATCTATTTGATATTAATCTAAGCATGTCTAACTGGGTGGTCGTACTATTGGTTATATGCACGCTAATATTGGTGCTGGGTAAGTTTAAAATATTAGACAGCACGCTGAAAATAGTTGGAGTTATATTGGTCATATCCATTATTGTTGCGGTAGTAAGTAGTTTTATTAATGGTAGAATTCCTCAAGTTGAAAGTTTTGTAGCCCCCGAAATATTTAGTAGTGGTGGTATATTATTCCTCATTGCATTGATGGGATGGATGCCGACTGCGGTCGATGTGTCCACTTGGACGAGCCTTTGGGCTGAAGCAAGAATCAAACAAACTGGTTATCGTCCTACACTCAAAGAAACACTCTTTGATTTTAATTTTGGTTATTGGATATCTGCCATACTTGCGATACTATTTCTCACATTAGGTGCTATGATTCTTTACGGCACAGGAGTGACACTTCCAAATAGTGCACCAGCCTTTGCCCATCAACTAATTACGATGTTTACTTCTGCCATTGGTGAGTGGAGTTATTATGTTATTTTATTGGCTGCATTCTCCACGATGTTCAGTACTACGGTAACGGTAATTGATGGATATAGCAGGGCTGCCTCGCGTTCTATAAAGCTACTTTGGCAGAAAAATGATGACTCGCGCAATGTGTACATTTTGACTACCATTGTGATGTCTATCGGAACTTTCCTTATAATTTCGCAATTTCTTAATAATCTTAAAAGCTTAATTGACTTTGCAACGGCAATGTCTTTTACGATTGCGCCATTGGCAGGGTATCTGAATTATATGATGATTTTTAATAAGGATTTCCCTGAATCGCATAAGCCAAAACCATGGCTTAAAACGCTTGCCATTGCAGGGCTCGTTTTTCTGACAGTGTTTACACTAATTTATTTCTACGTATTATGGGTAGGTGACTTTTAAAAAAAAAAGAGCCTGAAGGGGGCTTAATCCGACAGGCTCTCTACTAACACTAAATCAATATACTTGATAGTATATTATCTTTGAATCATGACATATTGTTTGAACAGAAATAGGTTGATTGTCTATTGAGCATGCTATTCCTAGTTTTTAGAATAGAACGAAGTACATTAAATTTTCTAATAGAAAACTTATTATAACTAGTGAATAAATATATGGTAATGTTCTTTAGGACAGTAGTAACCTAATCAACCTATTTAATTTTGCAAGGTGCAAACAAATATGTCTGATTAAATTTTGGGCGGTTGGAGTACATTTCTTACGAAAAGAAAGTCATAAGTGTTTTGATATGCCGACGTTGTTACTTTATTGTTTGTTGGTATAATTGAAAGGTTATAAGAGAAAAATCGCATGAAGTCAAGTGGAAATTTTTCTGTACTTAATTGCGGAGTATCAGCACCTTGATTTTTATCACTTTCTTCCTGAATTCGTTTGTCAAGATAACATGAACCTTCACACATACTCATTGGCTCATCTTTGTCTATGCATAGCATTGTTTTGATATAATCTCTGTTAAGGCTATACTCTAAGTAGGGTAGCATAGGACGTAGCACAGCCATCATATAGAATATTACAAATGATATGGCTACAGTTCTTTTCACAGACTCGTAAATTACATTAATTTTAGAATTAAAAATCCTTGCTCTTCACTTTTCTGTTTATCAAATAAACAGGTACAATTGTCCATACAATTAATACAAGCATGGAGATCATCATACCAGTATTTTGTCCAAAGAATTTCCTAAATACTGCGCCAGTATAACCCATAAGTGCAGAGATGTCTAACTTGAGTAATATCAGTATTCGTGACAAGTCAATTGGATTAACGATGGAAGCAATCAATGAAAATTTTTCTAATGGATATTCATTTAATGCCATGAGGGAAAGCAAAAACAACCCATCGTATATGACTGCTAGAAATAACCAAACCATAATCGCAAGCCCAAACCCTCTTAGCTTGTTTTCATTGTATAAAGCCACTAAAAAGGCGATGCCAGTGAAAATGAAAGTCAGAAATGCGCCAACGACCAGTAGAATCGAAAAATTCCAGATGGAGGCAGAAGCAAAAATCCCATAAATGGCAAAGGGAATTCCAACGCCAAGCAAATAACTCAATGTTAGTGATATGGCAAGTCCTAGGTATTGCCCAATGAAAATATTTTTCCGTTTGATGGGTTGTGCTAATAATAATTCTACAAATTCTCTCGAATTATAATAATACATCACGCCAAAGATGGTGGCGATAAGGGGTGCCAAGGTGAGGATGATATTCATCAAACTAATCACTACTTTGGATACATCTCCACTCAAGTATAAAAGTGAAATAGTGATTAGAAAGTAAAACAGGAAGTACACATAGTTCCATTTACTCCGTATCAAATCAAAAAACGAATATTTAAGTATTTTATACATTGGCTCTTAATTTGATGCTTGTTTAACATGTTTCTCACTAGCAATTAGCATTTTGGCAATTGATTGTTCAATATTATTGGCTTGGTATTTTTCTTTTAAGGAACCCACACTTCCTCTGAAATGGATGATCCCTTCCAACAAGAAAATAATATCATCGGCAACCTCTTCTACAAATTGCATGATATGAGAGGTGATAAGGATGGTTTTTCCCTGTTTTTTCATTTCTTGTATCATCCCTTTTAGCGATAGCAAAGCAACAGGGTCAAGCCCTGTGGTTGGCTCATCGAGTATCACAATTGGCGTGTCATACATGAAGGTAAGCACCAGGTTTACTTTTTGTTTGGTGCCTCCAGATAGGTTCACAAGTTTTTGGTTTAAAAACTCCTCCAACCCAAATTTTTCAATCAAAGGCTCAGGATTAGCTACTTGACCTCTCAGGTCTTTGATCATACTAATAAGTTCATGGACTTTCAGATTTTCAGGGAAACGAGCTATTTGCGGTAAATAAGTGATATCTGTTTTGTATTTCCATTCTCCTTTCGTATTATTTCCTAGTACATTAATTTCACCAGAATTAGGAAGTACCATCCCAAGTATGCTTTTGATTAATGTGGTTTTTCCGGAGCCATTTGGTCCTAGCACCGCAATAATTCCTGATGTGGCAATATTGAGGTCAACACCACGCAGCACTTTGTTGGCACCAAAGGATTTATGTAATTTGTTGACGGCAATTATATTTTTCATTTTTTAAAATTTAATTTTTTTCATCAGAGGACTGCTGTCCATCACATTATCGGGTGTGAATACCGGGCTTACTTTTTCTGAAAAGTTAATAATGTCAATGAATAGACTTCGAAGCATCACAATACTCTCAGGTGTTTTATTTACAATATAATTGAATAATTTTACAGGGCGGTAGGGGATATCCCCAATTCCGTCTTTGTCCAAATCATATCCAGCATAGTCACTCCAATAATTATTATTAAAACTGTTGTCATTTACTTTGCTGTGAATAGAAAGGTCAAAGGCATTGGCTATGAAATTGTTATATTCAACTATGTTTTCATAGCAACCACCTGTGATTTTGATTGCCCAGCCATTATTTATAAACTCGTTGTGTCTGTAGTTAATTCTAGTCGTACCGTCTATGTCAATTCCCAAGGTATTTTCTTCAAAAACATTATTTTCAATTTCTGCATCAGAGATTTCTTTGAGTAATAAACCATAGGATGCTGATCCCCAGTTTTTTGTAAAAACATTGCGTTTCATGATGATGAATTTGGAGAACATAACTGCCACCCCGGCACCATTATTCTCAAACCGATTGTCATAGTATTCATCATGGTTAGAAAACATAAAGTGCAATCCGTACCTCACATTATTTGTACTCACATTATTGGTAATAATACTATTGGTGACAAATTCAAAATAAATACCATCACGCAGTCCTGTCAGCTTATTATTTGAAACTTTGACACCTGAACTATGCCATATATGAATACCGTTGCCAGCATCAAATTCACTTTTAGCATTGCTGCTGACATTGTTATTGTCAATAATTCCATGGTGCGATTTCTCTACCAGTATCCCAAAAAATACATTTCTCAGTATGTTATTTTTTATCGTAAAATGTTTAGCACGGTGTATCCTTATGGCAGCGTGATCTTTGGTGTAACTCCTCGCTACGTTGACAATGGTAAGCCCTTCAATGGTTACGCTATCTGCTGTAATAGTAAAAATCTCTCCTCTCTGACCACCGTCGATTACCGCATCTTTTCCACCATCTACAATTGAATGCTTCATTCCTATGATTGACAATGGCTTGTCAATCACAATTCCATATTCGTTGAAAACACCTTCTTTCAAGATGATTCGGTCACCTCTATCTGCAAGGGCAATTGCTTTTTTGATGCGCTGTATTTGACAATCCGCACATACTTCTATGTCTTTTGCCTGTAACGAGACAAGGGAAACTATGAAAAGTAGTGTGAGAGTAAATTTATGCATAAAGCGGTTATTCATAAGTTTTAAATGGTTTGTAGAGACACAGACCAAGGGTTTGAAGTTACGAAAAGTAAGGAAAGAATTATTTTATGCATTATTTTATGCTACTAATTATTAGTAACTATTCAGGTACTAAAAAAGCAAAAATAATTTAAAAAAAAGTATCATCAAATTTGGACCGGAAAAAAATAGTTGTATTATTTGCTATGTCATTGATTATTCTAAACTAATATCGAAT
>Ga0256840_1003525_pt1 | contig 12557 bp, 14 predicted proteins | sample 355202metaG_FD_185969 | JGI IMG/M metagenome (GOLD analysis project Ga0256840, IMG submission 185969) | Hydrothermal vent microbial communities from Mid Atlantic Ridge, Atlantic Ocean - 355-202 | ecosystem: Environmental > Aquatic > Marine > Hydrothermal vents | place: Atlantic Ocean: Mid...
ACTGATAAGGTTGTGTTTTGGCAAATTTGTTAACCTTCTTGGTATGTCTGTGTACCGGGAGCCAGTTGATAAAGAGAATGGAAGAGAAATTTTCAGAGGCATAGATAGAAATATAGGACAGGTACGTTATACCGCTACAAGAGTGGATTTGATATTTGGTCATAATTTCGGAACTTCGTGCTCAGGCAGAATTTTACACTAAGGATGATAACAGAGAGATATTTATTGAAGATTTTGTTAGAGTATGGAATAAAGTTATAAACATTGATGCGTTTTGCCGATTTGAATTTTTCCGGAAAGCTTTCCGGCTTTATCTCTAAGAAAATTTAACTAACATAACTCCCATTATCAGGTTGTAGGTTGCGGGTATAAAGCTTTGAATTGTTATCAGTACTGCAATGATTCTTAAAGGGTAAAGTCCAAAATAGTATGGAAGGACGTAAGCCCACCATGCCCTTAGAAATGTAAAACATGCATTTCCTATGAACATTGTGCCGAGAATTTTTGTTAAAGGATAGTTTTTTGCAATCATAATCTTTATAAGGCCGTATGCCACGGGAGGACTTATTGTGGCTGTTGCAACATAGGTTGCACATAGATTATCAAGCCCGATAGCTTTAAGTGTTGGTTCCATTACAGTTAACACTTTGTCCATTATTCCATGCGTTATAAGATAGATAACAAAGGCAAACAGAGGAGTAAATTTAATTAAAAACTTTCCGCTCTCCTTTATTCCTGTTGTAAAGCCTGTTTTGATTGTGCTGAAATTTAACTCTACATTTACTTTTTCAGGAACTATCTCTTCTTTCCGCAGATTTCTGTAAAGTTTCCTTCCTATAAGCATTACACTTAAAAATACGATAAGGTCAAAAAGCAATCTTAACAGTCCGTAATACACTGCAAGTGTACCTATTAGAGGGATAAGAACAGGAAAGTAGTATCGGTAAAGAAACGTTATTCTCATAGGGAAATTTGTAGCAGCAATTGTTAAATAAAGGTCTGTAGGTTTTATTTTTCTTTTTTCAAGTAGGTCTGAAGCATGTATATGGGCAGCCCTCGGACTTACAAGATAGATTATGGGAAGATGAGACAAGAGAGGATGTATTCCGAATCGAGACAGTTTTACTGTTTTTACACCAATCCAGTTAATGAATTTTGTTTGTGTAAATATTCCGGCTATAACATAGCCGAAAGTTATTGATGTAATAATCATAAAGTAAAGTTTGACAAAATCTATTTTCATAATTCCCTTGATGACTAAAAATAATATTTTATTAAAGATAAGAGTTTACTAAGCTTCCGAAAACCGCTTTAAAGTTTCTTTTATTGCCTTTATGGAATAAATTCTCTTTATGAAAATTTTATCGGAGGAAAAAATGCTAATAGTTGCTCTTGATTTTCCTGACACCATGGAGGCTATTGAAACAGTTGATAAGCTTAAATCAAAGATAAAAATTTTCAAGGTGGGTCTCGAGCTTTTTTTAAGAGGTGGTTTTGATATTGTAAAAGAAATTCATGATAAGGGGTGTGGGGTATTTCTTGACCTTAAATTTCATGATATACCGAATACGGTGTGTGGAGCTGCAAAGGTTGCAGTTGAGAATGAAGTCTTTATGTATAACGTTCATACTTTAGGAGGGTTGGATTTTTTAAAAAAGACAGCCGATTTTAACAGAGAATATGCCGAGAAGATGGGTATAAGACGTCCTTTGCTTATTGGAGTTACGGTTCTTACAAGTATGGATAATGATGATTTAAAAACCATAGGTATTGATAAAGATGTTAAAACAACGGTACTAAAATTTGCAGAAAATGCTAAAAAAGCGGGACTTGACGGTGTTGTCTGTTCTCCTGAAGAGATTGAAATGATAAAAAGAGAGTTGGGACAAGGATTTATTACAGTGACACCTGGAATTCGTCCTGCATGGGCTGTAAAAAATGACCAGAAAAGGGTGATGACACCGTTTGAAGCTAAAAAAGCCGGGACCGACTTTATTGTAGTAGGAAGACCAATTACGAAATCGGAAAATATGAATGAAGCTGCAGAAAGGATTTTGAATGAAATATCATAAGTTGTGCAGCTTTAAAGTGGCAAAATTATTTTGTATGGTTGCTTGTTATGATATGTAAAAAACTGCTTGGAAAGAAGAGTTTTGTAAACTATATTTTGTATGCCATATGTGATGCTTTTGAAAGCGATTATATGTTCTCTGCAGCAGCAATAGCATATTTTACCCTTGTTTCTATTATCCCTCTTTTCATTACCATGTTTTTTATAGAAATTCTGGTTTTTAATGTGGATATTTTGTCAATGTTACCGAAAGAGTTACTTCATTCTCCGCTAAAACCGCTTTTTGAGAGAATTCAACATATTATTTTAAGTACCGGAATAGTAAGCGGTACTGCTATTCCAATAATGCTCTGGTTCGCTCGGGGAGTGTTTCTATCGGTTGAAAGGTCTTTTACGTTTATACTTGGAAAGTGTAATCCGGCGGGTTATATAGGGCGAAATATACTTGTTGTTCTTTTTATATTTGTTCTTTGGGTTTTAATGTTTGGTTTTTACTCTTTAAAGTTGTTTTTTGCGGTTGTTTTTCCCTTAAACTTTATTGCGATGTTAATATCCTCAGCAGGACTTCTTGTTGTCATGTTTCTTATCCTTTTTTGTCTTTATTACTTCCTTCTTCCGGTGAAGTTCCACTGGAAAATTGTTTTTAAAGTTTCTGTTTTTGTATTTGTTATGCTGGTTTTTTTTGAGAGAGGATTTTTATATTTCATAGAGAATATCTCAAAAATAGATATTCTTTTCGGCTCTTTTGCAGCGGTTATTGTGTTTCTTCTCTGGATTTACTATTCCGCAATTATGGTTCTTATAGGAGCGGGAATTTTAAAGGCTAAATTGATAGCCGAAGGGGATTATGAGGGTAAGCTATGAGAGTTATTAAAACGGTAAAAGAGATGGAAGGTGTTGCCAAAGCTTTAAGAAGGAGCGGAAAAAGTGTGGGTTTTGTTCCTACAATGGGTTATCTTCACGAAGGACATTTAAGTCTCGTAAAAGCTGCGAGAAGGGAGAATGATACTGTTGTAATGAGCATATTTGTCAATCCTATTCAGTTTGCTCCCGGTGAAGATTTGAAGAAGTATCCCAGAGATGAAAAAAGGGATATGGAACTGGCGGAGAAAGAGGGAGTGGATATACTTTTTATCCCTTCTGTGAAAGAGATATATCCTCGGAAAAACTTGACATTTGTTGAGGTTAAAGAGATAACGGAATATCTATGTGGAGGAAAAAGGCCGGGGCATTTTAGAGGGGTTACGACGGTTGTTGCTAAACTTTTTAATATTGTTATGCCTGATAGAGCGTATTTTGGGAAGAAGGACTTTCAGCAGTTTAAGGTTATAAAAAAAATGGTGGAAGATTTAAATACGGATGTTGAGATTGTCGGTTGTCCGATTGTAAGAGAAAGAGACGGGCTTGCTCTTAGTTCCCGGAATATATATCTATCAGAAGAGGAGAGGAGGTCAGCACTTTCTCTTTATAAAAGTCTGATTCTTGCAAAAAGAACGATAGAGAGTGGTGAAAAATCGGTAGAAAATATAAAAAATCGGATTCGGGATTTTATATTTTCATTTCCTCATGTAAAGAAGATAGATTATATTGAAATTGTTGACCAGAATAGTTTTGAGGTTGTAGAATACGTCAAGGAAGGAGATTTGATAGCCCTTGCAGTATTTATCGGTAATGCAAGGCTTATAGATAACTGGGTAGTTGGAGAGGAATTGTGATATATGAGATAACTTTAGATACATCAAAACGTTCTCAGTTTATAGATATTACCGGAGAGGTTCGAAATATTGTTTTCCGAAGTGATGTGGAAGATGGAATATGTATGGTGTATATTCCTCACACAACAGCGGGAGTAACAATAAATGAGAATGCAGATCCAACAGTAAGAAAAGATATAATTAAGTATCTTGAAAAGTATGTTCCATGGAGAGAGTCCTATTTTGAACATATAGAGGGAAATTCGGCAGCACATATTAAGTCCACTCTTGTCGGATGTTCCGTGACTATCCCGATTAAAGGAAGGAAACTTTTTTTAGGACAGTGGCAGGGTATCTATTTTTGTGAGTTTGATGGTCCTCGCCGTAGAAGAGTTTTTGTTAAAATTCTCTCTGAATAAAAAATTTCGGTATAAAATTATCTTTGGTTCTACCGATAACTATGATTAGTATGATGTGTAAAATCTCTTAAAAAGGAGATAAAAAATGAGAATAGAAAGGTTTAATCATAATATTTCCGATATGGAAGAGTTGAAACAGAAGCAATTGGCTAAAAGAGAGAGAAATGGGAAATCAAATGGGAGTGTTGTGCAGGAGGAAACAAGCGTAGAATCTCAGGCTGTTTCCATAGAACTTAAGGTTAAAGAGCAGGTTAAACTTGAAAGTGTCAGCGAAGAGAAAGTGCAACAGATTAAAAAGGCGATTTCTTCAGGCGATTATGTTGTTGATATACATAAAGTTTCTTCGGCTATGATTAAGGAGATGCTCGGTTTATAATTTCGAGAGTATGTGTTAATAATAAAGAAGCCAGTGCCAGGCAACTATCCGGTACTGGCTTTTCTGTTTTTATGAGGAATTTTTCGGTTTCTTCTTTTAAAATCTCTATATCGCTGTTTTTTAATCCTTTTTTGACTAATTTAGGTAATTCTTTAGTATAATATCCCTCAGAGTCTTTCTTTATCACTCCTTATTCCTCCGTATGAAAGATTAAAGATTTAGGAGAGGCCAATGGTAAACATAAGAAAGCGTTTAATAATAAACATAGCGGCCATGTCTATTATTTCCGGGATAGCTGCTCCCATAACTATACACTATTTTTTTATTGAAAGTTACCCTATAACTGTTCCAGAGTTTATAATGTCTCTTACATCAAACTTCCTTCTCGGATGGTTTATTTACTATGTGATAGTTAGTGGTAATTTAAAAGAATATTTTAGTAATCTTGCGGATATATTCAGGAAAATAAGACTGATACTGGAGGGTTCAAAAGTTCACTCGTTCGAAGAGATGAAAGATTTGAAAATAGAGGCGGCGGAAGGAGACTTTGTTTATGATGTTTCAAGGGAGGTAAATCATTTTATAGAGAAGCTTTATTACAATGAACTTTTGGATAAGTACCAGAAGGAGGTCGGAAAGCTCTTTGCTACCCTTTCAACACCTCAGGTTCTTGCAGGCTCTTTCTATAAATTTCTGCTTGAAAAGTTTGGGATTGCCGGGATGTCCGTTTTTGTTAGAGAACATGATGGGATGGTGCATAGTGTGGGCTGCTTTAATTTCAAAAAATGTGAAGTTTCCGATTTTGTTAAGGGTTGTTTTGACTTTAAGGATTTAAAGCTGATTAATGTGTCTGCCGTGAGCTTAAGCCTTGTCGATGATATTAAAGTAGATGAGATTCTTGTGGTTCCGTTTGTTAATATAGATTTTGAGGCGATTTTGATTCTTGCAAAGCCATCTAAGTTTACAGGGATTGAGTTGAGATTTTTAAGGAGAATCAGAGATTTGATGTCTCTCGGTTTGACGAATGCAAGAAATTATTACAGGCTTCAGGAAGAATCATACCTTGATCCTTTAACAAAGCTTTACAACAGGCGTTTTGGGATGAAAAGGTTTAAAGAGATGCTTTCTCTCGCTTCAAGGGAAAAGAAGCCGGTTGCTGTTGCCATGCTTGATATAGATGATTTTAAAAAGATAAACGATACTTACGGACATCTCGCCGGAGATTATGTTTTAAAGAATCTTGCTTCTATCGTTAAATCTCACGTAAGGGAAGTGGATCTTGTCGTAAGGTATGGAGGAGAGGAAATTCTGATAATTCTTTTTAATAGCGGACAAAATGACGGTTTTAAAATTCTTGATAGGTTAAGAGGGGCAATAGAGGAGTTTTCTTTCGGATTTGAAGGAAAAAAGATTCCCGTGACAGTTAGTATAGGTTGCTATTGTGTTCAAATGGAGGAGTTGCAAAGCGGAAATAATTTAGTTGAAACATTTATTGAAAAATCAGATGAAGCTTTGTATAAGGCTAAGAAAACCGGAAAAAACAAAGTTATTTGTTATTCCGGGAATTTGTCTTCATAATTGCATAAATAAACCGAGTTATGATATATTTTAGCTGTTTTTAAGCGGTTTATTTAGGAGGCGAATATGAAGAGATTTTTTTACATTATTACTTTTTCTTTCTTTTTTGTTGTTTCATGTGCGTCCAATCAGGGAAATGTTAATTATTTTTTAAAACCGAAAAGTGCTTCGAAAATAAATAGAGTAGCTGTTTTGCCTTTTATGAACTTAACTACGGATAAGTTTTCCGGGGAAAGGGCAAGGGATTTTGCTATAACTGCTCTGCTTGAAAAAGGGATGGATGTTGTTCCCAAAGGTGCTGTAGATAGAGAGGTTAGACGCCTTGGTGTTCCATCAGGATTCTTTTTTGATGTTAATGATTTAAGAGTTCTTGCTGATGTTTTGAAAGTTAATGGATTTGTGCAGGGCTCTGTTGATGAGTATAAGATAGAGAGAAGGGGGACATATTCCTATCCGGTTGTTGCTGTTACACTGAAGGTTCTTGATACAAATGGGAATGTTGTTTGGCAAGCTTCCGGTGTGAAAAGTTATTATAGTACTATGGGAAGGTTGTTTGGTCTTAAAAGTGAAGATTCTGTAGTTGCACTTCAGGAGTTTGTGTATGAATTACTAAAAACATTTAATTCGAAATCTATTAAAGCTATCAATAGTGAAAATGTAAAAAAATCAACTGTAAAAACTGTTGAACAAAAAACAGCGGAAATCAATGCTTCTATTGTGGAAAAATGAAAATAAAAAAAATTAAGTTATTTTTCTTGTTTGCTATATGGTTTTTTCTGTTCCCTTTTTTTACTGTTAATGCTCAGATAGTCGTTTTTCCCATAAGAGATTTAACAACTTTTCCTCCTGGAATAGATTTAAAGCTTTCAAGCGAGATAGCAGTTGCCTTAAAAAATAGGGGTTCTATTGTTATTTCCGGGGACAAGCTTTATGAAAAGTTGGGAGAAAAAGGGATTTTTGCAACAGGTCGGTTGAATATTCCGAAAATCACTGTAGCCTATGAGTTAAATGGAGCTACGGCTCTATGGGGAACGAAGATAGAAGTTGATAAGAAAAAACATCTTTATGGCCTTGTTCTATTTGCAACTTCTATTCCGGAAGGGAAAACTTTCTGGAGCAAAGTTTTTTATTATCAACCGGAAGAGCGATTTTTAGATATAGGGAACGGATTTTCTATTAAGGAGATGCAAAATTATATTGTAAGTCAAATTTCAGCACTTTTTCCCGAAAGGATGATGTTGCAAGAGAAAAAGGTTTCCGGTTTACATATAGAGCATTTTTCAATAACTCCAAGATATGTTAGGACCGGTGAACCGGTTTCGATTCTTTTAAAACCTACCGGAAAGCTGGCTCGACAGGAAGTAGTGATTCATGTAGATGGGAAGAGTATAGTATTGAGAAAAATAGATGGGGATTATGAAGGACTTTATCTTCCTCGTTTGAAAGATGGTAAATATCCTGTCTATATGATATTAAATGGGAAAAAAATATATCTTGATGAGCTTACAGTAGATAATAAACCACCGGCAGTATATCTTGAGCTGAAAGGATTTAAAAAGTTTGGGAAAATTGACTATCTTCCCGGTAAACTTTTTATAAACGCAGGATTGAAAGAGCCGGATAGTATTTTGCATTGGAATCTTATGATTGAAAATGAAGATGGGGACGTTGTATTTAAAAAGTTTGGTTATGGAGCACCGATTTTATCTTTTAATTGGAATCCCCTGAAAGCTAATATTTCTCAGGGAATTTACGAAATGAAATTCATAGTTACGGATATTGCCGGAAATAAAGCGGTTCTTAAAAAGCGCTTTTACTATTTTTACGATATTCCCGCTCCTAAGTTGAAAATATATAGAGATGAGAAAGGAAATACCGTTCTCTTTATTGGAGAAGTTAAAATTCCGACGGAGATAGAGAAAATAAAAATTATGGTTTATTCTCCGAAAGGCTATCCTATCGGAAAATCCGAGTTAAACTCTTTGCCAGCCGAGATTACATTTAAAACCAAGTATAATGGTTTGAAAGTGCGAGTTTTTATGGAGGATAGTATCGGGAACAAATTGGAGAAGATTTATGAGCCAAAGGTGAAATCTTATAAGGATATAATGGAAGAGAGAGGTTGGGTTGAAGACTTCTAAAATATTTGCTCTTTTATTTTGCTTAATATTTATATTAGGTGGTTGTGCCTCTTCTCCGGTTAATGGCGGAGATAAAGGTTACGTTAAAATATTTCGTAAAGAAAAAATAGATCCGTGTAAAGTTGCTGTAATGCCTTTTAAAAATGAAGTTAAAACTGATGCAAATGCCGGAGAGAAAGTGGCTAATATCGTTTATTCGGCTTTTGTATCGGCTGGAGTTGATGTTGTTTTGCCGGGAGAGGTTAATAACTTGATGGTAGGTCGGCATTTTTTTCCTTATCAGAACATTCCGGATACTTTTCTTCTGTTTTTAAGAAACAATATGGGAGTGGGCCTTGTTGTGGCCGGTAGAGTTATAGAGTACAAACCTTACGGAGGGGGAAGCCGGTATCCTGAAATAAAAATTTGGATTGAGGGAATAAGTACGAAAACTGGTAGGAGAGTATTTACGGGGTATATTGTTCATCGGGGGGATGATTACCGAAAGATTCTTGAATTTGGCGTTGTAAAAAGTGTGGCAAGGTTGCTGTTTGTAAGTACCGATGAACTTGTTAAAAAACTTCAGGAGGCCGGTATTAAATGTTTAGAAAAGCGTTGATTCTAATTTTTATTTTACTTTTTCCTGTAACATCTTTTTCAAAAGTTTCCACCGATGATTGGCTTGTAAAAGTGGGAAACAGAACTTATACGGTAAAAGATTTCCAAGATTGGTGGGAAAACTGGAGGGTTGACGGGTCAAAATTTCCCGAAACCCCAACACCTTTTATCGACTGGATGTTGCTTTTTGAAAACGGAACAGAATTGGGGCTTTATAAAGAGCCTTCCTATCAACAAAAAATAAGAAGATTTGTAAAGGTTCGTTCTTTACTTCTTCTTCAGGGAGATACTCTTTCGTCTGCCAAGAAGGTTACTGATAAAGAAGTGGAGAAGTTTTATGAAAAAGAGTATCTTCCTATAGAAAAATTTCATGTGTACTTTTTTGATTCCAGAGATTTGGCGAAACAGGCAGTTGCTCTGCTAAAAAAAGGTATGGAAGGTAAAAATCTTGCCGAGAAGTTTGGTATAGAAAACAAGGAACGTTTCGAAAGAGTTACTGGCTATATGAGACCTTTTGATATTAGAGATTCTGTGCAAAGAAAAGCTCTTTTTTCTGCTGAGAAAGGAGATATAGTGGGACCGTTGAAAGAGAAGGATAAATGGACTGTTGTTGTTGTCCTTGAGAAAACTTTTACCGATACCAGAAAAAAGGATTATATGAAATCTGCCAGGAAAAGACTTGTTGAAATCAGGGAATCGGAAGCTACACAAAATCTTATCAAGGAACTTAAAAAGAAATACAAGGTAAAAATTCATAAGGATGTTCTTGCAAAAATAAAATCAGAAAAAATTCCTTCTGAAATAAAGGATAAAATTGTTCTCGAAGTTGGCAATTATGCCCTTACTGCGGGAGGTTTCGGGAAATTTTTTAAAAAAGAGGTTGAATGGGAAAAGCATTCCAGGTCCGGAAAAGTGGATATTGAAATTGCTAAAAAGAGAGTAATAGATTCTATAATCAATCAAACCCTGGTAGGTATGGAGGCTACAAATAAACATTATGAGGAAAAAGAGCCATTAAAACCAATGTTTGAATTTTACTGTCAGAACAGGATAATCAGAGAGCTTGAAAACAGAGTTGTCAAACCTTCGGTGAAAGTGACAGATGATGATATTAAAGCTTATTATGAAAAACATAAGAAGAAATACAAGCTACCTGATGTTGTTAAATTTCGATTTTTACAAATATCCGATGAAAAACTGATAGATAAACTTCAGAAGAAAGTTAAGGAAGGGACGGACTTTAAAAAAATGACCGAAGATATTATGGGTTATGATAATGTGGTTAATGTTCCTTACGGCAAATTGCTACCTGAGACCAAAAAAGTTGTAGATAATTTGAAGCCCGGTGGGGTTTCTTCCGCTTTTAAAATAAAGGACAACTATTTTATACTTCAACTTATAGAAATTCATAAAGGGGAGTATAAGCCTTTAGCTCAAGTTAAAGAAGATATAGAAAAGATTGTATGGGAAGAGAAATATCAACAAGCCAGAGATGGATACATTAAAAAGCTTTATATGAATCTTTTAGCGGGAGGGAAAGAAGTTAAGGTAAACTGGGATGTGTGGAATGAAATTGTGAATGGATACAAAAATAAAGCACAGTATAACGGTAAAAGTGCTTTCTATCTATTTATCGGGTTTGTTATTCTGTTGTTTACGATAGGATATATGAAAAGTAGGGAGAAAAGAGATGAGGGTTAAAATTTTTGTTCTTGCTTATAGTCTGTTGTTGTCAGGAGTGGCATTTGCTGTTCCCGGTGGTGGGTTTAAGAAAGTGGTTTCTAAAAATGCAACCAATACTTTTAATCCTGAAGAGATAAAAGAGGAATTGACTTTTGACTATATACATATTCATTCTTTTGGCGGTGGAAAGCAGTCTTGCTTATATTGTCATAAAACAGATTCCCCTTCAAAGAAAGATGTTAAAAGGGTTTCAGGAGAGCTTGTGTGTTATGAGTGTCACAGGGAAGTTTATAAAAGGATAGATTCCCATCTTTATCATCATAAAAATATTAAAAATTGCATAATGTGTCATGATCCTCATCAAAGTGATAATATAGCAAAGCTTAAAGGAGATGGTATTACGGCTTGTATGCGTTGTCATGCATCAAATAAGGCCGGATATTGTGTTCATCCTCAAGGAGAAAAACACCTTGATCCGAGAAATGGCCAGCCCGTAACGTGCATCTCTTGTCATTTTACTATGGGAACCGATTATAAATATCTTCTTAAAAAGAACGGAGAATCGGCTCTTTGCTATCAGTGTCACTCTCCAAAAAGATATAAATAGGAGGCATGATGAGAATTAGCGCTTTAATAATACTTTTCAGTATGGTTTTTAGTTTCGGAGCGGTAGCAGAGAATTTGAATTTCAGATGGTATATGAGTTTAAAAAAAGATAAGAGAGAAAATTTCATGAGGCAGCCAGTCTTTGTCGCCTTTTCCGGCAATGGAAAAAAGGCGTATGTAGTTGATGCAAAAGGAAAACTTTTTTCATATACGACAGATTACGGAACTCCCGGTGCTGCTTTCTTTGCCGGGACTGTTTTAAAAAAACCTATATCAATGGCGCGAATTGCTCCTTCAAAAATATCAGTTGTTAATAGAGAAGGGAAAGAGATAGCAATAGTTAATTTAAAAACAAAGAAAATAGAAAGAATAAAGCTACCTTTTATTCCCGGTGTTTTCTATTTTAAAGATAGTCTTTTCTATATTCTTGATAGGAGTTCTGGAGATATTGTTGTTCTTAATGCTAAATTCAAAGAAGTCAAACGTTATCTTCATGGAGAACGGGATGGCTTTATAGATTTTAAAATTAAAGGCGATAAAATTCTTGCTCTTTCTCCTATTAAAAAAGAAGTTGTTTTGTTTTCTTTGGATTCGGTAAAACCTGAGAAGGTTGTAAAGCTTGATGCCGATAGGGCTAAACTTTTAATTCCGGTTTCGTTTGATGTTGACGGAGAAGGATTTATATTTATTTGTGATAATGTTGCAGGGAATGTAAAGGTTTTTTATCCGGAAGGTGGATTTAAGACCGTCATTTTTGAAAAAGGGCAGAAAAAAGGGGAGCTTTACTATCCGAGATATATAGCTTTTGATAAGCATGATAAGCTTTGGATAGTAGAGGAAGGAAACGGTAGAGTTGAGGTTTTTGATAGGGAAAGGAAAAATGAAAAAGGTAATTAGTTATCTTTTTGTTTTATTGTTGTGTGTGTTTGTTAAGTCCAATGCTCTTTTTGCGGTTTCAGGTCCCTGTGTAAACTGTCATACTATGCACAACATGCAAAACGGGGTGCCTGTTAATGCAAATGGAACACACTCCTTTCTTCTAAATAAGGATTGTATAGCGTGTCATACAGGAACAAATACCGGCGCAAATACTACTCCTTACGTTTTTTCAACAACATTACCGATTTATAACGACACAGGAACAGAACCAGATTCCAATACCCTTGCAGGGGGGAATTTCTACTGGGTAAAATTTGGGACTGTTTCCGGAAATACAATTCCTGATGAATGTGGTCATAATGTTGAAGGGTTGACTTCTATTGATACACTTTTATCTGTTCCTCCGGGTTTTGACGGGACATTTTCAAACGCTGCAGGTGAAACTGTTGGTGGAGGAACCTGGCCATTAGGTCAGCAGGTTACCTGTGCCGGGCTTTACGGTTGTCATGGTCA
>Ga0256840_1003526_pt1 | contig 12554 bp, 13 predicted proteins | sample 355202metaG_FD_185969 | JGI IMG/M metagenome (GOLD analysis project Ga0256840, IMG submission 185969) | Hydrothermal vent microbial communities from Mid Atlantic Ridge, Atlantic Ocean - 355-202 | ecosystem: Environmental > Aquatic > Marine > Hydrothermal vents | place: Atlantic Ocean: Mid...
CTGCTTCCTGCTTTTTTATCCTCTACATGTAGAGCTGCTGCATCGAAAGCTTTGATGACCATACCTGAGCAGGCTTGCTGTTTGGGTGGGGCTGATTTTATCTTTTCACTCATCAATTTTGCGGATTTTTTGCCATAATCAAGACTCTCACCAAGTACCATCTCTGTGAACATTGAGCCTGCTATGACAGTATCTTGGCAAGCATTGCATGAAAATTTTATATCTTTTATCTTTTCATTTTCATCTATATCAAGGTAGATCAAAGCAAATTCGCCATTGGTTGGGTCTAGCCCCATTCCGACTCCACTTGCATCATCTATCTTGCCATAATTTCTCGGATTCATCATGTGATCCAAAACTTCTGCTGTTATATCTCGTATCTCATCTTCATTTAACTCTTCCATAAAAGCTCCATTAGAATTTCATCTTTAACACTTTTTTATAATCTACTCCGCTGCTAAAATAGTAGTTTGCTTTTGCTATTTCGTAGTTGTTTAGTGCTTGATTGTAAAGTGCCATGTTTGTTGTTTTTTTGCTTAGTGCATCAAGATATGTGATGTTATCCACTATACCATTTTCATACTTGGTTTTAATTATATCATAAACACTATTTGCCATCTCTAAAGCGCTTTTGGCTGATTTGATTTTCTCTTTTTGAGTGAAGAGTTTTCTAGTTGCTAACTTAAATGCCATCTTCTCTTTTGATTTAGCATAATTCAATTGCTCATTTTTTACCATCTTTGCCAATACGGCAGATTGCCTTTTGCTAGAGCTTGATGTGTCGTATAGGTTTAGACTAAAACTAAGCATGAGCTGATTTTGTACATCTGGCAAGTCTTTGAGCAGATTTTCATGATAGTTTGCATAGTGATAAGCGCTAAGGGTATCTTCAAGTTTTATCTTTGGCTTTTTTATGGCATTAACTTGATTTATATTTTCATTTATGACTTTTAAATTTACCTTTAAAGCCTCTATACTACTGCTTGGTTTGTAGTTTAGATTCATCATCTCTGGCAATTTAGTATTATCTACGCTATCTATCTTTTGCCCTGCTAAAAGCGATAGATTTTCATACAAACTCTCTTTTTGATACTTCAAATCCTCTATGATATAGTTGTTTGATTCATACTCGGATTGCAGTTTTAAAACCTCATCTATAGTTATCATTTGAATGTCGTATTTCTGTTTTTCTCGCTTGTATTGTGCGTATAGCGTCTTTGATTTCTCTTTGTATGCTTTTATATTCTCTTCTACAGTTTTTATCTGATAAAAAAGCGTAACGGTTTGCAAAAGTATCTCTTTCGTAGTTGCATTGGCTCCTAGTTTTGTAGCTTTTAACTCGTAATTTTTTTGTCTTTTGATGGAACTGTTTTTACCTCCATCATACAAATCTACACCTAGTTTTAGATAGCCCATAGAAGTCACACCGACTTGTGTTGAGCGGGTATCTAAATCTAGCCTACTATAATTTGCCCCTATATTTATCGTAGGATTATAGAGATTTGATACGCTCTTTAGCGTTTGCTCTTTTGATTTTATGTCATAATTCATAGCTTTTATATTTGCATTGTTTTTTAGTGCCATTTGTAGCACATCTTTTAGTGTTGTAGCACTCAAAGCAAGTGGCAAGAGTGCTAGTAAAATGAGATTTCTATATAATGTGTTCATCTGGATTTTCCTCTATTTGGATTTTTTTATCTTTTATCGTCAAGATTTTATCACAATACGGCAAAAGTCTATCATCGTGAGTTACCATGATGATAGTGACATTTTGCTCTCTTGTGATTTTCTTGAGCATCTTTACGACGCTGACGGCTCTGTGTCTATCAAGTGCGGCTGTTGGCTCATCGGCTAGTATGATGGATGGATTATTTGCTAAAGCTCTTGCTATCGCAATTCTCTGGTTTTGACCGCCACTTAGTTCACTTGGCATACTATGGAGTTTATCACTCATATCAAGAAATTTTAGCAAATCTGCCACTCTCTTTTTGACCACTTTTTTTGATTCGCCATTTTGATATGGAAGCAATGAGACATTTTCTTCTATATTTAAAAATGGTATGAGATAGTGAGCCTGAAAGATAAAACCTATCTTTTTTCGTCTAAGCTCTCTGTCATCTTTGACTCTCCACCTGTTGTCATAAACAATTTCATCTCCTATCTCGATCTTTCCACTTGTGGGCTCTAGCACACATCCAAGCATCATAAGAAGTGTAGTTTTTCCTGCCCCACTTGGTGCAACCAAAGCTACAAACTCTCCCTTGTCTAAGGTAAAATTTGCTCCATCTATGACAGTGACTTTACTGTCACCTTTGCCAAAACTCTTGACTAAATTTTCTATTTTTATTGATTGGTTCTTATTCATCATCATCCACCTATCGCCGCAGAAGGGTCTGTTTTTATAACTTTGTATATACCAAAAAGTGAAGCAAAGATAGATGAAACAAGTATAATCCCAAAAAGTGTAAAAGCATCACCGTTTTCAAGCACTATCCTTTTTGGAAAACCCCCACTTATCAATCTTGCAAAAACATTGCCCGAGATAAATGCCAAAACTCCAAGTACAACAGTTTCTTGTATAATCATCTTTGAAATCGTAAAATTCGATATACCTATAAGCTTTAATATGCTTATCTCTTTTATCTTTTCAAGCGTCATAGTGTAAATGATGAGTGCGATTATCACGATAGAAACTATGATGAGTATGAGCGTAAAAAGTCCTATCTGTTTGGATGATTTTTTTATCACCTTTTCCAAAAGAAGCTTCAACTCCTCGCTCTTTGTGAAGACCTTTTTATGAGTTGTGGCTTCTATATTTCTAGCTACTACGGTGGGATTATATCCATCTATAGTTTGGGCTATTATGGCATTTACAAGGTGTGGATTGCCTCCTTTTATGCCTCTGTTGTCATCACTTCTGATTCTCTCATTTGTATAGGTAAACTGCAAAACTTCAGCATCTTTTAAACTGGTAAATATGAGATAATCTCCACCATTTGAGACTGTATCTTTGGTAATTCCTACAACTTTAAACTTATCTCTTCCAAGCTGTATATACTCTCCAAGCTTGTAATTTGTCTTTTTTGAAACTACTATCTCATAATGCTGTTTTTGTATCACTCTACCCTCTATGAGCTTGCTTTTGTTTATGACTTGTATATCTCCAAAAGGGTCATATCCTATCAACATCACTTTAAAATCTCCATATCTGTTTTCCATCTGAAATGTCTGAAAGGTTATCGCTTCGGCTGATTTTATGCCATTTTGATATGAGATTTGATTTTTTAAGTCTTCATGCACTTTTGAAGTTTGAGCAAATGGTCCAAAAGTATCTTGCTGAACTACCCAGATATCTGCTTTGATGTCATTTACTAAAACTTTTGCATCAAAAACCATACCTCGATATACTCCTATCATAATGATAACAATCCCCAAAAGAACGCCAACACTGATAGCAGTTATAAGAAACTTACTAAGAGAGTGTGATATATCTTTGTATGCTAAATTAATCATGATAGATTTTCATACCATCTTTAAGAGATACTTTTTTTGGATCTGGCATCACTAGCTTTGTATCGCTGTTTATACCCTCGATGGCTACCATTTTACTATCATAAGCTAGGATTTTGACTGGTTTAAACTCTACTTTATCGCCTTTAAGTATCCAAACACCATTTTTCTCTTTATAGATGCTAAGCACTTTGGCTGGTATCTTTGATACATCGTTTAAAGTTTTTATGTGGATTTTCACAGTAGCTTGCTCCTCTAGGTAAAATGGAATTGGAAGCTTATCAAACGCGATATCTATCTCTCTCTCATAAGTTATAGGGTTGTTTATAGGATTGATATTTACCACTTTTCCACTGTAGATTTTGCTTGATGAGCGAAGTTTGAAAGATGCAGTGTCTCCTAGTTTTACTTTGCCACTAAGTCTTGTATCTATATATGTTTTTACCCAAACATCCTTAGGATTTACCAGCTCAAAAAGAGTTTGGTTTGGCATAACTATCTGATAATTTACTGCAACTTTTTTGGTAACATATCCGCTAATTGGAGCTTTTATAGTGTAGCGGACCAATCTCTTTTGAAGTCCATCTGTGATGGCAACTATCTGTTTGATTTGGTTTTTAAGTGAAGCTATATGTGCGTCTATGCTATCTATCTTCAACTTTGCAGTATCTTTGGCAGTCAGATACTTTTGATAATCCAAACTTGAGATAGAGTGAAGCTTGTATAGTTTTTTATTTTTATTGAAAATCTCATTTTGGTATTTAAAATTCACATTGGCACTGAGTTTATCGACTTTCAAAGACTCAATATCGCTTAAAAGTTTAGATTTTAGTGCTTTTTGCTCTGCTATCTTATCGCTCAAATCAACACTATCAACAGTAGCTATAAGCTCATTTTTCTCTACATGTACACCCTCATCCACTATAAAACCTGAGATTTTGCCACCATAGAGAGAGCCGATTTTGTAGATATTTCTAGCACCAACATTGCCAACGCCATTGACTTTGACCTCTATACTGCCTTTTTTCGCACTAACAGTTTTAAAGGTGTGTTTTGGGATATAAATCTTCTTGTAAAAACCAAATCCAACGATAAGTAAAATCGCAAGATATATTATGTACTTGATATATTTTTTCATCATAATTCCTAAATTTGTATTTTAGGAATTATGACATAGTTGTATTAGCTAATCGTTAATACAAAAGTAGAGCCTTTTTGAGATGATGAAACTTTTATATCTAAGTTCATAGAATTGGCCAATCTTTTTACGATATCTAGTCCTATTCCGCTACTATTTTCGTCACTAAAGGAGCGTTCGAAGATCTTTTGAGGATTTTTTATGCCTTTACCACTGTCCTCTACATGTAGAGCATTATCTTTGATATATATCTTTACAAAGCCATCTTTTGAGTTGTATTTGCATGCATTTGAGATGATATTTTGTAGTATCTGCTTCATAGCATTTGGGTTTGTTTTTAACACAAAAGAGGTTGTGGCAACCCTAAAATCAATAGAAGGAAATATCTGTTTTTGGATTTGCACAACATCTTTGATTATATCAAACAGATCTACTTTTTGCATCTGAAAAGTTCCCTCTTGCAGTAAGATAGTAAGATTTTCATGAAGTTCAGATATGGTTTGCGCACTTCTTTCTATTCTCTGCAAAGCTCTATTTTCCTTATAATGTGCATCCTTTTTTAAAATCTTCATATTTAATTTTATAGAAGTTGCGGGAGTATTTAGATCATGAATCAAATCTTTTGCAAATTTATCCAAAACAGATATACTCTCTTCCAAAGGTTTTAGTGCATTTTTCGCGAGTCGATAGCTAATCAATGCAAAAAGTAGAAGCAAGAGTAGTTGCATGGAAGCTATCTTTAACTTCAAATCAAAAAGTTTTTTTTCAAATGGTTTTGTAGATTTAAATACTTGAAAATATCCCCCTTTTTTATTTAGTGGTATAAATTTCATAAATTCACCATTTTTTGTTGTGAAATTTTTTATATCTATATATCTATAAGTTTTATCTGGAAAAATATGTCTAAAGAGTTTTTTAAATTTACTTATATCTTTTCCCATTTTAATATCTCTTGCATACTCTATCATAGAAAATTGCTCAGCCCTTAAAAATTGTGTTTTCATTTGCGAAAAATAGAAAAACCCAGAAGCTAAAATCAGTGTAGCGACACTTAAAAAGTATATAAGAAAAAACTTTAAAAAAGCTCTATTTTTGTGTTGATGCAAGACGGTATCCTACCCCTTTTATGGTTGTAATCGGCAAACCGATTTTACGAAGTTTTGTTATATGAACTCTCAAAGCTCCCTCGCTCATCTCTCTTCCCTCATCAAGTGTATCTAATAGAACCTCTTTTGAGAGGGTTTTGTTTAGATTTTGAAACAGCAATCTTACGATATGAAGTTCATAAGGAGGCAAAGGGATGAAATCAGCCCCCCTGTAGAGCTCATCTTTTTCTATCACAAAGCGAAAATCGTCCACTTTTATCTCGTTTGCATAGGTATGATACTGCTTCTTTAGAAGTGCTTTTATGCGTATCAAAAGCTCATCAAAATCAAATGGCTTTTTTATATAATCATCAGCTCCGACATCAAAACCTTTGGATAAAGATGCAACATCACTAAGTGCGGTTATAAAGATAGAAGGTGTCATATCACCGCTCTCTCTTAGATTTTTAAGCAGTTCAAAGCCATTTAGAAAAGGAACATTTACATCAAGCAGAAGCAGGTCAAAACTCTGCTCAAAAGTAACATCAAGCGCTCCCTCTCCATCTTCTACATGTACAACTTCAAAGTTTTCGCTCTCCAAAAGCTCTATGAGTGTTTCGGATAATACATCATCATCCTCTAATAGTAATATTTTTGACATATGAGAGTATATAAAAAAGAGTATTAACTAATCGTTAAGAAAAATATTTTTCAAGCATTGACGCATATCATCCTAATTTAAAAATAAATTTGGTACAATAGGTTTAAAATCTAAGCAAAAGGATAGAGATGGCAGTAAAAAAAGAGAGACGAGACTTTCTCGGTCTTGCCCTAGGTGGCTTTACTACTCTTGGTGGTATAGCAGTTTTAGGTGCAGCTAAACGAACTTGGGATCCACTTCCAAGCGTAAAAGCTGCGGGTTTTACAACTGTGGATTTAAGTGCGGCACAACCAAATGTGCTAAATGTTGAAAAATGGAGAGGTAAGCCTATATTTATCTTAAAGAAAACAGCTGATATGAAAAAAGATGATAGAGACATCATGGTAGGCAAAGATAGATTTCTTATATGTATCGGTTTATGTACCCATCTAGGGTGTATCCCTTCATATTTTCCAGGCAAAAAGAAGTTTATTTGTGCTTGTCATGGTGGGCAGTTCGATACAGCAGGTCGTGTACTCAAATCTCCTCCCCCGATACCTTTACATATACCACCTTTTAAAGTGGATGGAACAAAGATAGTTCTTGGTGAAGAGAGTGCAGAGTACAAAAAAATGAAAGCTGCTGGCTTAACAGTATAAAGGAGGATTGATGGCACATTTTACAAAGGCAACGAGCATCCACGACTGGCTAAACCAAAGACTTGCGATAGACAAGGTAAATAAAGTTTTAGCAACAGAGTACTGGATACCGAAAAATATAAATTTCTTGTGGGCAATGGGTATGATTTTGGCAGCAACATTTGGCGTGCTTCTGATTTCTGGAATTTTTCTACTTATGTATTATAAACCAGATACAAAACTGGCATTTGATAGCGTAAACTACACGATCATGAGTCAAGTCGGTTATGGCTGGCTCTGGAGACATGTACATGGCGTAGCTGCTTCGGTTGTTTTTCTTATCATATATATACATATGTTTACGGGCATCTACTATGGAAGCTACAAAAAAGGTAGAGAGATGATTTGGATCTCTGGAATGCTTCTTTTTGTAACATTTTCTGCTGAAGCTTTTAGCGGATATATGCTTCCATGGGGACAGATGAGTTACTGGGCAGGTATGGTTATCACAAATATATTTAGCCTTGGTTCTCTTAATCTAAATGGTTTGGTTGAGTGGATTAGAGGTGATTATGTTCCTGGAGATGCTTACTTGACTAGATTTTTTATGCTTCATGTTCTACTTCTTCCATTGGTTATATTGGCATTGATAGTGTTTCACTTTGCAACTCTAAGAATTCCGCATGTAAACAATCAGGACGGAGAAGAGATAGATTTCGAAGAGGAGAGTAAAAAATACCTATCAGGCGATACAAAGCACTCTAAAGTGATAAGATTTCAATTTGATTTTTTAAGCAAAGATGTTGTTGTATTGGGATTTTATTTTATCTTTTTCTTCTATCTGGTATTTTACCATTTTGAATTTGCGATGGATCCGGTCAACTTTGACCCTGCAAATGGATTAAAAACTCCAACCCACATCTACCCTGAGTGGTACTTCTTGTGGAGCTATGAGATTCTTAGACCTTTTCCTAAAAACCCAGGTCTTATCGCTTTTGGTTTTGCTCAAGTGATATATCTGCTTCTTCCATTCTTGGATAGAAGTCCAAATGTTGCACCTGCAAGCAAAAGAGGCGCATTTAAGATTTGGTTCTGGTTGTTACTTATAAATATGGTAGCACTGACTATACTTGGTAAACTTCCTCCTGTAGGCGTTTACACAACTTATGGAACTATCGCGGCTTACTTCTTTATAGGACTATGGATAGCACTTCCAATCATAACAAAAATGGAAAAACCAATAGGAGGTAAAAAATAATGAAAGAGTTAAGAATACTACTTATAGTTCTGTTTTTTACACTCCTAGTTTACTGGGGAGTTGAGCCTTTTGCTCATAGCAAGATGCATAAACATGTGGAAGATGAGAATTTTGCATATAAAGATTTGCCAACGCTAACACAAAAAGGTGATGTTGCAAGAGGAAAAGCACTTGTTATGGGAGCAGGAGCTTGCGTTGGATGCCACAGTATCAAAGCTGCCGGCATGCCAGCTCCGATGGATCCAAATACAGCCGCTGCAAGTTATGGTGTAAACCCGCCTGATTTGAGCAATGTTGGAGCTCTTTTTGACGAAAGATTTTTGGCTGAACTTATCAAAAATCCTACCAAAGCACTTATCTTAGAACACAAATTTGACGGTAAAACAAGATTTTTCCCAATGCCTGCTTTTGCTGGTGCGGGTGGAGATAAAGATCAAGAAGTTGCAGATATGGTTGCATACTTAAAGTCTATAGCTTCAAAAGAGATAACTCCTAAAGAGGCTTATACAACAAGTTGCGGAAGATGTCATGCAAACAGATATGGAAAGTGGACTCAAATCGGCTTTGTTCCAAAAACAAAATCAAACATAGTTACAAATCAAGATGTTGATCTCTTAAAGTTCAAAACAAAAGTTGGTGAGTATCAAGCACATTTGGCTAAGTATATGGGTAAACTTCCTCCGGATCTTTCTATTATGATAAGAGCTAGAAGTGAAGATTTTATGAAAACTTTCATAGAAGATCCACAAAGTCAGCTAAAAGGTACTGCGATGCCTAGAGTTGGTCTTACAAAAGAGGGATATGAAAAAGTTACAGCATACTTAGAAGAGACAGGAGACCCAAGCAAACCTGCTCGTGAATCACTAGGTATAAAAGTGATAGGCTTCTTTGTAATATTTACACTGCTTGCACTATTATGGAAAAGATCTCTTTGGAGAGATTTACACTAGAAGATTAAGTTGGAGGATATCATCCTCCAACTTAATATATATACAAGTTAGAAGTTCTATATCTTAAGAGGCTTCAGTATAAGCGCCTATTGAGAGAATTTTTTCGACTCTTCTTTTTACTCTCTCTTCGTCACTTATATTGTTCATTTCATCTACAAATTTTACAAAGTACTCTTTGATATTTTGCGCAGCACTTGCTTTGTCTCTATGAGCTCCGGCGATTGGTTCATCTAAGATATCATCTACTAAGCCCATCTTATATAGATCTTCGGCAGTTATCTTCATGGCTTTGGTGGCAGCTTCTTGTTTTAGTGGATCATTCCATAAAATAGCAGCACAACCTTCAGGGGATATAACAGAAAAGACAGAGTATTTCATCATCACAAGTCTATCTGCAACACCTAAAGCAAGTGCTCCACCACTTCCACCCTCTCCTATAACTATAGAGAGAATTTTTGTTTTTAGGTCGCTAAGTTCAAAAAGATTTCTGGCTATCGCTTCACTTTGCCCTCTCTCTTCGGCTTCAAGTCCTGGAAATGCGCCTGGAGTATCTATTAAAAAAAGAATTGGTATATCAAATTTTTCAGCCATCTTTGCAATTCTCAGTGCTTTTCTATATCCTTCAGGATGAGGCATCCCAAAATTTCGTTTTAGTTTGTATTTTGTTCCCCTACCTTTTTGCTGACCTACCAATATAACTTTTTTTCCGCCTATGTAACCTAAATACGCCAAAATCGCTTGGTCATCCCTAAAAGCTCTATCTCCGTGAATTTGATATCCATCGTCCAAAATCAATCTTACGAAATCCATAAAGTATGGGCGATCAGGGTGGCGAGCAAGTTGGAGTTTTTGATAGTCATCTAAATTTTTATATACTTTAGAGACCTCTTTTTTGAGGTTTTTTTCCAAAATTTCAACAGCTGGTGTGTCTCCCTTGATTTTGGCACTTGAAATCGCTTCATCTAACTCTTTTATATTGTGTTCAAAATCAAGATAAGTTGCCATTTAATTTCCTAAATCTTTCTAAAGATAACAGAACCATTAGTTCCACCAAAACCAAAAGAGTTGCTCATAACTATATCAGCTTCAAACTCTCTAGCAACATTTGGCACATAATCCAAATCACAACCAGGATCAGGAGTAGTATAATTTATGGTTGGAGGCAATATTTTGTCTCTCATCGCCATCAAAGATATGACAGCTTCTATCGCTCCCGCGGCTCCAAGACAATGTCCAATCTGTCCTTTTGTAGAACTGACCAAAGGAACACTTTCACCAAATACTTTTTTAATCGCAGCTGTTTCGTTTTTATCGTTTGCAGCAGTGCTCGTTCCATGTGCGTTAATATAGTCAACTTTAGGTTTTCCTGCCATATCATATGCAGCTTTCATAGCCCTATAAGCACCATCTGGGTCTGGAGTTGTTATATGGTAAGCATCCCCACTCTCTCCAAAACCTATCAACTCACCATATATATGAGCACCTCTTGCGATAGCATCTTCATAACTCTCTAGCACAAGCGCACCTGCACCCTCTCCCATGATAAAACCATCTCTATCTAAATCAAATGGTCTAGAGGCAAGTTCTGGCTCATCATTTCTTGTTGAAAGTGCCTTCATAGATGAAAAGCCACCGATTCCAACCGCACAAATCGCAGCTTCTGCACCGACAACTAGCATTTTATCTGCTCCACCTAGCATGATGGTTTTAGCTGCCGCGCTGATAGCATGAGTTCCTGCTGCACAAGCTGTCACTGAAGAGAGATTTGGTCCTTTGATCTTATGTTCAATCGCAACAAAACCACCTAACATATTTACTAAAGCAGAGGGAATAAAAAATGGCGAAATTCTTCTTGGTCCTCTAGCATCACAAATCAAAGAGTTTTTTTCTATAGCTATTAAGCCACCGATTCCTGAAGCTGAACTCACGCCAAATCTATCTTGGTCAAATGAGTCAAATTTTGCATCCTCCATCGCTTCAGTAGCTGCTTTTATACCAAGCTGTATAAATCTATCTGCCTTTTTGACATCTTTTGGATTCATAACAGTTTTTGGGTCAAATCCAACAATCTCGCCAGCTATCTTTACTGTATGATTTGTTGTATCGAATGATTCAATTCTTTTAATGCCACACTCACCATCAACTATAGCCTTAAAAGAACTCTCTTTATCGAAACCCAGTGAATTTATCATGCCCAAACCTGTAACAACTACTCTTTTCAAAATCTCTCCTTAATTTGCCCTAAAAAGTACACTAGACATCTCTGCCTAGTGTTAAAAGTATCTAAATATCTCTATTTGTGTTCTTGAATATATGTTATAGCATCATTTACTGTAACAATTTTTTCAGCATCAGTGTCTGGAATCTCTATATCAAATTTCTCTTCCAATGCCATTACAAGTTCAACTACATCTAATGAGTCAGCACCCAAATCTTCAACAAATTTCGACTCTTCTTTAACTTCGTCTGGATTCACATTTAACTGCTCAACAACTACTTCTTTTACTTCTTCAATTAGTGCCATCACTAACTCCTTTAAAAAATTTTTATCATTTTACCTAAAATAACTTTAAAATACACTACATGTACAATCCGCCATTTACTTTTAAAGTGGTTCCTGTTATATAAGAAGCTTCATCACTAAGTAAAAAGGCAACCGCATTTGCTATATCTTGCGCACTTCCAAATCTTTTTAGTGGAATTTTATCGGTATATCCTTTCTTTACTTCATCGCTAAGTTTATCTGTCATCTCGGTAGCTATAAATCCCGGAGTTATAGCATTGTAGCGAATTCCCCGTGCGCTTCCTTCAAGTGCAAAGCTCTTTGTCATCGAAAGCATTCCGCCTTTGCTAGCGGTATAGTTTACCTGTCCGACATTGCCTGTTTCGGCTACAATCGAAGAGATATTTACAACACTTCCAAATCTTTTTTTACTCATAACTTTCAAAGCTTCACGGCATCCAACAAAAGCAGAGACAAGATTTGTCTTTATAACAGATTCAAAATCTTCCGTTTTCATTCTAAGAGCTAGTTTATCGTTTGTGATACCAGCATTATTGACTAGATAAGAGAGCTCCCCATCACTGTCGATAATGGTTTTAATCCCCTCTACAAACGCCTTGTCATCGCTGACATCAAAACATATAACTGCTGCAACACCGCCTTGTGCTTCTATCTCAACTTTAAGATCATCCGCCTCTTGCGGACGAGAACGATAGTTGATCCAAACTTTCAACCCTCTGCTAGCAAGATTTTTTGAAATCTCCGCACCAATTCCGCTAGCCGCACCAGTAACCAAAACATTTTTACCATTAAATTCCATATTTTTCTCCTA
>Ga0256840_1003527_pt1 | contig 12554 bp, 9 predicted proteins | sample 355202metaG_FD_185969 | JGI IMG/M metagenome (GOLD analysis project Ga0256840, IMG submission 185969) | Hydrothermal vent microbial communities from Mid Atlantic Ridge, Atlantic Ocean - 355-202 | ecosystem: Environmental > Aquatic > Marine > Hydrothermal vents | place: Atlantic Ocean: Mid...
GGGTGGTAGAACTGTTGGTGCTGGTGTTGTTGCTACAATAACAAAGTAATTAAAAAATAAATAGAAAGGGAAGAGTAATCTTCCCTATTTTCAAAGGCAATTTAGATGACTATTAAAATAGGATTAAAGTGCGTTGAATGTGGAGATATAAACTACACAACAACAAAAAACTCTAAGACATATACTGAAAAGTTTGAAGCTAAGAAGTATTGTCCAAGACTTAAAAAGCACACAGTTCACAAAGAAGTGAAACTAAAAAGTTAATTATATCCCTCGTTAGAGGGAATAATTTTTGTAGGGCAGTAGCTCCAATGGTAGAGCACTGGGTTCCAAACCCAGGTGCTGGGGGTTCGAGTCCCTCCTGCCCTGCCACTAGTCAAAGTTTCAGTTTTTACTGTAACTTTAGTAGCGTATGAAATTTTGAGAAGCTTGCTTCTTAAAAGATGAAAGTAAGGTATATTTATGGAAAAATTAGTAACTTATTACAATCATTCTAAAGTAGAACTTTCAAAGGTTATCTTTCCAATTAAAGAACAGATTAGAAACGCTTTTATATCTGTTTTTATTGTGGTTACTGTTGTATCATTATTCTTAGCATTGATTGATTTAATCATGTCATCTTCTTTATCTGCATTGATATAGAGTTGGCTGATATGGATCATAAATGGTATGCAATCCAGACTTATTCTGGAAGTGAACTAGCGGTAAAAAGAGCAATTGAAGAAATTGTTGTCAATAACTCAATTGAAGATAAACTTAAAGAAATCATAGTTCCTACTGAAGATGTGATTGAAGTTAAGAACGGAAAGAAAAAAATAACTGAAAGAACTTTATATTCAGGTTATGCATTTGCATGCCTTGATTTAGATACTAGACTTTGGCATATGATTCAATCTTTGCCTAAAGTCGGTCGTTTTATTGGGGAGTCTAAGAAGCCTACTCCATTAACCGAAAAAGACATTCAGGTGATTTTAGAAAAAGCAGAGAAAAAAGGTGCACCAAAACCAAAAGTATTCTTTGAGACAGGAGAGAGCGTACGGATTACTGAAGGTCCGTTTGCAAACTTCACTGGTGCAGTTGAAGAGTATGATATGGAACATGGTAAACTAAAACTAAATGTTCTTATATTTGGTAGAAGTACACCTGTAGAAATTCTCTACACTCAAGTAGAAAAAATAGTTTAAAGGAACGATAATGGCAAAAAAAATAAAAGGTGAGATTAAATTACAAATCGCTGCTGGTAAAGCGAATCCATCACCACCAGTTGGTCCGGCTCTTGGACAGCAGGGTGTTAATATTATGGAATTTTGTAAAGCATTTAATGAAAAAACTAAAGATAAGATGGGTTATAATATTCCCGTTGTTATCACTGTTTATGTTGATAGAAGTTTTACATTTATCACAAAACAACCACCAGCATCTGATTTAATTAAAAAAGCAGCTGGCATTAAAAAAGGTACAGATAATCCAATTAAAAATAAAGTTGGAAAGTTAACTAAAGCACAAGTTCTTGAAGTTGTTGAGCAGAAGATAGCTGATCTCAATACTAATGATCGCGAACAAGCAGCTAAGATTATAGCTGGTTCTGCAAGAAGTATGGGCGTTGAAATAGTAGATTAATTTTTCCCTTAACCGCTTAGGGTAATAAGTGGAAGCAAAATATGCGGAGTATATAATGGCAAAAAAAGTAGCAAAAAGATTTCAGGAATTACTGAATAAAGTAGAAGCAGAAAAAAAATATTCTGCAGTAGAAGCGTTGGCAACTATCAAAAGTTTAGCATCAGCTAAGTTTGATGAAACAGTTGAGATTGCTTTAAAACTTAATGTTGATCCAAGACATGCTGACCAAATGGTACGTGGTTCTGTAATCCTGCCTGCTGGAACAGGCAAGAGTGTTAGAGTTGCAGTTGTAGCAAAAGATGCAAAAGCAGATGAAGCAAAAGCAGCTGGAGCTGATATTGTTGGTTCAGATGATTTGATAGCAGATATTCAAGCTGGCAAGATTGATTTTGATGTTCTAATTGCAACACCAAACATGATGGGTTTAGTTGGTAAAGTTGGACGTATTTTAGGACCAAAAGGCATCATGCCTAATCCTAAAACTGGAACAGTAACAATGGATGTTGCAAAAGCAGTTGAAAACAATAAAGGTGGTCAAGTAAATTTCCGTGTTGATAAGCAAGGAAATATTCATGCTGGTATCGGTAAAGCCAGTTTTGATGAAGCAAGTTTGAGCGAAAATTTTTATACTTTTATGAAAGCAATTAATAAGCAAAAACCTGCATCTTCAAAAGGTAAATATATTAAAACAGCTGCGTTATCACTAACAATGAGTCCATCAGTACATATGGACAACCAAGAGTTAATAGATTTAAAATAATAATTTAGTTTGGACATGTTCAAGCTAAATAAATAAATAATATAGAATTAAAATCTTGATTGGAGATAGCAGAGGCTTAGGCTTAAAATGAGGTTTTCCTCAACTCCGCTTGAAATCACCGGTCGGAAAGGAGAAAAAATTGACTAAAAATCAAAAAATTGAAATTGTTAGCGCAGTAACTGAAGAATTTAAATCTTCCGACGCATTAGTAGTTTGTGATTTTAAAGGATTAGATGTTCCTACTATTGAAGAACTAAGAGATGCTGCTAAAGAAGCAAATGTAAAAGTTAGAGTAATTAAAAACTCTCTTGCAAGCATCGCTATGAAAAATGCAGATATTGAAGGAATTGAACTTAAAAATACAAACATTTTTGTTTGGGGTGAAGATCAGCTTGACGTTACTAAAGTCGTAGCTAAATTCAGTGAAACAAATGATAAATTTGTAATTAAAACAGCATTTATCGATGGTGAAATTTCTGATGCCGCTAAAATTGTTGCACTTTCTAAAATGCCATCACGTGATGAGCTTATTGGAATGTTACTTCAAACTTGGATGGCTCCTGTTACAAACTTCACAATCGGTCTTGATGCTCTTAGAGTAAAAAAAGAAGAAGAATCTGCATAATTTCTTTACATGTAAAGAAAAAAATAGATTATTAAACTTAGGTAAGCAGAAAGCCTCTACATGTAGAGTGATTTTCTCGGCGTTAGCCGTAGCTTTAGATGATATGAATTTTAAAGGAATTAGTTCCTTTGAAAGAAGAAATAAAATAATTAGGATATGAAATGGCAATTTCAAAAGAAGACGTATTAGAATATATTTCAAGTCTAAGTGTACTTGAATTAAGTGAATTAGTAAAAGAATTTGAAGAGAAGTTTGGTGTATCTGCTGCTCCAGTTATGATGGCTGGTGGTGCTGGTGGAGAAGCTGCAGCTGCAGAAGAGAAAACTGAATTTGATGTTGTTCTAGTTGAAGCTGGTGCAAAGAAAATTAACGCTATTAAAGCTGTTCGCGCTATCACAGGTCTTGGGCTTAAAGAAGCAAAAGAAGCAGTTGAAGGTGTTCCAACTGTTCTAAAAGAAGGCATATCTAAAGATGATGCTGAAGCAGTTCTTAAGCAAATTGAAGAAGCTGGTGCAAAAGCTGAACTCAAGTAGTTTTAAATCTTGCAACTTAGGGGAGTTAGTTCTCCCCTTAAAAAAACATAGTAATAAACTAGTCGTGATAAAAACTACTATAGATAGTAGTAAAAAATACTTTCCTTTTAAACAACTTCGTAAGGTAGACTCATGTTAAATAGCCTTAAATCGGGAAATCGCCTAAGAGTAGATTTCTCAAAAGTACCAAGAAAAATTGATGTACCAAATCTTCTTCAAGTGCAACAAAAAAGTTATGAAAACTTTTTAAATGTTGCCAATCATGATGAAGAGAGTGGTATTGAAAAAGTTTTTAAATCAATATTTCCAATCCATGACCCACAAAATAGACTTTCACTAGAGTATATTGGTGCTGAGATTGGTAAAGCAAAATATAATGTTCGTGAATGCATGGATAGAGGATTGACTTATTCAGTTAACCTAAAAATGAAAATTCGCCTAATTTTATGGGATAAAAATGAAAAAACTGGTGAAAAAGCCGGTGTTAAAGATATTAAAGAACAAGCAATATTTATAAGAGAAATTCCTTTAATGACTGATAGAACATCTTTTATTATTAATGGAGTAGAAAGAGTTGTAGTAAATCAACTACATCGTAGCCCTGGTGTTATATTTAAAGAAGAAGATAGCGCTACAGTAGTAAATAAGCGTATATTTACAGCGCAAATCATTCCAGATCGTGGATCATGGTTATACTTTGAATATGATGCAAAAGATACTCTGTTTGTAAGAATAAATAAGCGTAGAAAAGTACCAATTACGATACTTTTTAGAGCGTTAGGTTATAGTAAGCAAGATATTTTAAAACTGTTTTATCCGGTTTTAAATATAAAAATTAAAGATAATAAATTTTTAATGAATTTTGAACCAGAAAATTTTGTTGGAAGAGTGGATTTTGATCTTAAAGACGAAAATGGAAATCTTCTAATAGCAATTGGTAAAAGATTAACTAAGAAAAAAGCAGAAAAATTTGTAGAAGATGGAATCAAGTTTATTGAGTACCCAATTGAAACTCTAGTAAATAGATTTTTATCATCTCCAATTATTGACAACGAAAGTGGTGAAGTTCTTTTTGATACTTTAACTCAATTAGATGAAGTTAAATTAGAAAAAATGATAGAACAAGGTTGTGAGTCAATCGAAATAGCAAATGATTTAGCTGTTGGCGTTGATGATGCAATCATAAACTCATTTATTGCAGATACAGAAACACTAAAACTTCTTCGTCAAACCGAAGGAATTGAAGATGAGAATGACTTAGCTACTATAAGAATATATAAAGTAATGAGACCAGGAGAACCAGTAACAAAAGAAGCAGCAAAATCTTTCTTTACTGATCTTTTCTTTAACTCAGAACGATATGACCTAACTAAAGTTGGTCGTATGAAGATGAATCATAAGCTTGGAGTTGCTGTTCCTGAATTTGTAACAGTTATGACTAGCGAAGATATTATCAAGACTGTTAAATATTTGATCAATGTTAAAAATGGTCAAGGCCGTATTGATGATAGAGATCACTTAGGTAATAGACGTATTCGTTCAATCGGAGAGCTTCTTTCAAATGAATTACATACTGGTTTGATTAAGATGCAAAAAGCTATAAGAGATAAGTTTACAGGATTGAGTGGTGGTACTGAGGATCTTATGCCTCATGACTTGATAAACTCAAAAATGATAACAAGTACTATTATGGAATTCTTTTCAAGTGGACAGCTTTCACAGTTTATGGATCAAACAAATCCTCTTAGTGAGATTACTCACAAAAGAAGACTTTCTGCTCTAGGTGAAGGTGGTTTAGTAAAAGAACGTGCTGGATTTGAAGTTCGTGACGTTCACCCTACTCACTATGGTAGAATTTGTCCAGTTGAGACTCCTGAGGGACAAAATATTGGTCTTATAAATACTCTTGCTATGTATGCAAAAGTTAATGACATGGGATTTGTTGAAGCACCTTATAGGAAAGTAAAAGATTCAAAAATACTCGATGAAATCATATATCTAACTGCAACACAAGAAGAGGGCTTAGTAATCGCTCCAGCTTCAACAGTTGTAGAAAATGACGAAATCATAGAAGATTTGATAGAGGTAAGACGAGATGGAGAGATTCTTCTTATTGAGAGAGAAAAAGTTGATTTAATTGACCTTTCTTCTAGTATGATTACGGGTGTTGCTGCTTCATTGATTCCTTTCTTGGAGCACGATGATGCAAACCGTGCTTTGATGGGCTCAAATATGCAGCGCCAAGCAGTTCCTTTGGTTTGGACAGATGCTCCAATGGTTGGAACTGGTGTCGAAGCAATTTCTGCTCGTGATGCTTGGGCATCAATCAAAGTTAAGCGTGCTGGATATGTTGAAAAAGTTGATAATAAAAATATATATGTTTTAGGTGAAGATAAAGATGGTGCTTTTATAGACCATTATGGACTACAAAAGAACTTAAGAACAAACCAAAACACTACATTTACTCAAAAAGTTATTGTTAAGCAGGGAGACAAGGTTGATGTGGGTTCAGTTATAGCTGATGGACCTAGTATGGATCAAGGTGAAATGGCAATCGGTAAAAATATCATGGTTGCATTTATGCCGTGGAATGGTTATAACTACGAAGATGCTATCGTTCTTAGTAAAAAAATGATAAGAAATGATACGTTTACAAGTGTACATACCTACGAAAAAGAGATTGAAGCTAGAGAGCTAAAAGACGGTGTTGAAGAGATTACAAAAGACATTCCTAATGTAAAAGAGGAAGATTTAGCTCATCTTGATGAAAGCGGTATTGTAAAAATTGGTACCTATATCAAAGCAGGTATGATTTTAGTAGGAAAAGTATCTCCCAAGGGGGAGGTTAAACCAACTCCAGAAGAGAGACTATTGCGTGCTATTTTTGGCGAAAAAGCTGGTCATGTTGTAAATAAATCTATGTATGCTGGTGCCTCCATGGAAGGTGTTATTGTAGATGTAAAGATATTTACTAAAAAAGGCTACGATAAAGATCCTCGTGCAATACAAGCCTACGAAGAAGAGAAAGAGATTCTTGATCGTGAGCATCATGATAAACTATTGATGCTAGATCGCGAAGAGATGCTTCGTATCAACTTACTATTATCTAAAAATACTCTTAGTGAAGACCAAGAGGTTAATAAAAAAGCTTATAAAAAAGGTGAAAATCTTAAAAAAGAAGATTTAGAGAAAGTAAATCGTTTTTCACTAAATTCAATAGTAAAAGCTTTTGATGATGATGTACAAAAAGAGTACAAAGATCTTAAAAATTATTTTCAATCAGAAAAAAAGAAGCTAAAAGAAGAGCACGATGAAAAGTTAAGTATCATTGAAAAAGATGATATTTTACCAAGTGGTGTTGTTAAGCTAGTGAAAGTATATGTCGCTACTAAGCGTAAGCTAAAAGTTGGTGATAAGATGGCAGGACGACATGGTAATAAAGGTATCGTTTCAAATATAGTTGAAGAAGTAGATATGCCATATCTTGCAAATGGTGAAAGCGTAGAAATAGTGCTGAATCCACTTGGAGTTCCAAGTCGTATGAATATCGGCCAAATTTTAGAGATGCACTTAGGGCTTATAGGGAAGCGCTTAGGAAACCAAATTGCAGATATCTTTGAAGAGAAAAAAGGTAAGTGGATAAAGGAACTACGTTCAACTATGGCAAGAATTGCGGATGTTGCAAAACTTATGAACGCTAAGAAATTTATTGCTGATTTAGATGATGAAGCCCTTCTTTCTTATGCAAGAGATTGGAGCAAGGGTGTTAAATTTGCTGCTCCAGTATTTGAAGGCACTAATCAAGAAGAGTTTGACAAGTTATTCGAATTGGCTAAGATTGATATGGATGGAAAGTGTGAACTTTACGACGGTATGACTGGTGAGAAGATGAAAGAACGTGTAAACGTAGGTTACATGTATATGCTTAAACTTCATCACTTGGTTGACGAAAAAGTTCATGCAAGAAGTACAGGACCATATTCACTTGTAACTCAGCAGCCAGTTGGTGGTAAAGCACTATTTGGTGGACAGAGATTTGGTGAGATGGAAGTATGGGCACTTGAAGCATACGGTGCAGCACATACACTAAGAGAGATGTTAACGGTGAAATCAGATGATGTAGAGGGAAGAATTGCAGCGTATAAAGCACTTACACGCGGTGAGAGTATCCCATCAACTGGTATTCCTGAGACATTTTTTGTACTAACAAATGAGTTGAAGTCATTGGCTTTAGATGTTGAGATTTATGACGAGGTGGAAGCAAATGAAGAATCTAGTACCGATTGAAATTCACGAAGAGAGTAGACCAAGAGACTTTAAAGCGTTTCAATTAAGACTAGCAAGTCCTGAGAAGATTCGTTCATGGAGTTATGGTGAAGTAAAAAAGCCAGAAACAATAAACTACCGTACACTCAAACCAGAGCGTGACGGTCTTTTTTGTGCAAAGATATTTGGACCAGTACGTGAGTATGAGTGTCTATGTGGAAAGTACAAAAAGATGCGCTATAAAGGTGTTAAGTGCGAGAAGTGTGGCGTTGAAGTAACTAGTACAAAAGTACGTCGTTCACGCATGGGGCATATTGAACTTGTTGCTCCTGTTGCACATATTTGGTATGTTAATTCACTACCAAGTAGAATTGGAACACTTCTTGGAATCAAGATGAAAGATCTTGAGCGCGTATTGTATTATGAAGCATATATTGTTAAAGCTTCTGGCGATGCTTTTTATGATGCAGAAGGCACAAAAAAAGTAGAGAAGTATGATGTACTAAATGAAGAGCAGTATCAATCTTTAAATCAAAGATTTGAGCATACTGGTTTCGCTGCTGATATGGGTGGAACCGTAGTGCAAGACCTTTTAAAAGACTTGGATTTGATAGATATTTTAGCATCTCTTAAAGAAGAAATGGGCAATACTAATTCTGAAGCAAAGAAAAAAACTATTGTAAAAAGACTAAAAATTGTAGAAGCATTTTTAAATAGTGGAAATCGTCCTGAATGGATGATGATAACTATACTACCAGTGCTTCCGCCTGATTTAAGACCTCTAGTGAGTCTTGATGGTGGAAAATTTGCTGTTTCTGATGTAAATGATCTTTATAGAAGAGTAATTAACAGAAACTCAAGATTGAAAAGATTGACAGAACTTGATGCTCCTCAAATTATTATCCGTAATGAAATGAGAATGCTACAAGAAGCTGTAGATGCTCTTTTTGACAATGGCCGTCGTGCAAATGCCGTAAAAGGAGCCAACAAGCGTCCGTTAAAATCTCTTTCAGAGATAATTAAAGGTAAACAAGGTCGTTTTAGACAAAACCTTCTTGGTAAGCGTGTTGACTTTAGTGGGCGTTCTGTTATTGTTGTTGGACCAACTCTTAAGATGGACCAGTGTGGTTTGCCAAAGATTATGGCAATTGAACTATTTAAGCCGCATTTACTTGCACGTCTTGAAGAAAAAGGTTATGCAACAACAATCAAACAAGCGAAGAAACTTATTGATGATAAAACAAATGAAGTATGGGAATGTTTAGCAGAAGTGGTTAAAGATCATCCTGTTATGTTAAACCGTGCACCAACGCTTCATAAACTTTCAATTCAAGCATTTCACCCAGTTCTTATTGATGGGAAGGCAATTCGTCTTCATCCATTAGTTTGTTCTGCTTTTAATGCCGATTTTGATGGTGATCAGATGGCTGTTCATGTTCCTTTGAGTCATGAAGCTATAGCTGAATGTAAAGTTTTAATGTTGAGTTCTATGAACATTTTGCTTCCAGCAAGCGGTAAGGCAATTACAGTACCAACTCAAGATATGGTACTTGGACTTTATTATCTCTCTTTAGAAAAAGTAGGAGTAAAGGGCTCAAACAAAATATTTGCAAATGTAGACGAAGTGATTATCGCTATGGAAGCAGGTTTTCTTGAAGCTCATGCAAAAATTAAAACAGTTGTTGGTGGTAGAACTCTATTTACAACAGCAGGTAGATTAATAATTCAATCTATACTTCCTGATTTTGTTCCAGAAGAGCTTTGGAATATTGTTATGAAAAAGAAAAATATTGGTGCTTTAGTTGATTATGTGTTTAAGATAGGTGGACTTTCAGTTACTGCTGAATTCTTGGATCATTTAAAAAATCTTGGTTTTAAGTATGCAACAAAAGCAGGTATATCTGTATCTATTGACGACATTAAAGTTCCTGAGACAAAAGTAGCAAAAATTGCAGAAGCAAAGAAAAAAGTTCGTGAAATTCAAAAGCAATTTAGTTCAGGTCTGCTAACAGAACAAGAGAGATATAATAAGATTATCGATATTTGGACTGATACCAATAATGATGTTGCATCAGAGATGATGAAACTTACAGAAACTGATAAAAATGGTTTTAACTCTATTTATATGATGGCAGATTCTGGTGCTCGTGGTAGTGCGGCTCAAATTCGTCAGCTTGCTGGTATGCGTGGTTTGATGGCTAAGCCAGACGGTAGTATTATTGAGACTCCAATTATCTCTAACTTCCGTGAGGGATTAAATGTACTTGAGTACTTTATCTCGACTCACGGCGCTAGAAAAGGTCTTGCCGATACAGCACTTAAAACAGCAAATGCAGGTTATTTAACAAGAAAACTAATAGATGTTGCACAAAATGTTAAAGTAACAATGGAAGATTGTGGTACTCACGAGGGTGTTGAAATTAGTGAAATTGTTCATAGTGGCGATTTGATAGAATCACTTGATGAAAGAGCGCACGGTAGAGTTTTAGCAGAAGATGTTATTGATTCTATTACTAATGAAGTTCTTTTTACTGAGGGTACTCTTATCGATGAAGCTAAGGCATTATCTCTAAAAGAAGCTGAGATTAAATCAGTTACAATCAGAACACCTATTACATGTAAAGCTAAAAAAGGTGTTTGTGCTAAATGTTATGGAATTAATCTTGGTGAAGGTAAGCTAGTTCGTCCAGGCGAAGCAGTAGGTATTGTTTCTGCTCAATCAATTGGTGAGCCAGGTACTCAGTTGACTCTAAGAACATTCCATGTTGGTGGAACAGCATCAACTGCTGCACAAGATAGACAAGTTGTAGCTCAAAAAGAAGGTTTCATAAGGTATTACAATGTTAAGACTTATCAAACAAAAGAGGGCAAAAACATAGTAGCTAACCGTAGAAATGCAGCTATTTTACTAGTTGAGCCCAAAATAAAAACTCCATTTGCAGGTATTATTGATATAGACCATGCACATGAAGAGACTATTATTACTATAAAAAGTAAAAACGATAGTATTAAATATAGCTTTAGAAAAGGCAACTTAGCTAAACCGAATGAGCTAGCTGGCGTTAGTGGAAAAGTTGAAGGAAAATTTTATATTCCTTACAAAAATGGCGACAGTGTAGATGCCAATGAAAGTATTGTTGAAGTTATTAAAGATAGCTGGAACATACCAAATCGTATACCATATGCGAGTGAAGTACGAGCTAAAAATGGCGATCCTATTGTGCAAAAGATTTTATCTAGCGCAAACGGAACCATCAAGTATTATAAGTTGCATGGTGATTATTTGGATCGTTTTAAAGATATCGAAAAAGGTCATATAGTTGAAGAAAAAGGGCTATTTGCAGTCATCGCTGATTCAGAAAATAGAGAAGCTGTTCGTTACTATATACCAAGAAGTTCTGTTATTGATATAAGTGATAATAGTGAGGTTAAAGCATCAACTTTGATTTCAAAACCAAGTTCAAATGAGCAGATAGTTATAGCAGAATGGGACCCTTATTCTACTCCAGTTATCGCTGAAGTTAGTGGTGTTGTTACATTTGAAGATATCGAACCTGGATATACAGCAGCAGAACAGTTTGACGAAATAACTGGCGAGAGTAAATTGGTCATAAATGAATATATACCAAGTGGTACTAAACCAACTATTGTAATTGCTACACAAAATGGCGAAATCATAAGATATTCACTAGAACCAAAAACTGCTGTTTTTGTTAAAGATGGACAAGCTATTAACCTAGCAGATATCATAGGAAGAACTCCAAAAGCTGCAACAAGATCGAGTGATATTACGGGTGGTCTTCCTAGAGTTAGTGAACTATTTGAAGCAAGACGTCCTAAAAATGCAACTGTTATTGCAGAGATTGATGGAACTATTAGATTTGGTAAGCCACTTCGTTCAAAAGAGAGAATTATTATTGATTCAGAAGATGGAAGTAGTGCAGAATACCTTGTAAATAAGAACATACCAATCAATGTAAATACAGGTGATTTTGTCCACGCTGGAGAGCATCTTACAGAAGGTGTAGTTTCTAGTCATGATATTTTGAGAATTATGGGTGAAAAAGAACTTCATCGTTATATTATTAGTGAAATTCAACAAGTATATCGTTCACAAGGTGTTGCAATTAGTGATAAGCATATTGAAATCATCGTTTCTCAAATGTTAAGACAAGTGAAAATTGTAGATAGCGGAGATACCAAGTTTATTGTTGGAGATCTTATTAGTAGACGTAGATTTAGAGAAGAGAATGAGAAAGTCATGAATATGAATGGGGAACCTTCTATTGCAGAGCCAACACTTCTTGGTGTAACTCGTGCAGCAATCGGGAGTGATAGTGTCATCTCGGCAGCATCATTTCAAGAGACTACTAAAGTTTTAACTGAAGCTAGTATAGCGGGTAAGATGGATATGCTTGAAGATTTGAAAGAAAATGTTATCCTAGGGCGTATGATTCCTGTTGGAACTGGACTTTATCAGAAGAAAGAGATGATATTAAAATTAGGAGAAAGAGATAGTTAAGCTAAGGTAATTCTTATCTTAACCTTATTCTAAGTAATATTTAAGTAACATATCGGTTCTCTAAAAGTATCTTAATTTTATGGTATATTTTAGAGAATCGTCTTAGGCAATTTAATGCCTAAATAAATTGTAAAGGAAAAATCGTGCCAACTATCAACCAATTGGTAAGAAAAAACAGAAAAAAGGTGATCAAAAAGTCAAAATCACCAGCACTTGATAAGTGTCCTC
>Ga0256840_1003528_pt1 | contig 12545 bp, 13 predicted proteins | sample 355202metaG_FD_185969 | JGI IMG/M metagenome (GOLD analysis project Ga0256840, IMG submission 185969) | Hydrothermal vent microbial communities from Mid Atlantic Ridge, Atlantic Ocean - 355-202 | ecosystem: Environmental > Aquatic > Marine > Hydrothermal vents | place: Atlantic Ocean: Mid...
TTTGAGTAAATCACGAGCAAGTAAAAGTCTAGGGTACATAAAACTAAGCCAACCACTATGTGTTTTTGCCCCTTGAATATTTTCTATATAGTCTATATACTCTTTGTCATACCCCAGCTCTTCAAGAGTCTCTTCTGTAGTTGATGTAAAGTTATCATTGTAAACAAAACCGTCATTTTTAGTATTGTAAGGAGGGTCGATATATATCATCTTTATGCACTCGAAATAGTTTTGGCGAAGTATCTTCAAAGCATCAAGATTATCCCCTTTTATAAGGATGTTGTCTGTAGTATCCCAGTTTTTAGAATTGTCATCATTTAACGGCTTTAAAACTTTATAGTTTTTAGAAAAAGCACTATAATAAGCCTCTTTTTTACCAACCCAATTAAGCCCATAACCATCCTCTTTAATGTTAGCCTTAGAGGGATCTAAACTCATCTGTAACTTCTCGGGGTCTATGCTATACTTCCCATACTCATCAACACTAACAGCATGAGGAAATTGCTTTTTTAATAATTCATAATTTATGTCATTAATACTTATTTCGTTTATTATATTTTTATTTAGTTTCACTTGTTTTTACCTTTTAGTTCAGTTTAAAAAAACTACTTCCACTACCGCTAAAAAACCAATCTTTCTTTCTAAACTTTTCAAGTTCTGGATAGACTCTTAAAGATGCTTCTAGTAAGTCGTTTAGAGCTGTATCACTATAGCTACTTAAAAGTTCTAGTGAAGTCATCTTTGCCATCTTTTTAGCCAAATCTACATCGATCTTATAGTTTTCTCTGAAAGATTTAAAAACTGCCCCTGTATCGCAGTTAATATCTGGCGTCATAATCTCTACATGTAGAGGTGCTTCTTTAAACTCACGAACTACTTCACCAATGCCACTTACATTGGCACTGCTAAATCCGTATATAAAAAATGGCACATCTGCTCCGACTTCTAAACCAATACTAGCTAACTCTTCATGTCCAATGTTCAAGTTGGCTTCTTTATTTATCATATGTAAAAAAGTTGCTGCATCACTACTTCCTCCACCAAGTCCTGCAAACGATGGGATATTTTTTTTCACATGAAGAGACCTATGTTTAAAAAACTCTTTTAGCTCTTTTTCATAACCTGCTCTACATGTAGAGCTATATGCTTTATAGATGGTGTTTTGTTTTAACTCACACCCAAACTCACCTACAAGCTCAAACTCATCGCTACTCTGCTTTTCCTTGAACTCCAGCTCATCATAAAGATTTTTCACTAAAACAAAGCGAGAAAGAAGTTCATGGTAATTCCCTCTTTTGCCAACTATTTTTAAAAAAATATTTACTTTGGCATATGCATTGTAAGTCATTTTTTCTTTATTTTACCACTTAAGTTTTTAAGGGCATCTAGGTTTTCTACACTCTTTTGTGCTTCTATATTTGCCTGTTTTATCTCTTCTTCTAACTCTTCACGCAAAATCAACACATCGTTTGGTGCATCAAATCCTATACGAACTACACCTTTTGAAATATCAATAATCCTAACAGTTGTTTTTTCATCTAAAACTACTGCTTCACCTATCTTCCTTGATAGTATTAACATAATTTTATCCCATTTAAAATATACTCAACTCTCTCTTCTTTAGTAACTTCTACTACTGAAACCTCATCTTCTTGGACTATTTTGTATAGCCCATTTTCCTGTTTTTTAAAACTGTTTTTATAAATCTTTCTTCCAAGTCTTATATCTTCTATATCGCCTAAATACTCGTTTTCTTCTATATCGATATAATCTAAAGGATTTAACTCTTTTTCATCTTCATAAACAAAATCCCCCTCACTCAAACGCTCCAATGAACTTAAGCATCCATCAAACCCAAACTTGTTAGCTATAATCTGTCCCATACTTCTTATATAGCCGCCCTCACTGATAGTAATCTCAAAAGTCAAAAATGGGTGCATATAGTGAAGGATTTTAAAATCATGTATAGTACTTGTGATTGCATTTAGCTCAAACTCTTTGTTATCTCTCGCTAGTGCATATGCTCGTTTTCCATCTACTTTTTTTGCACAGTATTTTGGTGGTAAGTACTCAATCTCACCCTTCATACTATCTTCAATAATCTTTAAAGAGTAATCTGCAAAAGGCATTATCTCTACTACTTTTTCTACTTTTTCAATATCTAGTGTAGGACTAGTTGCCCCAAGCCATAGAGTTGCTCTGTACGATTTTTTCTTTTTCTTTAAAAAACGAAATAGCTTTGTATACTGACCAAATGCTACGATAAGAGCACCTTTAGCAAATGGATCTAAAGTTCCACTAAAACCAGCTTTTTTAACACCATATTTTCGCTTGATACTGCCTAAAAATCTGTTTGATGAAACTCCTGTAGGTTTATATGCAACAAATAGTCTGTTCATCAAATTTTCTCAACAAAAGATGCCAAAATATCTCGTTTTGTGCCAGAAAAGTTGATTTTTAACTTGAACTCTCTTTTTACTTTACTAATCTCAAAAATACGCCCTATACCAAAGATTTTATGCTTTACCAAATCACCTTTTCTGTAAGATGTTGTTTTTTCTAGCACTAATGAGCCTTGAGAGACACCACTCTCAGTTAAAAACCTACTCTTTGTTAGCTCTGTTCTTCTTCCTTTATAAAATCTACTTTGAGAGAAACATAGAGTTAACTCATCTTTTGCTCTAGTAATTGCAACATAACCTAATCTTCTCTCTTCTTCAATATCGCTTCCATCCCCAACAAGTGGTAAAAATCCCTCTTCAAGACCTATTACAAACAAATAGGGAAATTCCAAGCCTTTACTAGCATGAATACTCATGATTGAGATATTTTCACTATCTATATTGTCCTGTTCACTCTGCAATGCAAGGTCGTTCAAAAAGTCATCTATGCTCATTTGCGGATTTTGTTTTACCATATCTCTAAACAGTGCGTAAAATTCATCGATATTGGATACTCTATCCAAAGAGTCTGGAAGTTGAGCATAATATTTTTTAACCCCAAACAACTCCTCAAGCTCATCTATTACATTGTATGTAGCTTCTTCTGAAACTTCTATTAGTCTTTCTATATTTTTTGTAAATTCTTCTAGTGCTAAAAAACACTTTTTACTCACCAATGACTTTAACTCATCTTGTCTAGTTGATATGTAACCATATATAGAGAGGTGGTTATCATATGCACCTTTTAAAATCTTGTCAATAGTCACTTTTCCAAGACCTCTTTTAGGTCTATTTATAACTCTTTTTATTGAAAAATCATCATGAGGATTAGCTATAATCCTAAGGTAAGATATAAGATCTTTAATCTCAGTTCTCTCATAAAACTTTACCCCTCCTACCATATTATAAGGAATACCTAAGCGATTTAAGCCCTCTTCTAGCGACCTACTCAGTGCATTTATACGGTAAAGAACTGCTATATCTTTTAGACTAACACCTTTATCTATAAGGACTCTAATCCTTTTTGCTATCACAGTAGACTCGTTCTTCTCATCATGTGACTCAATCACACTAATAGGAGTTCCCTCTCCTTTTGTGCTTTTTAAAACTTTTCCAAGACGCGATCTGTTGTGATCTATGAGTCCATTGGCTGCTGAGAGTATATTGCTTGTTGAGCGGTAGTTGTTTTCTAGTTTAATTATCTTTGTATTTTTAAACTCATCTTTAAAATCAAGTATATTTTTGATATTGGCTCCACGCCACCCATAAATACTCTGATCATCATCACCAACTACACAGATATTTTCATGAGTTGAACAAATCTTTCTGATAAGCCTGTACTGCAAGTCATTTGTATCTTGGTACTCATCTACCATAATATACTGATAGCGTGAGCTTGTCTCTTTGCATAGTTCTTCATTTTCATCTAAAATTTTATATGGCAAGACCAATAAGTCATCAAAATCTACAAGATTATTGTCTTTTATATATTTTTCGTATTTTTCATATATTTGGGCTATTTTTTTATAGTTTGGTAGTTCAGCTTTTTCCCATGCAACACTTGGATCAATGAGTGAATTTTTATATCTTGATATCTCATTTGCTATCAATCCTACTGGCATATCTATGCCAAAGCTTTTTATAATTCTTTTTTTATCATCACTATCTATCACTACAAAACTATTTCTTCTTCCTAGTTTTTCCATATGAAATTTTAAAAAGAGTAGACCAAATTTATGAAATGTACAAAGAAGAGGTGGATATGTTTTATCCTCAATAAGACTAAGCGCACGGTCTCTCATCTCTGATGCTGCCTTGTTAGTAAAAGTGAGAGCCAATATACTAGAAGATGGTATACCTTGAGCTAAAAGATATGCCAGTCTTGATGTAATGGTCTTCGTTTTTCCACTTCCTGCACCAGCTAAAATCAACACCGGTCCATCGATAGTTTTAACTGCTTCTTGCTGAGCTTCATTTAGTGAATTTAGAATCTTTTCCATATTTTCTTCTTTAGTTTTTATTTATTATATCTTAAAAAAGTAATAGTAAGTTTAACCCAAATAGACTTGTAATTATTATCATAATTAGTTATAATAAAATAAATAAAATAAGGGATTATTATGCTAAGAGATTTTAACAAGATAGAAACATTTTTAACAGTAGTAAAAGAAAAAAGCTTTTCAAAGGCTTCAAAAAAGTTAGGTATTTCACAACCCGCTGTTACACAACAAATGAGAATTTTAGAAAACTATTTGGAAACAAAAATTGTAGATAGAAAGAAAAATGGTATAAAACTCACAAAATCTGGTGAACAATTTTACAAAATTGTTGTAAAACTAGAAAAAAATATATCTAATGCAGAAAAAGAGGTTATCAAAATCATAAACAAAGAATTGATTTTTATTCTTGGAGCATCACATGTAATTGGAAACTATATATTGCCAGAATTTCTAACAGAAATCCAAGAAGCAATAAAAAATGATGTCATAATAAAAATCGAAAATTCTGCACATATAACAGAAGAGCTACTTGAGAAAAAAATTGATCTAGCACTATTAGTATCGCCAACATTTCACGATGGTATCACTTACAGAGAGTGGATGGACGATGAGTTAGTACTAGTCAGTAGAAGTCCACTTCCAAAGATTGTTAAGCCAAATGAGCTTAACAGTTTTAGATGGGTATGTAGAGAAGATGGATCAAATACAAGACAGATTATTAGAGCAGAATTTGAAAAAGTTGGTGTAGATTGTGATTCGTTTAATTTAAAAAATATTGTCACAAGCTCAACTGCTGTAAAACAAACAATTTTAAAATCATCCACTGAAGATAACATACCAACCGTTTCTATTATATCAAAGCACATGATTGAAGATGATATCAAAAATGGTATACTATTTTCTGCGAAAATAAAGGGTCTTAAAATCACAAGAAAACTATATATAGCTCATATAAAAGAGAGGAAACATGACGCATTTATGGATAGTGTTATTGGCTATCTCATGAGCAAACGAAAAGCATAAAGTTTAAATCTACTTTTTTAGCAGTTTCTCATTTTCAGGATTTGAAAGAAGTGCTTCCATACTTCTTTTGACTCCTTTTGATGCTGGCTGCTTTTTCTCTTTTACATCTACACTAAGATTTATTAAAATTGGTGTATCATCTACGATAACCTGAAGAACACTTAGAATTGGTACACTTACAAGTGAGCCAAAGTTTTCATGTCCAAATCCAGCTTCAAAACTAACTCCCCAATCATCTACAATACAACTTTCAAAAGTGTATCCTGCCAATACAAACATAGTTATAGGCTTGAAAGTAGAGATTATCTCCTCTGGAAGAGGTGGCTCAAAACTAATTTCTGCCACATTTGTTAATATTGAAAAATTTATGCCTTTTTGTAAAAGTATCTCTAGTGTACTTCTTACATGTCGTCTCATCTCACTAGAAAAATCTGGATCACTTAGTACATTTTGAAGCATTATTTAAACTCCTTAAGTAGTTTTCTAATCTCTTGTATGCCTATTTTCCAAAACTCTTTATCATCTATATCAAATCCGAACTTACTTATAAGCTCTTTTGGGCTTTTACTCCCACCTGCACTTAAGAAATCAGTATAAATATCTATAAAATTGTCGCACTCTCCACTCTTGTAAAGTCCATAAAGAGCAAGAACTAAAAGTTGCCCATATGAGTAAGAGTAACAGTAAAATGGTGAGTGTATAAAGTGAGGTATATAACTCCACCACATCTCATAATTTTTACTCAGTTTTACACTAGAGCCAAACATCTTTTTGCTCTCTTCTAACCACAGTTTATTAAAAGTAGCAAGGTCAAGTTCACCATCATATGCATGAACTCGTCTTTCAAAAGTTGTAAAGTTAATCTGCCTATAAAGTGTGGCAAATATATCCTCTATTTTTCCAGCATAAAGTGAAGTTTTTTCATCTTCATTTAGTCCATCTTTAATATAGTCAAAAACAAGCATCTCTGCAAATACTGAAGCAGTTTCAGAAGTAGTAAGTGGGGTATCAGAGCCAATATAACCAACATCTCGTGAAAGATACTGGTGAATTGCATGCCCAAGTTCATGAGCTAAAGTAAACAAGTCTCGTCTTCTATTTGTATGGTTTAAAAGAACATATGGGTGCACATCTGGAGTAGCAGGATGAGAAAATGCCCCTCCTCTTTTGCCATCTTTTGGCATCACATCAATCCAACCTTCATCAAACGCTTTTTTAGCAATACATGCAAACTTTGGACTAAACTTTTCAAATGCTTTTAAAACTATATTTTTTGATTTTTCAAAATCATAAACTTCCTCTTTTGATTCAAGTGGTGCATATCTGTCATAGTCATGAAGTTGCTCCAATCCTAAAAGTTCTGCTTTTTTAACATAGTAGTCTTGAACCAAATCAAAACTATCTTCAGCAGCACCAATTAGAGCATCTACACTCTCTTGTGTTATCTTGTTGTCAAAGTGTCTAAACTGCTCAGGGCTTTTGTAACCTCTAAGTTCGCAGTCACTTTTGTGATCAGCCTTTATCATGTTATAAATATAAGCTAAAAGGGGTTGATGAGGTTTTAATCCCTTGCTAAAAGCCATTGTAGCTTTTTTTCTTATCTCTCTATCTGGGTTATGCAGTAGTGAAAGTATCTCCTCTTCAGAGATTTTTTTGCCATCATATGAAAACTTTAGTCTACTAAAATGCTCATCAAAAAGACGACTAAATGCACTACCACCAGTTGTACTTTTTTTAAGAAGAATCCTCTCCTCTTTTGCACTAAGTTGATACGGTTTTTGAATCTGTAAAGATTCCAAATAAAATTTGTATCCATTTGAACTCTCTATAAACTCTTTCTGTTTTAGTTTATTTAAACGGTTAAATTCCAACTCAAAGAAGAGTAAAAATTCACTAACATTTGTATATTCGTTTTGATATTTTGCATAAAATCCGCCATTGTCACTGTTGGTTGCAAACTTCAAGAAAGCATAAGTCATTATCTTGCCAAGTATCTGAGAAATCTTCTCATACTCTCGTATTGCCTCTATAAAATCTCTACTGCTTAAACTCTTTAAGTGATTTTTGTACATCTTTTCAAAATTTTGTGCTTTTGTTTTTGCTAAGTCTAAGTCTTTATTTAATTCTTCTTCATTTTTGTATAACGGTGTTAAATCCCAAGTCAATATTTGCCCTTTTAATTACTTTAAAATCTATTAAAGCATTCATTATAGCAAAATTTTTTGATTTTTTTAAGTCTTTTATGGTTAAATCTTCACACTTTAAAAAACCACTATCAATTAGCCTCTCTCTTGTGGTCCCTCTTAGAAGTGCAGTTTTAGGAGTCAACCAAACATCCTCTACATGTAGAGCTATATTTGCTATGGTTGTGTCTGTTAAAAGTCCATTTTTTACTATGATTATCTCTCTTTCAGCTACTTTTAAAGAATCAAGCTCATCTCTGTTTGCATACTTATAGCCATACTCTATATCTGATTTAACAACTACAAACTCCCTGAACTCTCGCTCCTTGAGATCTCTATATGTAACACTCAAAATATTCTCAGCATAGTCTACTCTTAAGACTCCATTTAACCTCTCTATAGGTAAAGTATTTAGATCTAATTGATTCTTAAATCCTAAAAACTCTCTTGTGGAGTTTACTCTTTGCTGATGATATTTTAGATTTTGTAATTTTCCATTTTTTATCTTTATGGTTTCAAAACATATTTTATGATTGGGGATAGATGCCATTTTATACCGATATATCTAGTGAATTCTCACCAATAAGTTTTTGACTGCTGTTTAATGTTTCTGTATAATTGCTAGTACTTGTTATCTTTTCGAGTTCTAGTTTTGTTAACTCTTGTTGGGCTTTCATCTCCATAACTCTTGCACTTGAGGCTACTGCATAGTCTTGTGGGGATGGGTTTGCTGGTGCCATTGCTGCGGCTGCAACTTGTCTTGCATTGGCTATCTTTTCTTGAGGTGTTCTGCCCTCTTTCATAGCGATAGAGACTTCTCCACCAATGGCATACATCTTGCCATCTGGTCCCTGTTGATAAGTGTATGACGCTGCTCCAGTCATGCCACCACCTGCAGCTTGATGTGCAGCTTCGTGAGCTTTTACTTCACTATCTCGCGACTGTAAGTCTCTTACAACTCGCTCTTCATCAGTAGTCAGTTTTTGTGGAGTCTGTTTTTCTTTGTCTTTTTCTATGGTATTTCTAGACTGATTTACTCCATCATCTTTTTTATCTACTTGATGGTTTGAAACAGTTGTATATGTACTTATGCTACTTAATGACATACTCATAATAGACTTATTATACCATAACTACACATAAACTTTGTCTTTCATCTCCTCATACTCACTAACCTCATCACTATCACAAGTGATACCTCCACCGCTTTTATAGACATAACCCTCTTGTGTTTTTTCTATAAATCTAATCATCACAGCACTATCAAAACTCCTTCCATCGTAGTAGCCAAATATGCCCGTAAAAAATCCTCTTTTATAGTTTTCTATGTTTTTTATGATTTCTACTGTTTTTCTTTTTGGTGTTCCTGTTATACTTCCTGCTGGTAGCATTTTTTTAAGTATATCACCTAAATTTTTATGCCAATTATCTTCTAAGTCTGCTGTGATTTTTGAGCTTACTTGCAGTAACTCTTTTTTACCTGCTTGTATCTTATCTACATATCTAAACTTCTCTACTTCTACATTTTTTCCTACCATTCCTATGTCATTTCTAAGTAGGTCTACAACCATAGTGTGTTCACTCATCTCTTTTTGGTTTGCTAGTATTTTTTCTAGTGCATGCGGAATATTTGCGTCGATTGTCCCTTTCATGGGGTATGTGCTTATCTGATTGTTTTTTATTTGCACAAATCTTTCGGGAGAAAAACAGACAAATCTATCTTTTACATGTAGTTTAAAAGGAGCATCACTTTTGTGAAAAATATTTCCAAAATCTATACTGCCCGTAAGCTTAGTTTCAAATGTAAGATTTAGAAGATATGTATTGCCTTTTTTAATCTCTTCTTTTACTCTTTGTATAGCTTTTTGATACTCTTTAAAGTCTACATCTAGAGCTGCTATATCTTGTTTTTTATCTATACTCTTTTCATCAAAATTTTTTATGTTTTCTAACTGAAACTCAATATTTTCATCTTCAAAAATCCACTCTTTTAGCTCAAAATCAACAGCAAAAAAGATAGCTTTTCTTTTTTTACCATACTCATTGAGCTTACTGAACAATCAACTTCTCCAATACAGCCATACGAACAGCAACACCATTTTTTACCTGTTCAAGAACTTTGCATCTGCTATCTCTTAGCATTGCATCATCTATATCTACATTTCTGTGCACTGGTCCTGGATGAAGTAGCAATATGTTTCTATCTCCAACCAACTCCTCTGTAATACAAAAATCAGTTGCATAATCTTTAAGTGAACCATAGATTTGGTTTTTGTGACGCTCTGTTTGTGTTCTTAGACTCATCACTATCTGAACATCATCAATCACCTCTTTTATACTATGACTTGTTTTCAAGTGAGTCTCTGGTAAGAAATGCGGAGGTGCAACAAGAGTAACATCAAGCCCATAACGAGTTAAAAGTTCGATGTTTGAGTTTGCAACTCTTGAGTTTTTTATATCTCCAACTATGGCTATCTTTACTCCTTGTAAGCTTTTAAAATACCTACTCATCGTAAAAAGATCTAAAAGAGCTTGAGTTGGATGGGCATGAGGTCCATCACCACCGTTTAAGATAGGGCAATTTACATAGTTCGAGAGTATATGAGGTACACCAGAATTTTTGTGCCTAACCACTATAGCATCTGGTCCCATCGCATCAAGGTTTGCAGCTGTATCAAATAGAGTTTCACCTTTACTAGATGAGCTTTTTGAGACATCCAAGCTAACTACATTTGCTCCCATTCTTTTTGCTGCGATTTCAAAGCTGCTTCTTGTTCTTGTTGAGTTTTCAAAAAAGATTGTAATTATCATCTTGTTTTTTAGTATATCTCTTGGTTTTTCGTCCAAAAACAGCTCTGCTCTTTTAAAAAGTGCATTTACCTCAGCTATAGAAAAATCTCTTGTATTGATTAAGTGTTTCATGATTTACCTCTATATGATTTTAACAAATTTTCACTTAAAAATTTTATATTTTAGTTTGTTATTTTTGATTTAGCTAAATATGATATTATGTCACAAATTATACAGAAAAAAGGAATCTTATGTTTAAAAAACTACTTTTTATAAGTATTTTGTTTGTCTCAAGTTTATTTGCAGACTTCACAACACTAAGCACAACTCAAGTGCAAGAGGCTATCAAAAAAGGTGTAGTCATCATAGATGTACGAACTCCAGCAGAGTTTAAGCAATTTGGCATCATCAAAGGGGCTCACAAGCTGACTTTTTTTGATGAAAGAGGTAATTATGACATCAACCAATGGATGAGTGAATTCACAAAAATAGTAAAAGACAAAAATCAGCCATTTATACTATACTGTGCACATGCAAACAGATCAAAAGTAGTCGGTAAATTTCTCTCAGAACAAGCTGGCTACAAAAATGTAAGCGAGCTAGAAGGTGGCATTAACTATGGCTGGATTGATAAGGGTCTAAAAACTGTCAGATAGATAAAAAAGAGGCTTTGAAAGAATTTTCTACAAGCCTCTTTAACTCTTCTTCACTCATACCTAAACTCTCAACTAATACTTCGTAGTTTTCGTTTAAATACCCACCAAAATATGCAGGGTCATCTGAATTGACTGTAACATTTAATCCTTGCTTCAAGAGTTTTAGTATGTTATGTTTTTCCATACTTTTTACTGCTTTTAACTTTACATTAGAAAGAGGACATATAGTAAGTGGAACCTGTTTTTCTTTTAGATAAGAAATAAGTCTGTTATCTTCATCACACCTTATACCATGATCAATTCTATCTACATGTAAAATATCTAATGCTCCCCATATGTAGCTTACATCTCCCTCTTCTCCCGCATGAGCTACTAGTTTATAGCCCTGTTTTTTTGCTTCATTAAAAACATCTTTAAACTTTTTTGGTGGATTTCCTAATTCACTTGAGTCTAAGCCAATTGCAATAATCTTTTCTTTAAATGGCTCTGCTTCTTTTAGTGTTGCAAATGCCTCTTCTTGACTAAGGTGTCTTAAAAAACTCATAATTAAAAATGAGCTTATTTCTAATTCATCTTTTGCTTTTTCCAATGCTTTTGTAATTCCATTGACTACTGTTTTAAATTTTACACCTCTACATGTATGCGTCTGTGGGTCAAACATAATTTCAGTATGAACAATATTTTGCTCTTTACACTTTAAAAGGTACTCCCAAGTCAAATCAAAAAAGTCCTCTTCTGTTATAAGAACTTTTGCTCCTGCATAATAGATATCTAAAAAAGATTGTAAAGAGCTAAAGTTATATGCTTTTTTTACCTCTTTAACTGTTTTATATGGTATATAAATATTGTTTTTTTTAGCTAGTCTAAACATAAGTTCGGGCTCAAGTGTACCCTCAATATGCAAGTGCAATTCTGCTTTTGGTAGTTTTTTAATTAAATCTTTCATGATGAAATTATACCAAATTAATGCACATTTATTCACAATTATTTCACTTTTTTATTTTATACTTTCATTATCAAAACAGAAGGATTCAAGATGAAAAAGATAATTACGATTTTAACATTAGCAACTATAGCACTTCAAGCAAATTCATTTACGATTACACAAAAAGCTAGAGTAACAAGCCACGAGCCTACTTATAGAACAATCACCAACAGGGTACCATACGAAGAGTGTTGGGATGAAAGTGTACCTGTACGAAAATATAGCAACTCTAATAGGGGTGACTATCCTATCGGAACTATCATAGGTGGTATTGCTGGTGGAGTTATTGGTCACCAAGTAGGTGGAGGTAGAGGCAAAGACCTTGCAACTGTTGGTGGTGCAATCATAGGCTCTATCGTAGGTCATAATATGTCAAAAAGAGACTATGAAGATAATTCATACACAACTTATGAGACAAAAAGAAGGTGTGTTACTAAGTACAAAGAGTATGAAGAGGAAAAATTTAT
>Ga0256840_1003529_pt1 | contig 12543 bp, 9 predicted proteins | sample 355202metaG_FD_185969 | JGI IMG/M metagenome (GOLD analysis project Ga0256840, IMG submission 185969) | Hydrothermal vent microbial communities from Mid Atlantic Ridge, Atlantic Ocean - 355-202 | ecosystem: Environmental > Aquatic > Marine > Hydrothermal vents | place: Atlantic Ocean: Mid...
TTCATGCCAGAGCTGTTATAGGTCGTGATTGTGTTTTAGGGCAAGGCATAACCATTGGAGGACGCTCAAAAGCTTATGGTGTTCCTGTAATAGGCGATAATGTATATATTGGTCCGGGAGCAAGAATATTGGGTGATATTACAATTGGAAATAATGTGATAATTGGACCCAACTCTGTTGTAATTGCTTCAATACCTGATAATTGTATTGCTGTTGGTATTCCCGCCAAAATAATTAAAAAAAATATTAATAAAGAAGATTATGTCTAAAGCGTTAATGATCGGTCCCCGAAAAAACAGAAAACATCCCGATAAAATCGGTGGGGTCATTGTCCTGTTTGAGGATCTGCTCTCTTATTGTGATGCGCAGGGTATTTCCTACGATGTTATCGATACCAACAAAGAGAACTACTCCAACAGGCTATTTTCATATGTTGCCATTGTTTTCTTGTTGCTTCGAAAAATTCCCAGAGCAACACATCTGTCGCTACACGGTACCGCCAATGACTTTGTGCTGATTGCACCGGTTGCCGTATTGTTTTCAAAACTCTTTGGAACGTCGGTGAGTTTACGAAAGTTTGCCGGTAATTTTCATGAGCTTTTTGAAGGGTTCTCGGGTTTAAAACGGCGTATTGTAACGTGGACGCTAGAGCAATCTACATGTAATTTTTTTGAGACACGCTATTTGGTAGAATATTTTAAACCATACAACCCGCATACCCACTGGTTTCCCAACGTCAGAAAGCGGCAAGCGGTCAGTGTGAGCGGAGTATATCGCAAACGTTTTGTTTATATCGGGGGCATCTGCAAAGAGAAAGGTATTGAACTTTTGTGCGAAGCATCCAATCAGCTTGAAGATGACTATGTAGTTGATCTGTACGGCGTATTGCTGGAGGACTACACTAAAGATTTTTTTAACGACTATAAGGTACAATACCAAGGTATATTACAACCGGAAGATGTTATACATACATTACAACAGTATGATATATTGCTGCTGCCCTCATACAGAGAGGGGTATCCGGGCGTTATTATTGAGGCGCTATCGGTTGGATTACCCGTTATTGCCACCAAGCTGAAAGGAATAGAAGAGATGGTAAATCAGGAGTCGTCAGTGCTGATTGAACCCGGAAGTGTCGAACAGCTAGCCGCAGCAATGCAATCTTTTGGCACAACTGACTATGCTCAGAAATCATCGGCTGCCAAGCAGCAGTTTGATGCTTTTGACAGTGATATTCAAACGGAGCTTTTCTTCGCGCGTATTGGTTGGTAATGGTGAGAATTGCTGCGCTGATTCGGCTCTATCATACGGTAAAGTTTCTGCGTTTTAAACAGATCTATTATCGTCTGTTTTACCGGTTGCGCAGCCGTTGGCGACGTGTTACCGGATTCTCTTACCCTCTTGCTGTCACGTCGGACGTCACCCCGATCACCTTAGCTCCTTCCATTCAAAGTGTTGCTCTGTTTCAGAATCGACGGGCCGATTTTCTTAATATTGTGCACGATTTTGGTAATGGTATTGATTGGAATATCGCTACATACGGTAAGCTCTGGACCTATAATCTGACCTATTTCGACTATCTGCACCATGGCGATGCTTCTAAAGAGGAGGGGATGGCGCTAATATATGACTTTGTGAAACAGATGCCTCTTCTTAAAGACGCTTTAGAGCCGTTTCCAATTGCATTACGGGGGATTAACTGGATCAAATTCCTTACGCATCACCATATTGACGATCGTGCCATTAATGATGCTCTGTATGCCCAGTATCATATATTGATGGACAACTTGGAGTACCATTTGCTGGGAAATCACTTGCTTGAAAACGGCTTTAGTCTGCTATTTGGAGGCATCTACTTTCAAGATGCAGCATTGCGGCAGAAAGCAAGCGAGATTTTATATGCCGAACTGGATGAGCAGATTCTTGATGACGGGGCACATTTTGAGCTTAGTCCGATGTATCATCAGATTATGTTATTCCGACTGCTTGAGTGCATCAATTTGTTGCAGCACAACCCGGTTGACGCATCCCTTCAGAAGTTTTTGGAGACCAAAGCATCACTGATGCTCGGATGGCTTCGTCATATGACCTTTCAAAACGGTACTATACCGCTTTTTAATGACAGCACCAATAACATAGCGCCTTCAAGTCGGGAACTTTTTGATTATGCAGTGCGACTTAATGTACATGTAAATTCACGTCCGTTACACGAGAGCGGTTATCGAAAGTTTTCCAAAGATCGGTACGAGTGCATTGTCGATGTCGGTTCAATCGGAGCGCGCTATATTGCCGGACATGCTCATGCCGATACCTTTGGTTTTGAGCTACATGTAAATAATCGACCCTTTATTGTCGATACGGGGCTCTCGACCTATGAAGCGAACGAGCGGCGCATGATGGAGCGATCTACCGCAGCACACAATACGGTAACGATTAACGGGAACGATCAAAGTGACGTTTGGGACGCTTTTCGGGTGGCCGAGCGTGCTGAGGTTACATCTTTGCAAGAAGATGCCGATACTGTTACGGCAACACATAACGGCTACGAAAAACGCTACGGTGTACTGCATCAACGAGAATTTATAGGCGGTGAGAAGCAGCTAACGCTTATTGATACGATTGTATCCGACAAAGAATACCACGCCGTCGCCAGAGTGCATTTTCATCCGGATATTACCGATGAAGAGATAGCACAGTCACTACGGTTTGAGCCTGCTTGCGAGTATGCCATTCGAGAGTATCGGTATGCGCCTGAATTTAATTTACATGTAAAGGCAAAGGTCGTGGAAGTTCTATTTACACAAAAACTTAAAACGGTGATTGCTTTATGAAGATACTTTTTATTACCGACAATTTTCCTCCTGAAGTTAATGCACCGGCAACACGAACGTATGAACACTGTATGGAGTGGAAGAAGCATCGCGATGTGCAGATCACGATTGTAACGTGCGCACCTAACTTCCCTCACGGTAAGGTGTATGAAGGTTATCAAAATAAGTTGTACCAAAAAGAGCATATTGACGGTATTACGGTCATTCGTGTCTGGAGTTATATGACCTCCAACAAAGGGTTTACCAAGAGGGTTCTGGACTACATGAGTTTTGCCTTTATGGCCTTTTTTGTAGGGTTGACTACTCGGCATGATATCATCATTGCCACCTCGCCGCAGTTTTTTACTACGTGGGCGGCCTGGGCCATCTCAAAAATCCGAAGAACGCCTTGGATCTTTGAACTTCGTGACATCTGGCCGGCATCCATCAAGACGGTTGGTGCCATGGACCAGGGATTCGTACTCAATCAGTTAACCAAAATTGAGATGGGGCTTTACAAAGATGCCAACAAGGTCATTGCCGTGACCGATGCATTTAAAACCGAGTTGGTAGAACGGGGTATAGAAGCGGAAAAAATAGCGGTAGTTACCAATGGCTCCAACCTCGATCTGTTTGTACCCAAAGAGAAAGACGGCACTCTGTTGCGGCAGCTTCAGTTGGAGGGCAAGTTTATTGTCGGCTACATCGGAACACACGGTTTGGCGCATAAACTTGATTTTATTATTCAAGCTGCCGCAGCTATAAACGATGCACGGATCCACTTTCTTTTTATCGGAGACGGGGCGGAAAAAGAGAAAATTGTACGCTTGGCAAAAGAACTTTCACTGAAAAATACGACATTTTTAGACCCTATTGGCAAAGAGCTTGTTCCGCAGTACCTGTCGATCGTCGACCTCTCTTTAGCGCCGCTAAAAAAATCCGACACCTTTAAAAGTGTGATCCCCTCAAAAATATTTGAGGCTTCCGCAATGCGTAAACCGACACTTTTGGGGGTCGAAGGAGAGGCTCAAAAGATTGTGGAGGCATACGGGGCAGGTTTGTGTTTTGAACCTGAAAACGAAACGGATTTCATAGCAAAACTCTCTCGACTGAAAAATGATGAAGCGCTGTATCGGCAGTGTATAAGCGGATGTGAGAAGCTGGCACACGACTTTGACAGAAAGTCATTGGCATCTAAGATGTTGGAGAGTATAATACATGTAGCAACATAAAACAAGGTTGTATACATGACTTTTGAAACACTACTGCATCAGTATAGAAGCGTCTACTATAGTTTTCCACAATCATTAAAAATATTTTTAGGTTGTTTGTATGGCAATATCCCGCTTTCATGGCGGTTTGGGTCGCAATATACATTACACTCTAATATGCTTCAAAAATTTGAATCTTCCAGTGAGCAATTTCAACTTGATTATCAGTACAATAAAACATTAGAAACCTTACTATTCGCCGAAGCACATATTCCTTACTATCAACGCACATTTCAAGAGCATGGGGTTGCGGCGGCACAGTTTAAGTCGCTTGAAGATATTGCAATGTTTCCTGGGATCACCAAGCTGGACATCAGTCGTCATATTGATGCGATGGTCAGTGATAGGAATGAGAAACCGGTAGCCTACTATTCGGGCGGATCGCTCTCGACACCTACGAAATATTTTCTGCCCGATTCCAGTCGTGCCAAAGAAAAGGCGTACAATAACTACATTTTTTCGCAGATTGGCTACCGCTACAGAGATAAAACACTGCTGCTTAAAGGCAGAGAGATATCCATTCCCGATAAAGATATCTACTGGGAATACGAGCCCATCGACAACTATCTGCTGTTGTCAAACAACTATATGAACTCTGAAAAGTTCCCATTAATGTATGAAAAAGCAGCTGCCTTCTCTCCAAAATTTGTTTTTGGCTATCCGAGTGCCGTGTTGAGTTTTATCAAGCAGTCACAACGACGAGGCCTTAAAGCATTTCGGATCAAGGGAGTGATTTTGGCATCTGAAACCGTCTATCCGGATGAGCTTGCTCTTATTAGAACATTTTTCCAAGCCGATGTATTAACGCATTACGGGCATACGGAGCGCAATGCAATTGCTTACCGTATCAATGAGGGCAGTTACACGTTTTGCAACGCTTACGGACTCAGCAGAGTGGTTGAAGGTGAGCTGATTACAACGACTTTCGATAATCTTGTGATGCCCTTTATCAACTTTAAGACCAATGACAGTGTCAGTGGTGACATCCGTTACTATGAGAACAGTGATATTGCCAAAGAGGTGGGACAGATTGAAGGAAGAACACAAGATTTTTTGGTGACAGATGATCTGCGATTGGTCTCTATTACGACCATGTGCGGCGGGCAATATTTGCCGCTAGAGAGTATTGATGCAATCCAGTATATCCAAGAGAACCCGGGAGTCGTTACGGTGTTGGTAGAAGGTAATAATGTTGATCTTGACAAAGTCAAAGAGGGTATGCATAAGCTGGTGCGTGACGGGATTGATTTTGAGGTTCAGGCGGTTGATCGTATTGACAAAACATCACGCGGTAAACGGGTCATGTGCAAACAATCACTCGATATTGAGGCGATACGGAATAACGGCGCACCCGTGCTGGGAGTAAATCGATGTTAGCGCGATTGTTAGTCAGGCTCTTTGGCGGTATTTGGGCGCTTAAAGAGCGTTGCCGCAGCAGCGGACTCAAAGGCAGTATGATGCGTTTTGTGTACGGGTGGTATCAGTTTGAGCACGGCAGTGCCATTGCCGTGGCGTCTCAATTTAACGGGCCACCGAGTTTTCCGCGTGGTATGAAGCAGATCGTTATCGGCGAAGATGTCGAAGTGGGTAAAAACTGTACCATTTTGCATCAAGTGAGCATTGATAGTGATGCCTTGGCTTGTTCCGAAAGCCAAGGCAGTCCAGTCATTGGAGATAACTGCTATATCTATCCGGGAGCCAAAATTATCGGCAAGCTGGTTATTGGTCATAATGTTATTGTTCGGGCCAATGCTGTTGTAACACAGGACGTTCCGGATAACAGCATCGTCGAAAGCTCCGGTGAAGTTTTTGCGAGACATTGAGATGCAACTGTTAGAGCGTATTGTTTAAAATGTTGTTCTTTTTGAATATATCACGGTATGCCGAGGTGGTAACAACTTTTTCTATAGCGTGCATATGGCGTTTATGGTGTACATCGCTTCCGACAAAATCGATCATGCCCTCATTCACAAGACGTTGCGCAAGATGTTTGACCTCGTCACTGTAGTAGCCCGCAAGTGAGTTTATATTAAGCTGAAACAAAACTCCAAGCTGTTTAAGCGCTCTGTATTTTCCAAAATTCTTTGCAAGATAGACATAGCGCTCCGGATGGGCCAGCACCGGGGTGTACCCCGCTTCTTGCATGACCTCGATCATGGCATCGAGATTTAATGGCAGGTTGATGTAGGACATCTCAAAGAGCAGATATTTTTTAGTTCCGAACGTTAATACATCAAAACGTGCCACAAGATCCATCAGGTGATCATCCAAATAATATTCTGAGGCTATCTCTACTTGTATTGGAATCTGTTCTTCTTGAACACGCTTTCGAAGCTGTTGTAGCCCCTTTTGTAAAATCTCGGCAGTATTGGCATAACGATGGGACATAATATGAGGCGTGGTAATGATTTTAGTATAACCCAGTTTTTGAAATCGTCTTAGGATATCCAAAGACTCCTCCATGGTTTTAACACCGTCGTCAATGCCGGGGATCAGGTGCGAATGCAAATCTACATGTACGGGAAGAGTCGGAGTCGCAACAGGTGCTTGTACCGCTGTTGCCGACGGCAGTGTTGTAATTTGAGAGACGGTCTTTTTCAATTTCCAAAGCCATAGCGAGAGCAAGCTAATGAGCACAAAAAGCAGCGCAACCAGCCAATAGAGATGCTCTAATGTAATACGATCTGTCACCTCTTCATCTACCGCAGGCTTTTTGTTCCGGAGGTACTTGCTGCGCTCAGGTTCAGATGTTGAAGCTTTGGCAGAGAGTATTGTCGTATTGTGCGCGGTAGAGTCTGTAGTGGTTGTCGGTATGGCAGTAGTATCAAGTGGCTTGGTGATGATACGGCTGACAAAAGCGGCCGGGTAGCGTTTTTTAATCAGAGTGAAAAGTTTACTCAGCGCTCTGGAGCCAACAATGGGCTCCAGCGTGACAATAAAATAGTTTTGAAGCGGGTAGGCCTGAACCGAAAACCCCTCTTTTTCTTGGTATTTTTTATAGCTTTTTTTAGTTTGAAGCCACTTAAGAAGCTCTATTTTTGTCTGGTTGGCCTGTTCTTGAGCATGGTGGCTACTTACAATAATTTTATATGCTGCCGAGAGGGGTGATGCTGCCAATAAGAGTAGAAAGATGAGAGCCGCAACTGGCGATGTCATGGTTATTTAGGACACCGCAAGGGAGATGCAGCTATTTTTTATTATAGTAGTCATGTGAATAACCGTATCCATAACCGTATCCATAACCGTATCCAAATTTTTTACCCATTGCAACACCGTTAAGGAGGATACCCGAATTGTTGAGGTCGTGCTCTTCTACAATGCGATTGATGCTTTTAATAAAATCTTTCTTCGAGTAGTTTGCTTTAAAGATGAACAGATTGATATCTGAAAGTTTCATCAAAATCATGGCATCTGTTACCAGCCCGATTGGCGGAGAATCGAAAATAATGTAATCGTAGCGCTCCAGAAGAGCGTTAACCACCTCTTTGAAACTGTCGGCCAGTAACAGTTCAGAAGGATTTGGCGGTACCGGTCCGGCGGTAATGACATCAAGATGCTCAATTTGTGTTTTTTGAATGCTCTCATCTAAAGTACTGTTACCTGAAAGCAGGGTGCTAACACCGATATTGTTGACGAGCTTATATTTTTCATGAATACGGGCGCGACGCATATCAAGGTCTAGCAGTATCACTTTTTTGTGACTCTTGGAGATGATGCTGGCGAGTTCGGTAGAGATAGTGGTTTTTCCCTCACTCGGTATTGAGGAGGTAATGGTTAATATCTTTGCCGTTTGCGCATTTTGTAAAAATTCCAGGTTGGTACGCACGACACGAAGGGCCTCTTGAAACGGCTGGATATTTTTATTGGAACTCAAATGCGGAATGGCTCCATAAATGGGAATGGAAGTGAGATTTTCAATATCTTCGACGGTTTTAATGGTATTGTCTCTGTAGTTACGCAACAGGGCGAGTATAACTCCCAAAATGATGCCTAAAATAAGCCCGACAACAACAATTAGAAAACGCTTCGGTTTAATAGGTTTGTCCGGTTCGACAGCTCTGTCGATAATGCGAGTTTCCGAAACGGTAGATGACTGCACAATGGCGGTTTCAGCCCGTTTCTCAAGCAGGAACGAATAGATTTTTTCATTGACCATAAAATTACGTGTCAGTTTTGAGAGTTCACGCTGCTGTTCAGGAAGATTTTCCATCTGCTGGGTGTGCTGGTTAATAATCTTTGTGAGTCGGTAGCGACGCTCTTTGGTGCTGCGAATACTGCTTTGAATGGTCTTTACCAAGGAGTTGCGCAAAGATGCCAGTTGCTGGGTGACTTTTTGAACATCAGGATGGAGTTCGGTAAAGTCTACCAGCAGTGAATTGCGCAGACTGCTGGCTTCTTGAATTTTTTGAATCAGCAAGTTAATGGTAGAGCTGGTCTCTCGCTGGGTAATTCCCAAGTCGATTCCGGAAATGTCGTCGTGGGTTTGAATGTATTGCAAGGTATTTTCCAAGACGCTTAACTGCATATCGAGTTCGTAACGCTGACTTTCAAGATCTGCCAGTTTTCCGGCGGTAATTTGTGCCTTGTCTTCAATATCGACAACAATATTGGTGGCTTTATACTTTTCAAGCGTTGATGCTGAACTCTGGAGTGTTTTGTTGATTGCTTCAAGTTGCGTATCAAGAAACTTGAGTGTTTTCTCGCTGCTTTCAGCCTTGAGATCAATGGTCTCTTGAATATACGCGCCGGCAAGTGCATTAATAATCTCCGTGCCTCTTAAGGCTACGGTATCTTCAAAACCAAGATGCAGTATGGTACTCTCACCAATGGTGCTGACGGAAAGAGAAGATGCTATGTAGCGTATCATTTTATCATCTGAAGCTATTGTGAAGGAGTAGTGCGGCTCTGTCAGATCATAGACTTTTTGAACACTCAGGTTGAACCACGGCGTAATAATGTTTTCACCGTACTGATGGGTTTCACTGTAGCGTAGCGGCGTCTCTTTTTCAGGCAGCGGCGCAATCAATGAGCGCAAAAAGTTAATAAATTTTGTTTTTCCGGAAGGCTCTAAAATGAGTTGAAAATGTTTTTCATCAATCGGAATCAGCTCAAAAGGGGTCATAACCCGCTCGCCGATAAACTCTGCTTTGACGACAAACGGCGATGTTTTGTACAGTTCCCGTGTTTTGTAGCGCTTAGTGCTAAAGTAGCGTGTATTGATTTGGAGATCTTCAAGGGCTTTGGTGATAATATAGCGTGACTGAATGATCTCGATTTCATTATCGAGATTGTTGCTCTCTTTTCCCAGAGCTAACGCCATAAAATCGGTTTGAGGGTTACGCTCACTTTTAACCGAGATGGTCGTCTCTGCCTGATAGACGTTAGGCGCCAGATAGGCGAACACCATAGCAAAGAAAGTCACCAGCAAGGTTACAAACAGAATAGAGTACTTGTAACGATTGAGTGTTTGAAACAGCTCTTTTAAATCAATTTCATCATCATGAGTCGGTGCGGTACTGGACTTCTCTTGCATCATTACGGCTGACCCCAGACATTGCTACGAATGGTAGTAATTTGTGTAAACGGGTTGAGTATAGCGGAGATCAGCTGCAGAAACGGCATTTTTTCCTGGAAGGCTACGTTGGCAGCTTTGCTGTCGCGCGCCGTTACAAAAACAATGTCGTTGGGCTGCAAGATGAGACTGGAGTGACGGATGGAGTTAAAGTCGGTTAAATCCACTTCGCGGACTTCCGGATGGCGCAGATTGCCCCGAATAATTTTAATATTGGTACGTTTGGCGTCTACCGTGAGGTCACCTCGTGAGGCCAGCGCTTCAAAGAGGGTCATGGTGCCGTTGGTGACTAAGGTTACTCCCGGGTTACGAACCTCGCCCAGAACAAAGAGGCGCTGATTAAGAATTTTAACGGCAACGTAAGGGTTGCGCAAATATTTTTTGTACTCTTTCATCAGTTTTTGCGCTGCCTCATTTTCAGTGAGTCCGGCAATTTTGATCATACCGACAAGAGGCAGATGGACCATGCCATCCGCACCGATCAACGTTCCTTCATCCCCGATTCGTTGGGTATAAGCACGTTGACCGCCGGTGCTGAGCAGTTGGTTTAACTGTCCCGATCCGGTTGATGACTGGTTGAATGCGGTAATTTGAACCCGATCGCCTTTGGAAATTTTCCACTCAAAAAGCGCCTCTTTTTCATATTGCTCGTCAGAAACCTGAGTAACAATTGTCTCTTCTTTAATATTGTTGCTAAACCGATTATAGTCTTTGGTCGAGCATGCCGAAAGTAACAGGACTACAGAGAGTAGTCCGAAAATGTGCAGTCTTTTCATTATGAGAACTCCGTAACTTTAAATAATGGCGCAAGTATATATTATTTTTTATTAAAGATACCATAAGCAGTTATGAAGAGAGGTAAAATGAAACCTAAAATAACCTGTTTCCAACTTAACATACTTTAATCTTAAACAAGATAGAATGTCGACCATGAATATATTGTTATTAACTTTTTTGGCATTTGTTTTGTCGTTTCTGGGCGTTTTTCTGCTTATTAGGTATGCACAAAAATTGGGTTTTGTAGATATTCCTAACGCACGCAGTGCCCATACGGATGTTATGCCTCGCAGTGCCGGATTGGGGTTTGTATTGGCGGTATTACTGACACCGCTTCTCATAGACACCGCTTTTTTTATGGAATACTATTATATTTTTCTTTCTATATTAATTATCTTGATTGCCGGCGTGTTGGATGACAAATATGATGTCTCGCCCAAAGTGAAATTTAGTTTTATTTTTGCGGCAACCTTGGTACTGTATTTTAATAATATTGAAATTAATTCTTTGGGAAGTTACTTTGGTGTTGAGATTGTCATTCCCGGGTTTCTAGTCTTTATCTTTACTTTTTTTGCTGTTGCCGGCTTTACCAATGCACTTAATCTTATGGACGGCCTTGACGGGCTGGCAGGCTCGATTGCACTGGTCATGTTTGTGTCGTTTTTTGCGATTGGATGGGTACACGACGATGTGTTAATGATTAATCTCTCGGCGTTGTATATCGGTGCGCTGGCGGCTTTTTTATATTTTAACTGGAATCCCGCCAAGATTTTTATGGGTGACAGCGGCTCTCTTGCACTGGGGTTTTCCATTGCGCTGTTAAGCATACAGTCATTGCGTTATGTTGAGCCGACGGCAGTACTGTTTTTACTGGCGTTGCCTATTTTTGATACGTTTATTGTGATGCGTCGTCGCATTCAACGGGGCCTTTCTCCCTTTGAAGCCGATAAAACACATTTGCATCACTTGCTTTACAAAGTTAAATTACATGTAAAATTTACAACGGTTATGCTGATCTGTATGCAGATTACCTTTTCTATTATGGGGTACCAGATGCACAGCGCCAATAATACGTTGACGCTGATTCTCTTTGTGACTTTTTTCTATATTTTCTTAAATCTTTTTGATGAGCGGCTGCGTTATCGTGAAAAAGAGAAAAAAAATACGCTAAAGCGACGCTCGTGACTACCGTTTTAGTTGTCTTTGGAACACGTCCGGAAGCTATAAAGATGGCTCCGTTAGTGAAAGCTTTTGAGCGAAAACGGGACAGGTTCTGTACGAAAGTGTGTGTGACGGCGCAACATCGTGAAATGCTCGATCAGGTATTGGATCTTTTTGACATTACTCCGGACTATGATTTGAACATTATGAAACCGGGGCAGGATCTGTATGATGTGACTGCTAACGTGCTTTTGGGCATGAAAGATGTGTTGCGTGAACTTCAGCCCGATATTGTTTTTGTGCATGGGGATACGACAACGACATTTGGAGCATCGTTAGCTGCATTCTACCAAAAAATTAAAGTAGCTCATATTGAAGCCGGTCTTAGAACGGGAGATATATACAGTCCGTGGCCTGAAGAGGCCAATCGGCAACTTACCACTCAGATTGCTGCGTTTCACTTTGCACCTACTTCAACGAGCAGAGAAAACTTACGCAAAGAAAATGTTAGTGACAATGTAATTGCAGTAACGGGCAATACGGTTATTGATGCACTTTTTTTAGCGCTGGAGAAAATTAAAACCAATCAAGTGCTTGAGAAGACCATTGTTACCAGACTTAAAGCACTCTATCCGTTTGATCCGGAGCGTAAAACCATTTTAGTTACCGGCCATCGAAGAGAGAATCACGGTCAAGGTTTTATCGATATTTGTGAAGCCTTAAAGCACATTGCAGAAGAAAACAGTGATGTTGACATTGTCTACCCTGTTCATTTAAACCCCAATGTGCAACAGCCGGTTAAAGCAATTTTGTCTAATATTTCGAATATACACCTTATTGAACCGCTTCAGTATGAAAGTTTTATATATCTCATGGACACATGTTACTTTATTATTACCGACAGTGGCGGTGTTCAAGAAGAGGCACCGAGTTTAGGCAAGCCGGTATTGGT
>Ga0256840_1003530_pt1 | contig 12537 bp, 11 predicted proteins | sample 355202metaG_FD_185969 | JGI IMG/M metagenome (GOLD analysis project Ga0256840, IMG submission 185969) | Hydrothermal vent microbial communities from Mid Atlantic Ridge, Atlantic Ocean - 355-202 | ecosystem: Environmental > Aquatic > Marine > Hydrothermal vents | place: Atlantic Ocean: Mid...
TGCTTCCAATCTGTTTTGCAATGCTCCCAAATTTGCCCTGATTTTGTCTTTGGAAACAATAGCAGCGTCAATAGCTGCCAAGGCTGCCTGGGCTGCAGATTGAGTAGAAATAGAATAACCTGCTGAACTTGCAGAAGTATCGGATTGGTTGCCAAGTCCAAAGGCTGAGGCTGTAGCATTACCAATGGCAATGTAGTAATAGTCCTCTGCGCAGTCGTTAGCCGTTCCAAAGTGAATGTGAAGTGGGCCTGTAGATTTTAAGTCAGCTCCATTATAGTCATCTCCCCAGCTGGCAGGATTTTGACTTTGAGACGAGAGGTTTCCGTTGAGGAGGTGGATACCATTAAAGTCAGTTGCGTTGGCGATTCGAGTAATTTCTGAAGCCATAGCCTGATATTCAGAGTCAATCATCAAGCGTTGGTCAGAAGTATAAGTACCAGTAGCTGCCTGTTCGGCCAATTCTTTCATCCGGATCAACTTTTCGTCAATAACCTGAAGGGCGCCGTCAGCCGTTTGAATAAGCGAGATGGCATCGTTGGCATTGCGCACTCCCTGGTTAAGGGCCCTGATGTCAGAACGCATCAATTCTCTAATGGCCAAACCTGCAGCATCGTCTGCTGCTGTGCCTACCCTTAGACCTGAAGATAATCTACGGGTAGATGTGCTAAGCATCCCATAGGCATGGGACAAGTTCCTAGCCGCATTCATTGCCATTAAGTTGTGATTAACTACCAAAGACATAAGCTTCCTCCTTGAAGTTTTTTTTTGGGCTTCCTTGCCCTTGTTCTGTCTATATTATCGGAGAACGTTAAAAAAACTTTAGAGAAAAAACCTAAAAATTAGAATTGGGTTTGGGGAGTGGGCAAAGCTGGTTGGAGTAATCTATGTTATTTTTTTAAATTTTCTTCGGCGTGGGATTTTCTTAGGTAAAAAGGATGAGGGAGTTCAGCTTTAAGCTCAACTTGCCAGGCTTGTTCAAGTAAGGTTTGGGGGTGGGGATAGTCAAATTGATTTGGTAGGCAAGTAAATCCTAGTTCAAGCAGGTTTGGATTTTTTCTAAGCCCACTTCCTACTAGCACTGGCTTAGAACGTTTTTTTAAGATCTCAATAGTTTGATCTAGTGTGAGGTTTTGCACAGGACCAAGGGCGTTTTTTTCAGGGTCAAACCCTTGGACGTAAACTTCGTTGTGTCTAGAATGGGTAAGCACCCATATTTCTCGGTTGAGGGGAATACTTTTGGCAATTAAGGGATGATAGGTAAGGGAGCCTGTTTTTAGGTCAGCGCTTAAAGCCAGTCCATAGACGTGACCAAAAATCAGGCGAAGCCCTGTAAAAGAACCTGGTCCGCTTACGACAACTACTCCTTTTAATTGATCAGGGCTAATTCTAAGGGTGGTAAATAAATATTTTAAGTGCGGCGCCAGAAAGGTTATGGTTTGTTGAAAGGTTTTGCCCATCCAATGCCAGAGCAAATCCTGATTACTACCTAAAACTATTTGCAGGTAATCTTCTACGCCGTTTAAAACCAGGATTAGTTCGTTAGTGCAGGATTTTGGTAAGATCATTGTAAATCGCAAGCAACATTAGGCCAGCTAAAAGAGCTAGGCCAATTTTGGTGCTGATCTCTTGGGCCTTTTCGTTTAAAGGTTTGCCAGTAATAATTTCTAGGGTGTAAAACAAGATGTGGCCCCCATCCAAAACTGGGATAGGCAAAAGGTTTAAAAGTCCCAGATTTATACTTAACACGGCAATAAGGTTAAACAGACTAACCCAGCCTGCCTTGGCCTGAGAACTTACCATTTGGGCAATGGAAATGGGTCCCCCAATGGTTTTTAACGGGATTACGCGTTCAATGAGTTTGACTATGCCTTCCCACGTTAAGCGGATTAACTGCCCCGTATAAAAAAGCCCCTCTTTAGCTGCCTCAAAAAAACCAAGTTGTTGAGTAATAAAGTTATTGCCTGCAATTATTCCGATCTGAGGTTTGATGACAGTTTCGCCAAAGATGTTTTTGACCTTTTTGAGCTCTGGCTCGATCTTTACCCTTAAGACCTGATTGTGGCGCTTGACCTGAAGTGTAAGATATCTAGACTTGTTTGTTTGAATGGCCTTGGCCAGCTCTTCCCAGGTGTTTACTTGGGTATTGTTGACTTTTAAAATAACGTCTCCTGGTTTGAGACCTGCCTGCTCAGCTGGAGAATGGGCAACTACTTGACCTACCGTGGGCAAAAGGATGATTTTGCCTTTGAGATAAAAAAGTCCCCAAAAGATAAGCCAGGCCAAAATAAAGTTAAACACAGGTCCAGCCAGAACCACCCCCAAACGCTGCCAGGCCGGGCGTAGGGAAAAGCTTTCTGTTTCGGTAAAAGGAGGCTGGATAACGGCATTTTTACCTTCGCCCACTAGCTTGACGTATCCGCCCAAGGGAATTGCAGAAAGTCTATATTCGGTTTTGGCATAGACAAAGCCCAGGAGTTTGGGGCCAAAACCCAAGGAAAAAATTTCTACTCCTATCTTAAACCATCTTGCGACCAAAAAGTGGCCAAGTTCGTGAAAAAAAATAAGCAAACCCAGAACGAATATAATAGCTAACACACTATTCATCTTAAACCTTCTTCTATTAAAACCAAGGCCTTTTCTCTGGCTCTTTGATCCAACTCTAATATATCTTCAAGGCTTGTCAATTGGACAAAAAAGTCCTTTTCTAATGTCCCTCCAATGACCTTGGGAATGTCTAAAAATTTTATTTTTTCTTGCAAAAAGGAATTGACTGCTACTTCATTGGCTGCATTTAAAACCACACACGCCCATGGACCAGCTTGTAAGGCCTCTTTGGCTAATTTTAAACAGGAAAAAGTTTCTTGATCCGGTGCAAAAAAACTAAGTTCCCTAACTTGACTAAGATCCAAGCTGGGGAGGTGGTTGAGTTCTAACCTGTGCGGATAGCTCAGGCAATAAGCAATGGGAATTTGCATATCAGTGATTCCAAGCTGGGCCAGGTGAGATCCATCTGTAAATACGAGCAAAGAGTGAATAATACTCTGGGGATGGATTATGACGTCAATTTGCTTCGGCTCCATCCCAAATAAGTAGTGGGCTTCAATTAATTCCAGACCCTTGTTCATTAACGTTGCTGAATCTATAGAAATTTTGGCCCCCATTTTCCAGCGAGGGTGGTTTAAGGCTTGTTTGGGACTAATTTGAGCAAGTTCTGCTTTGGTTTTGTGCAAAAAAGGTCCACCTGAGGCTGTTAGGATAATTTTTTGGACGTCCAAAGGGGAGCTAATCCCTTGCATAGCCTGAAAAATGGCATTGTGTTCTGAGTCAATGGGTAAAAGCACGTTTTGAGTTTGGGCCAGTATCTCTTGCAGGAGTTTGCCGGCCAAAACAATGGATTCTTTGTTGGCCAGCAAAAGATGTTTGCCAGCTCTGGCTGCAGCCAAAGTAGATCTTAGCCCGGCTGCGCCAACAATGGCTGCAACCACCATCTCTGTTTCTTCCACAGTTGCCAGTTGAACGTAGCCCTGTTCTCCACAAAAAACAACCGGATTGTAGTGAGCAGGTAGAAGCTCAATTAGTTTTTCTTTTAATTCTGGGGTAAGCACTGCCAGATACCTGGGCTTAAATATTTGGGCTTGTCTGGCTAACAGTTTAATGTTTTTGCCTGCGCCAAGGCCAATTATTTGGAACTTTTCAGGATGATTGGCAATGACTTGCAAACAGCTTTGACCAATGGAACCAGTAGAGCCCAAAATGGCAAGTTTTCTGGGAAAGGAAAGATTTAAATTTAGTTGAGAAATATACTTAAACATAATCTAAATAATCAGGCTCCTTACGACAATGTAAACGGGCAAAACCAACAATAAGGAGTCGATGCGATCCAAAATACCACCGTGTCCAGGCAAAATTGATCCAGAGTCTTTGATGGCACACGCTCTTTTCAGGGCAGATTCAAAAAAATCCCCTAACTGTGCGGCAACCCCCAGGATAATTCCCAAGATCAAGCAGTTTAAAAGGTTATGCTTTTGCCACGTTCCCCAGAGTTCAACGATAATCAGGCAGGAAAGTAGTCCTCCAAAGGCCCCCATCCAGGTTTTTTTTGGGCTTACTTGAGGCCAGATCTTGCGTTTGCCCCAAAGGCTTCCTGCATAGTAAGCACCGGTATCACTGCCAAAACTCGCAGCTAGAACCAGAATGATCTCAGCTGGGTCTAGCTGTTGAAAAAGTTTGAGATTAAAAGGAATGTATAAAATCCCTGCAAGCATAAGCCCAAGATCAGCAAACCCTATTGGTTTTTGTTGAGCAAAATTGAGCAAAAAATAAAGCGCTCCGTTCCAAAACAAAATAATACCTAGCAATCCAAAGGCCTTGGGGCCAACCAAGGGCAACCAGATAAGCAGACCAGCTAGAATCAGTCCCAGTCCTTTTAAACAAACATTTTGCCTAGGCCAAAAAAAAGCATAAAACTCTAACAGTCCAAAGCAACTGATCAAGCTAATGGCCAGATTGTGCCAAAAGTTATTTTGCCAGATAACTACTAGCAAAAGAACAATGAGAATTGCAGCTGTAAGCAAGCGTTTTTGATGTGAGTTTAACACGAGTTCAGTCCACCAAACTTTCTTTCTCTGCCGGCAAAGTCTTTTAAGGCTTTTTCTAGTTCTTGTTGGCCAAAGTCAGGCCAAAACACAGGTGTAAAGTAAAGCTCAGCATAGGCGGCCTGGAAGATCAAAAAATTGGATAAACGCATCTCGCCACTGGTCCGAATGATCAGATCCGGATCAGGTTGATCAGCAGTGTAAAGGTGTTTTTTGATGAGCTCTTCGTCAATTTGCTCTGGAGGTATGCCTTTTTTTTGAATAAGCTGACAAGCCCGAACGATTTCGGCTCGGCCTGAATAATTGAGGGCTAGATTTAACACCATTTGGGTACAATTTTGAGTTTTTTTCAAAACGTGCTGGACCACCTGTCTGGTGGCCAAGGGTAATTCTTCTAAATCTCCAAGCACGTTTAGTTTTATGTTTTGCTCCACTAGATTTAAGGCCTCAGCCTGAAGGTGAGTGGCTAGGAGCTCAAAAAGAGTTTTTATTTCTAACTGGGGACGTTTCCAGTTTTCCTTGGAAAAGGTATAAAGGGTAAGGTATCTTATTTCTTGCTTGCGGCAGTAGGTAACTATTTCTTTTACTCTTTTTACCCCTTGCTTGTGCCCTTCTGTTCTAGGAAGCCCCCTTTGTTTGGCCCACCTGCCATTGCCGTCCATAATAATGGCTAGGTGTTGAGGCAAGTTGTCCTTAGCCATTTATATTACAATTCCATAATTTCTTTTTCTTTGAGTTCAATGATCTCATCTACTTTGCGAATATATTTGTCCGTAAGTTCTTGGACGTCTTCTTGACCTTTTTTTAACTCATCTTCAGTTAGTTCTTTGTTATTTTTCTTTTTTTTCAGGGCGTCGTTTAATTCGCGCCGGATGTTTCTAATGGCAATTTTGGCCTCTTCCCCGTATTTTTTGGCAACTTTAACTAGCTCTTTGCGTCTTTCTTCTGTAGGTTGGGGCAAGTTTATCCGAATTATTTTGCCGTCATTTACAGGGGTCAGGCCTAAATCTGATTGTTGAATGGCCTTTTCAATAAGGGCAAAAGCGCTTTTATCCCAAGGTTGAATGGTAATGGTTCTGCTGTCTGGAATAGAAATGGAAGCCAATTGGTTTAAAGGGGTTGGGGTTCCGTAGTATTCTACTTTTATATCTTCGACCAGGCTGGTACAGGCCCGGCCGGTTCTAAGTTTGCCTAACTCTTTTTCTAATACCTTTAAGGCCTTTTCCATTTTGGTTTGACCTGTTTTTAAGATTTCTTGCATTTTCCCCTCCTCGTTGTAAAAATTTTTTCGGGGTTGTTGGGATAAGAGATATAAAACTTTGGGCTAATTTAAGTTTAATTAGCTATGGACAATGGTTCCAATGGGCTCGCCTTGACATACCCGCAAGATATTTCCCGGCGTAAACATGTTAAAGACAATAATGGGTAAATTGTTGTCCATACACATGGAAATAGCTGTTGAATCCATAACCTTTAGCCCCTTTTCTAAGACCTCTAAATAAGTTAACCGTTCAAATTTTTGGGCTTCAGGATATTTTTGAGGATCTTTGTCATAGATACCATCGACTTTGGTAGCCTTAAGCACAGCCTCAGCCTTTAGTTCCATGGCCCGAAGAGAAGCTGCTGTATCCGTAGTAAAGTAAGGATTGCCTGTGCCGGCCGCACAGATAACGATCCTCCCCTTTTCCAAGTGGCGCATGGCCCGCCTGCGGATGTAAGGCTCAGCTACTTCCTGCATTTTGATCGCGGTCATCACCCTAGTGGCTACTCCTTGTTTTTCCAAGGCATCTTGGACTGCCAGGGCATTGATCACCGTAGCCAGCATGCCCATATAATCAGCAGAAGCTCTGTCCATGCCCTTGGACGAGGCCGAAACCCCGCGAAAAATATTCCCTCCGCCGATGACCATGGCAATTTGAATCCCTTGTAAGGCCGTAGCTGCTATTTCTTTGCAGATGTTTTGAATGACTATGGGATTTATCCCTTGTTTGTTTTCACCAGCTAGAGCCTCTCCGCTCAATTTTAAAAGCACTCTTTTAAATTGCATAGGGCCTCATTGGTTGTATGAATTAAAAATAGGGAGAAGGTCTAGTCCCTCTCCCTTGTAGTTTATTCCCCCAGGGCCAAACGAACAAAACGTCCGATCTGGATGCTTTCGCCCAAAGCTACTACGGCTTCGTTGATTAGATCAGCTATAGTTTTGGAGTCGTCTTTGATAAAAGATTGTTCCAATAGACAAACTTCTTTGTAATATTTTTTGAGCCTGCCTTCTACGATCTTTTCGGCAATGTGCTCTGGTTTGCCTTCTTGTTTGGCTTGATTGAGATAAATTTCTTTTTCCTTGGCCAATACGTCTTCAGGCAGCTCTTCTGGTTTGAGGCAAATAGGATTGGTCGCAGCAATTTGCATGGCCAGATCTTTGGCCAGTTGCTGAAAACGCTCACTTTTGGCCACAAAGTCAGTTTCACACTTGAGCTCAACCATTACTCCCAATTTGCCATTAGAGTGAATATAAGACCCGATCCAACCTTCTGCCGTGGTTTTGCCAGCCCTTTTTTGAGCCTTGGCCAGTCCTTTTTCCCGCAGCCAGGCAATGGCCTTTTCTGTATCACCGTTGCTGGCCTCCAAGGCCTTTTTGCAGTCCATCATCCCGGCCCCGGTTTTTTCTCTAAGTTCTTTAACCATAGCTGCGCTAATAGCCATTTATTCTTCCTCCTTGTTTGTTTCTTGATCTTGATTGGATTCAGTTTTTTCTTGGACCTTAGCAGAATCTTCTGCTGACGGAGAAGATGCTGCTTGAGAAGGATTAGTTGAAGATTCTACCTGCTCGCCGCGGTCTTCCCTTTGAGCCAGTCCTTGCAAACAGGCATCGGCAATATTGGAGACAAACAACTTGATCGCCCGAATAGCATCGTCATTGCCCGGGATTACGTAGTCAATGAGATCCGGATCGCAATTGGTATCTACAATGGCTACGGTAGGAATTTTTAACTTGCGGCACTCTTTGACTGCAATTTCTTCGTTGTTGGGGTCGACGATAAAAGCCACTCCTGGTAAGTCGTCCATGTCTTTAATTCCGCCCAAGTTTCGGTTTAACTTGTCCAGTTCGCGTTGTTTTTTGATGATTTCTTTTTTGGGAAAACGCTCAATGCTGCCGTCAGCAAACATTGCCTCCAGCTGTTTTAATCGTTCTACGCTTTGCTTGATGGTTTTAAAGTTGGTTAGAGTGCCTCCTAACCAGCGATGAACAATGTAAGGCATTCCACACCGACTTGCTTCTTCAGCAATGATCTCCTTGGCCTGTCTTTTGGTGCCAACAAAAAGCACGGTTTGTCCCTGAGCCACTTGATCTACGATAAAATCGTGGGCTACCTGAAACATTTTAACAGTTTGTTGGAGATCAATGATGTGAATACCTTTTCTAGCCCCAAAAATGTAGGGCTTCATTTTTGGATTCCAGCGCTTGGTCTGATGACCAAAGTGGACTCCTGTTTCCAAAAGTTGTTTCATGGTTACATAAGCCATAAACTTTTCCTCCTTGGGTTTTTCCTCCGCCTCCAAAAAACCCTCCTTTTTAGGGGAGCACCCAAGAGTTTTTGGGAAGCGTGTGTAATTTGAAAGGCAAAAACTTTTAGCTTAGGTTTTGGTTTTAGGCAAGTTTTTTTCTTGACCAAAAGATTTTAATCTTTTTTCTTAACGTTACAAAATCGTCAAAAAACTAGTGTATAGTTTGCCTACAAGCATAATTTTTGCTAATTATCCACTCGTCTGAATTGAATTTTTGTTGGCTTGGCTCAGCTAAGGTCTGGGCTAAGGCTTAACTGCTTCCTGAGCCAAAGTCTGTAAACAATTTTTTGTTGACGTTTGTTTTTTTAGAACGATCTATTTTAGTTTTCAATAAAAGACGTAACTGCAAAAAGTCAAAAATTGTGTTTTTTTAACAAAAAACTTCTTTGTAATATGCTGAAGTTATTAGTTTTTACTCTTTCAACTTTATCAACTTTCATCAAAAAAAGATTTTTGCAGGAGCATCATAAAAAGTAAAGGGAGAAGCAGGTTATGGATAAGATCCAAATTGAACAGATGTTTCAAGGCGTTGACCAGGTTGGTTTGATCTACTTGCGCGTAAAAGATTATTTTATGCTCTTAAACGCCTATGGAGAAAGCTTTGTGGCTGAACTAAACAAAAAAAATTATTCTTTTCTGCAAAGAACGTCCCAAGAAAGATTAGAAAACTTTCAAGGCCAAATTCAAGACGTTATCTTTTTGGAAAAGGGTGAATTTTTGCTTATTATCAGTGGAATTAGCAATAATCTGAAAACCAATGGCTTTTGCATAGACAATGCTTTGCTTTTGAAGATAAAATTAGAAAATTTTTTAAAGGAAAAGTACGTCCCTAAAATTGGGCAAAAGATAAGTCTTGAAATTAGTTCTACGGTTCTTAAATTCAACTCAGTAAGAGATAGGGCGCGGGAATTGTTTTTGGCCTTGGATAAATTGCGTCAGCATGCTTCGAGCAAGATTAAAGTCTATTCTTTGCGCTTAACCAATGAATTTTATTATATTTTAAAACATGAAAAAATCCAGATAGTTTATCAGCCCATTATTGACTTAAGCAATGGAAGTATTTTGGGCTGGGAAGCCTTAAGCAGAGGGCCTAAGGATAGTTTGTTTGCCTCACCCCTTGCTTTGTTTGACTTTGCCGAAGAAATTGGCGAACTGTTTGCATTAGAAAGATTGTGTCGAGAGTTGAGTATAAAAAATTTGGGTGAAATCCACGAGGGACAACTTTTGTTTTTAAACATTCATCCCAAAACCATCTCTGACCCTGACTTTACTCCTGGGGCCACCAAACGTATCTTAAGAACTTGTCATTTATCTCCGTTAAACGTGGTTTTTGAAATTACTGAAAAACACAGTTTAAAGGATTTTTCCTGGTTTTACAAGACATTAGAACATTATCGCAAGCAAGGGTTTAAAATAGCCATAGACGATGCCGGGGCTGGTTATTCTGGGCTGTGGACCATTGCTGAATTGCAGCCTGATTTCATCAAAATTGACCGCGAGCTGGTTCAGGGAATTGAACACAATCCAATTAAAAGGGCCCTGATGGAGACCATGGTCGTTTTTGCCAATAAAGTGGGCAGCAAAATCATTGCCGAGGGCATTGAAACCGAAACCACTTTAACCGCTTTGATTGACATAGGGGTCCATTATGGCCAGGGATACTTTTTGGCCAGACCTGCTTATCCCAAGCCAGAACGCGTGATTGCTTGTTTTCCTTATTATAGTTCTAAAATGCCCCAGGGTTTTCGCCTGATGCCCATTGGCGAGCTGATCGAAAGACCATATATCGTCCGCGAAAATGAGCTGGTAAAAGACGTGCACGAAATGTTGGAAAAACAGCCAAGCATTGCCTCGTTAGTTATTTGCAATGAGCAAGATGAACCCGTTGGCTTTATTATGGCCCATCGTTTAAACAAACGTTTGGCCTCTCAATATGGTATTTCCCTATACTATAAAAGACCCATTAAAGTCCTTGCTGAAGATAATTTTCTTTGCGTGGAATCAGATACTCCTATTGAATCCCTCGCCCAGCAAGTAAGCACAAGAGATCGGGAAAGGGTGTATGACGACATCGTGGTAGTGGAAAAGAAAAAGGTAAAGGGCGTGGTTTCTGTGCAAAAGCTAATGGATTATCTGGCCAAGATCCAGATCGAAATTGCCAAGGGGTGTAATCCTCTGACCGGCTTGCCTGGCAACGTGGCCATTGAAAAAGAAATAGAGATACGTTTAAAATCAAACACTCCTTTTAGCGTAGTTTATGCTGATCTGGATAATTTTAAAGTGTACAACGACGTCTATGGATTTAAACAAGGAGATGAAATTATTAAACTTATTGCTACTATAATCAGGTGGTCTTTAAAAAGACACGGCAATAAAAACGACTTTCTTGGGCACGTCGGTGGAGACGACTTTGTTTTTATTACTAGTCCAGACAAAGTGGAGCGAGTTTGTTTGGCCATTACCCGCTGTTTTGGCAGGCTGGTTAAAAATTGTTATACTTGTGAACATAGAAAGGCAGGCAAGATCAAGGCCAAAGGTCGAGATGGACAGGAAAGATGGTTTGACTTTGTTTCAGTGTCCCTGGCCATTGTAGATTGTTATAATAAAGATAAGACTGCCAATTTGTACAAAATTGTAGAGCGGGCCACTGAATTGAAAAAAGTAGTCAAAAAAATGCCGGGTAATGTTTACTTTAGAGATAGACGAACCCCTTTATAAGATGTATCTGCAAAAATTATTTCTTGTGGACGTTGATAAAGCTTAAACGAAAAAAACAGTTAATAATTCCAAAATATTAGATGAATGATTTTTCAAAAGAACGCAATTTTTTAACTTTTTGTAATTGAGTCTTATAATTGTCCTGGTCCAAACCAGGATAGTCTTTGGCCACAACATTTGGTTTTGGCTTAGATGAGGACTAGATGTCTGGACAAGTTGTTAAAATTTTGAAACGGATTTGGCAAACCGCCTGGCGTACCCTAAAGCAATTTTTAAAACAACAGGGATTTTTGTATTCGGCTGGCCTTAGTTTTTATGCCTTGCTTTCTTTTATTCCATTGGTTTGTTTGCTTATTTCCATTGCTGGCTTGCTTTGGGGAGATGCTGATATTGTTCGTGTTTTTATTCAAAAGCGCTTGGCTATTTTACCCTGGGCCAAACAATTGGCCCTAAATCAACTAGAGGTCTTTGTGCGCTCTTCGGCCAAGTTTGGCTGGATCAGTTTTGGCTTTATTCTCTGGACCTCTGGCTTGTTTTTCAGTGCCTTGCAAACAACCTTTAACTACATCTATGCCCATAGCTTAAAGAGAAAGTACTGGCACTTGCCCTTGCCCTGGATCATGGGTCCTGTTTTGGGTATAGGCTTGCTTTTGTTGATGCTGGTTATGCAGGTTTTAAAACACATCCCGGCTCGGTTTATGCCTTCTCTTGCGCCTCACGTCTGGACCTGGTTGGGAATGGGTCTTATGTTTTTGTTGTTTTATCAAATTTTACCTCCGCAAAAACCATCTTTAAAGGTAAGTTTTTTCCTGTCTTTGCTGATTGCAGCCTTAAGCGAAGTGATTACCTGGTTTTTTTCTCAGGTTTTGTGGAACCAGCCCAATTATAGCTTGGTTTATGGCGCCCTTTCTTCTGTCATCTTATTTTTGCTTTGGCTAAACGCTAATATGGTCCTGATTTTGCTGGGAGCTTATTTTTTGTTTTTTTGGGAAAATGGTAAGGTCTAATTTTTACAATTTTTACAAATGATTTTCTATAAATTGTTAGCTTTATATCTGATTGAAAATAAATTTTAAAAATTGGTCTCAAGATGCGTATGCAAAAATTTTGTTTTTCCTAGTTCGGCTTAAAACCGCAAAACAAACGTTTAATTATTTAAATAAGTTATAGACAAGCTTAGTGAAAAAAACATAAATTTTTTATTTTTTGCAGTTGCGTCTTTAAATAGGATAACTAGCCTAAAAATAAAAAAGGTAACAGGACAAACGCACTAAAATTAAGAAAATAAAACTCGTGCTTTATAGTCAAACGCTAAAAACGATCAACGAGCAAGACGAATCTTAATCTTGAGAGAAATCTTTATACGTTTGTTGTTTTAACTTTAAAAAACAAATTTTCATGCGTTTGTCCTGTAATGGAATCAGAATTATTTAAACGTTAACTCCACTCATTTTTTACTTTTTTGCGCCACCTGCCTTATTAGTAGCAGTTGAGCTTGACTTGGTAGCAGAAGTTGTCTTTGTTGAACTAGAAGCAGTGGTAGGTTTAGAGCAAGTGGTAGCAGTTTTCTGGCTGGAGCAGGTAGTTTTGGAGCCAGAGCAAGGGGTTGTTGATTTATTAGATTGAGATGTAGTTGTGGACGTAACTGGAGTAGTTG
>Ga0256840_1003531_pt1 | contig 12537 bp, 13 predicted proteins | sample 355202metaG_FD_185969 | JGI IMG/M metagenome (GOLD analysis project Ga0256840, IMG submission 185969) | Hydrothermal vent microbial communities from Mid Atlantic Ridge, Atlantic Ocean - 355-202 | ecosystem: Environmental > Aquatic > Marine > Hydrothermal vents | place: Atlantic Ocean: Mid...
GATACAAAAGAGATTTTTCTTAAACTTCTTCAGATACTTTATAAATTGCCAAATTATAAGCATACTAATAGTGCAAAATTTCTGCAGAAAAAGATGCCACTTCTTGAAATATTTATAGGAATGTTTTTAATTGAAGTAGAAAAGATTATCAAAAAAGGCATCAAGTCTAATTATTTGCAAACTCAGGATAATTTACATTTTTTAAAAGGCAAACTTTTAACTAGTGAAAACTTAAAAAGAAACTATATCCACAAAGAGAAATTTTATGTAGAATTTGATGAGTATAGCCAAAATAGAGTAGAAAATCGACTCATAAAATCAACTTTAAAATATCTATTAAACATCTCTAAAACATATGAAAATATAAGAAAAATTAGAATTTATCAAGATAAAATGCAAAGTATAGATTGCTCAAGCAATATTGATGGAGATTTTAGGCAAATACAAACAGATATAAGGGGTATGGAACATTATAAACAAGCACTCATTTGGGCAAAGATATTTTTGAAAAAAGATTCTTTTTGTTCATTTAGCGGAGAAACTATTGCCTTTGCCATTCTCTATCCTATGGAAAAATTATTTGAAAGCTATGTAGAACATTATTTGAAAATTAGATATAAAAAATGTGACAGTGTAACAGTTCTGGCACAAGTATCCAAAAAAGATTTTGTAAAAAATCTATTTGGTATAAGACCAGATATCATTATAAAAAAAGAAGAAAATATCATCACGGTTGCCGATGCAAAATGGAAAATGATTGATATAACAGATAATAAAACCTTTTCACAAAGTGATTTTTATCAATTATTTGCCTATAAAGAAATTTTTAAAAAAGAGAGTGGAAATGATATTAAATCTCGTATATATTATCCCATGAATGAAAATTTTACAAAAATTAAGTACTTTCAATTTTTTAATGATGAAAAAATTGTTCTTGTTCCATTGGATTTAAGAAAGATAATTAAAAACAGACACAAAGGTGTCTAGTCTGTCTGTCATAATGCAAAAAAGAGATAAAAGATATATCTTAAATTAAAGGTTTTATTATGGCGCAAGTAGTTATTTTAAGTGGTGCAGGTCTTAGTGCCGAGAGCGGTATTTCTACATTTAGGGGTAGTGGTGGCTTATGGGAAAATCATTCAGTTTTTGAGGTTTGTAGCTCTGATAGTTTGATTAATCACAAAGATGCAACAATTCGCTTTTATGATGCTAGACGAGAGCAACTAAAAGATGTCCAACCAAATCATGCACACAAAGTTATCGCTGATCTTAAGAAAAAATATCCCAAAATTTATGTTGTAACACAAAATATCGATGATCTACTGGAAAAAGCTGGGTGCGAAGATATTAAGCATCTACACGGATTTTTGACAAACCTAAAGTGTTCTGATGACTGTGGATATACTCTTCCGATCGGATATCAAAAACAGGGTGTAAGATTTTGTAAAAACTGTGGAGCTGAATTAAGACCCGATATTGTCTTTTTTGGAGAAGGTGCCCCAGGTTATGAAGAGCTGTATAATGAGATGATAGATTGCGAGATGCTTGTCGTCATAGGAACAAGTGGTGAAGTCATGGATGTTAACTATCTGCGAAGAGGAATCTCGCATACTATTTTGAACAATCTTGAGCCAAGTCGAAATATAAAAGCTAAAAAATTTAGTAAAGTTCTATATAAACCTGCTACAGAAGCAATAGATGAGATAGCAGGTGATATTGAGAGCTTCATGAAAAACATAGTATAATTGATAAAAATAAAAATTAGAATCTTAAAGGCAGAAAATGGGTCTAAATAAGTTTACCGTTCAAAAGAGTTTTGTTATAAGTGCTGGGGCTGGGAGTGGAAAAACATACACTCTTAGTAGAAGATATATAAATGCTCTGGTTGGATTTGATTATTTTAGGGAAAATTATGGAACTCAAAAAAGCTATTTTGAGAATCTAAAATGCGCAACAGTTAATCAAATAGTAACTATAACCTATACTGAAGCGGCTGCATTGGAGATGAAGGGTAGGATATTTGAACTTATCTCTAAAATCATCAATTTTAACTCATTATCAAACCAAGATGATGATTATAAATCTATACAAGAAGCCAATAAAAACCTATCTGAAGATGAGTCTAAATACTCAATAAAAACACTATCAAAAGCTTACGAAGATAGCCCAAATGCCAGAATATCTACTATACATTCGTATTGCTTGGATTTGATAAAGTCTAACTCAGACATAGCAAGAATTGACTCAAAACTAGACATAATTAGAGAGGATGAAAAATCAAAGTTTTTATCTCAAATCATCTTTGATGTATTAAATACTAAAGAAAGCATATCTTTAGACATCTCAAAAGATATCAATATGTTTTTTATAAACAATCTCATCTCCAAATATGTAAGTGATGCAAAGTTTAGAGATGACTACAACAATTTCGGCAAAGATAGTATATCTCAAGAGGAGTATAAAAACTTGATTGCAGAACTCTATCCTCTACCTGATACACTTGAAGCACAAGATGAACTTTGCGATGACAAAACAAGATTAGAGTGGTTCCAACGATATCAAGAAAACTTCAAAAATTTTGAGGCAAAACTGTGGAAAGACCTAAAAGAAACAGCCGCCCCATCTCTTGGAGTTAAAAAATTCCCATATACAGATGATATCAAAAAACGAATGGATAAATTGGTGCCTTTTTATCTTGAAATAGATACAGAAAAAGAGAAGTTATTTTTTGAAAAAGTTGAAAAGATAAAATCAATACTCAAGGAAATAAAGCGACAATATGATGAAAAACTGGTGTTAGAAAACAAGATTGATTTTGACACAATCATATCTAAAACTTTAGAAATCATACCAGAGATAAAAACAGATTTTAGATATATAATGGTAGATGAGTTTCAAGACACAAATACAACACAATTTGAAATAATCAAAAAATCCCGTAGCAAAGATACAAATCTTTTTATTGTGGGTGATTCCAAACAATCCATATACTCATTTCAAGGTGCACAAATAGAGGTCTTTAATAATGCAATATCGGATAAAACTATTTTTGATCTTGAAAATCCAATCAACATGAATGAAAACCACAGAAGTGATGGTGTAATCTTAGACAATGTAAATAAAATTTTTGATACTTTACTCAAAAAACGAGATAAATTGAAGCTCATTTCTCAAAATTTTGAAGCAGAGGCACAAGAGTTAAAAGTCTATAAACAAGAACGAAAAGAAAAAGGAAGTTTCGAGTTTCTCATAACTTCACAGCCATACGAAGAAGAGCAAAATGAGTTGGACGCAATTGCACAATTTATAAGTGATATAAAAGATAGAAAAATTAAAAAATATACCCATATATCAGAGTTAATTTCAAATAATAATAAGGCCATCGCCATTGTTTTTGATAGCAGCACAAGGATGCTAGAGCTAAAACACAAACTCAGAAAAAGAGGAGTTACCGCAAAAGTAAGCACAAGTGATAATTTTTACTATACAAAAGAGGTAAATGATATATATAGTGTTTTAAGAACCATAGATATACTCTCGAAAAAAAATAATTTAAGCGGATTAACAAAATTTGAAAAATATTATGTTATCGGTGCTATGAGGTCAAACATAATCAAAATCAGTGACAATGATATAAAAAAGTATTTTGATGCAAACACCATGCCAGATACTTTAAAACACTATATAAAAATCTCAAAAGAACAAACTCTCTCAGAATTGGTCAAATACATCTATGATAGCTCAAATATATTTGGTATTTATGCACACTATGAGGATGTTGAACAAAGAGTTGCAAATCTGTATAAATTTTTGCGTATCTGCATTGATTATCAAAACTCAAATGAATCTAATCTATATAAATTTTTGATGTTAATTGAAAATGCTATTTACTTCAGTGATAACAAAGATGATGAAGCATTTTTTAAATCAGACAACACAAAATCGGTCGAAATATGCTCAATCCACTCAACAAAAGGATTGTCTTATCCTCTCGTGTTACTTGCCAACAGCGAAAAGGGACTGTACTCCCAAATTACAAGTGATAGTCTAAAAAACAATAATTTTACTTTCAAAGGTAAAAATGTACAAATAGTAGGTTTCCAAATCAAAGGCTATCAGCCACTAAGTCTTAGAGTTTTAAAAGAGATAGATAAGCTTAAACATTTGGCAGAGAAAAAAAGAGTTTTATATGTTGCTTTAACAAGAGCTAAGAATGATGTAGTTATATCTGCTCAATTAAGACAAAAGAAAAATGGCGAAGTATCTTTAAGAGAAGATAGCTATTTATCCATGATACTTAGTGCTTTAGGGATTTCAAAAGAGTCTTTGTTTGATGGTGGTATCACTCCTTTATCTGAAGAAAACATGGAGGCAATAAACCACATAGAGTACACTCAGCACTCATATAAAAAGATTGATTTTCAAGATAAAGATACTCTAACTGCAACAAATAATATTTATACTTTTGATGAGTCTTCTGCTATGGTTGGGACTGTTGTACACAGGATTATAGAGTTGTATTGGAACAGCTTTAATGACCATAAAGACACTATTTTAGACAAGATGGGTATTTTTGAAAAAGAGCAAAGAGAAACCATCATCAACCATCTTGATAATTTTTATAATAGTGATGTTTATGACATATTAAATTCAGGTATAAACCATACATTTGAACAAGAATTTAATATTGATGGCAAAACGGGCTTTATTGACTTAATGTACCAAGATACCGATGGATGGGTTATTGTTGATTTTAAAACAGGTGCCTTTAATGAAGAAAAAAGTGTACATTATCAAAAGCAACTTGATTTTTATAAAAATGTTATGAGTGATTTGGGTTATAACATTATAGACACTAGACTGTTATGGATATAACAAAAATATAAAAGTATTGGAGAAAGAATGGAAAACAAAAATAACTATACAAGATCGGTAAAAGATTTTAAAAATGGCTGGAGAGTTTTTTATAAAACTATTCTATCAATGTTGATTCCATTTGTGATTCTTGCCGTTGTGACAGATAATGCCCAATCTTCAAAAATAACTAGTGACATAATTTTTATAAGTTTCTTAGCTATAGAGATTTTGCTCTTTTTGCTATCATTTGTTGGTTTTTATATCAACTATACTCCCTTAGAGATAAAAAACGGTAAAGTTTTTATACCAGCAAGTGACCAGATAAGAACCTTTTTAGATTTACTAACTTTGAACCCCATAACAGGATATTATAGAAAAAGAGTTTACAATGTAGAAAATATAGAAAATGTAGCAAATGGATATACTCGTCCCGGTCGTGGCACAAAAGGCAGAACATGGGATGTTATCATAACGGGAATGCATAACAATAAATCATTTTCCCAAAGAATCGATGTCTCAGACAAACAGGTAAGAGATGAAGTAAGAAATGCTCTAAAACATACGATAAGTGGCAAAATAAATAGTGAAATGAGCTATTAAAATGAATTTCCATAAAAAGGCTAGAAACTATGGCATACAAACACGACTACGATAAAATCCTCACCAGATTAACTCAAATCCTCTCTTACCTAAATGATGGAGATGCACTCTCAGTCAAAGCTTTAGCAAAAGAGTTTAACACAAGTGAAAGAACAATTCAAAGAGATTTCAATGAGCGACTGATAACTTTCCCTATATACCAAGAGAATAAAAAATGGAAGATGCAAGATGGTTTTAGAGTTGAAAAGATAAAAGAGCTTGAGGATAAGTTAGTGCTAGATATCATGGAGAAGATTACCGAGAGCATAGGTGGTAAATTTGCCACCAAATCAAAGCAACTTCTATCTAAAATCAAGAATGAAGACTTTAACCCAATCTACACAAAACTAAACATAGAGGACATTAGCGATAAATTTAACGAGATACAACTCTTAGAGAGTGCAATCAAAGAGAAAAAAGAGGTAGAGTGTATCTATAATGATGACACACATAAACCGTATAAAACAGTTATAAAACCTTTAAAAATCACAAACTATGAAGGCTTTTGGTATCTCATAGCACTCAAAAAAGATATACTTAAAAAATACTACCTCAAAAACCTTTCTCAAGTAAAACTGACCGATGTGGTATTTACAACCGACACCAAGCTAGAGATACTTTTAGACAACTCTTTATCCATCTGGTTTCAAAAGGATAATAAACCTTTTACTGTAAAGCTATATGCAGACAAAACAGTAAGCAAATACTTCAAAAGAAGACCACTCCCAACTCAAAAGATAGAGTCTCTACATGTAGATGGTACTATGGAGTTTAGTGTAACGATAACTCATGAGATGGAGATACTGCCTATTGTGAAGTATTGGATACCACATCTTCATGTATTGGAGCCTGAGTGGATAAAAGATATATTAGTTGGGGATGTTGATGAGTTTGTAAAAGATAGTGAAAATTTGGAGTGTAATGATGGCGTATGATCTTGAAGATAAGCTAGTAGTAGCTATTAGTTCTAGAGCTCTCTTTGATTTAGAGAAGGAGAATGAGATATTTCAAACTAAAGGGTTAGATGCTTACTATAATTATCAACTTAAAAATGAAAATAGACTCTTAGAAAAAGGTGTAGGGTATAGAGTAGTTGAAAATCTATTAAAGATAAATAACCATTTTACTTCTGGCGAAAAGCAAGTGGAAGTCATCATACTCTCAAAAAACAATGCTTCTATAAGCCTTCGCATAACCAATTCTATACAAAAGAATCATCTAGATATCATTCGTTCAGGTTGGACAAGTGGAGAAGATATCTCCTCTTATCTTCAATCTTTTAAAGTAGATCTATTTTTAAGTGCTGATGACAAAGATGTAGCCAATGCCATCAAAAATGGAGTTGCGGCTGCCAAGATACTTCATGGTAACTCAAAAGTATATAAATCCCATGGAGACCAGCTCCGCATAGCATTTGATGGTGATGCAGTTTTATTTAGTGAAGAGAGTGAACTTGTTTATAAAAAAGATGGACTAGAAGCATTTATAGCTAATGAGATAGCCAATAGAGATAACCCCATGAACAAGGGACCATTTGCACGGTTTCTAATGCTTCTATCTCATTTACAAGCCAAATTTCCAAAAGGAGATGCACCCATTAGAACAGCCCTCGTAACAGCAAGAGGAGCACCAACTCATGAAAGAGTGATAAAAACACTAAATGTTTGGGGAGTGAAGATAGATGAAGCATTTTTCTTAGGAGGTAGTGAGAAATATGAAGTTTTAGAAGCATTTGGAGCAGATATCTTCTTTGATGACCAAGATGTGCATCTAAATCTATCTGCTAGTGTTGTACCTAGTGCAAAAGTTATTTGCAGTGAAGTGGAAGATTGCAAAAACCAGACATAAAGATGTCAAAGAGCTTTATTATAATACAAACATAGAAACTAGAAAAAATGTATCGCTAGTTTAAAATTAAACAAGGATAATCAAGATGAAACTTTACAATGCTATCCAAAAGAGATTAGAAATAGTTGACCAACATGCATTGGCCAAAGAGTTAGGATACAATTCATACTCTACATATGCAAAGACATTAGATAAATTTTTATTGAGTAAAACACTTTCTGTATGGCTTTCTAATGGACATTATGATTTTGTTCATACCACAAATAGTTTTATACGCAAACTTTGTGAAAAGCTTGAGATAGAACCTGCTTTTTATCAGCAAGAGATAAAATTAGCAAAAGAGAAAAATGAGGAGTTAGCTAAATTTGCAAATTGTTATATATTTGTAAATACAAACTTTAGAAGGAGTACCGAGCCAATTTTTGTTTTAGCTTTTATGGAATCTCGAAGAAACATACAAGTAGATGCAAAAGATTTAATCTTCAAAGATATAAGCGAGATTTTAGAGATAGTTTCTAAAGTTGTGCAAGAGCATTATGTGTATACTAAAGGAATTCTGCCTGTATGGGGAAAGATAGAAAATTATGTATATCACCATATAGACGATAAGTCTTATATCTTTGATACCAATGGGGTTATCATAGATAAAGATGTTGAAATTGCAGAGTCTAGAGCTATATTGACGATTAAAAACAAAGAGATTATGTGATATAATATTTTAAGGAATTAAGATGCAAACTAAAGAAAAGGTCTCAAAATCATTAAACAAGACTTCCGAAAAGCCAGAAAAGAAATTTGAAGATTATGTTGCAGAAGTTGATCCAAGAACTGGCAAAAGGTACATTATACCGATGCTAAGTCCTGCTAGTTCATCATATCTAATAGATTATGTTATGTTTATGAAGATGAAAGAAGTTGATCCGGAAGGATTTCAACGAGTATTGAATTGGAATTAATTATGAGGAGGGAAATATGACATTTAAAGATAAATATGGTGACCACTTCGGAAAAACATATAAAGGAAATTTAGATATTTGCGGAGAAACTTTAACATCATTGGAAGGTTGTTATAGTAAAGTCAGTGGAAATTTTAATTGCTCTAAAAATCAATTAATAACTCTTAAATATGCGCCTAAAGATATTGGCGGAGCCTAGAGGATATAAAGATTTTACGAAAATTAGTGTAAGTCCAAAAGAATCATTTGAATTTATTAGGGGAATGATTCATTTGTTTAAATATATTTACAAAGTTGATAAGAGACGAGAAGAAGATCTTTATGAAGCTATAGACTTATATTTTGGGATATCAAGTCACAGGGCTAAATACTCTAAAAAAATTGAAAAAGGTGATATTGATTTTAACCAATGCAATTATCCCAAAGCACTATGCGAAAGAGAAAGAGTGCCAACTAGATTTATATATAGTCAAATAGCGCAAAACAATAAGAAATGAGGATTTATGCCAAAATATATACTTTTTGATACAGAGACAACAGGAAAAACAGATGAGGATAGAATCATACAAATAGGTGCTATGATAGTAGATACTAGCAGTAAAGTTGAAGTCTATGATGAGCTTTGTAGTACCTCTTTGCCTATATCCATAGAAGCTATGGCTGTTCATGGAATTACTCCTGATTTAATAGAGGGCAAAAGAGTATTTGCCGAAACAAACTTTTATAAAAGACTACAAGAGTTAAATAACAATGAAAACTTTCTAATAGCACACAATATGCCCTTTGATATGGGTATGCTTCAAAAAGAGGGATTTGAGTCAAATTTGAGAATTATTGATACTCTAAAAGTAGCTAAACATCTAATGTCAGAGCAAAAGTCAAAAGCACTCCAATACTTGCGTTATGCTCTTGAATTATATAAAGAAGAGAAAGATGAGGCTAGTAAATACAACATCACTATAAAAGCTCATGATGCTATTGGTGATGTGCTTGTTATGAAATTGCTACTTTCAAGACTTGTTTCCCTCACAAAAGAGAAATTTCCAAAAGAAAATCCTATGCAAAAGATGGAAGAGTTAACAACTACTCCTATATTTGTAAAAACATTTACATTTGGTAAGTATAAAGGCAAAAAGATTGAAGACATATGTCGTGATGATAGAGGATATATTGATTGGATGATGAAAAATATGGATTTAGATGTTGATATGAAATTTACCTTGGATAAGATATTAGAAGCATAGATTGACATAGATGGCATCAAATACTTCACTGTTAGCTCTTACATGTGGCGATAGCTACGGAGCCCCTTACGAAAAGGAGGGATTGGCAGGTGTTAGATTTAATATAGAAGATTTGCCCGATAGGATTATAAAACCCTTGGTTACAGACGACACCAAAATGTCTATGATTTTACTCAAACATTACAAAAGATATAAAACTCTACATGTAGAAAGTTTGCTCCAAGAGTATAAAACTTGGGCAAAGGAAGATGGGTTACAAGATGGTATTGGCATACATACCCGTGAAATACTCATGCAAAATAAAACAGACAAAAACTCACAAGGCAATGGAGCACTCATGAGAGTCTTACCTTTTGGTGTGCAGCTTATAAAAGATGGCTATGGCTTTGAAGAAGCAGTAAGGCTCATGAATGCAGATTCTGCAATTACACACGATAATGAAACCATCTTTATGGCAAATAAATTAGCATTAGATATAGCATTAAGTGGATTAAATGTTTTAGAAAAACCGATATACAGAAAGATTATCACAAAACTTCACCTTGGAAGTAGTGCTTGGGTTATTCATTCTCTTTACATAGTGATTGAGGCTTTAAAAAAAGATTTATCTTTCCTTGAAGGTTTTAAATACATTGTTTCTTACGGTGGCGATACCGATACAAATTGTGCTATATATGGTGCGATAAAAGGTGCAAAAGAGGATATTAGGGATAGCATGAAAGTTGAAGAATTTTTAATGTAAATGTTTTTATACTACCTTTTAGAAAGGTTTGATATAATTGATATAATATTTTTCTTATAGTTTTGTGTATTCAAAATAGGTTAAAATTTAAGTGTAGGGTATATTTGATAAATGCAAAAAATTAAAAAGTTATGGAATACAAACAAAACAAAAAACATAAAGCAAGTTAAAAGTTTAGGCAATACTTTTACACATCCAGTGATTTCTCAAAAATGTATCCAATTTGTAACAAATAAACCAAAGTATATACTAGAGCCTGCAGTTGGCACAGGAAGTTTCTATTATGCTGTGCAAAATACAATAAAAAACTATGCCAAATATGATATTTATGATATCGATAAAAATGCTATCGATATGATAGAAGTTGATAGAAAAACAAACAAATTTTGTGAAGATTTTCTATTAAAAAAAATTAATACCAAATATGACTTAATTGTTACAAATCCACCTTATATATCCTATAAAAATATGAAAAAACCTAGAGAAAAATATATAATTAATATCTTAGATAGTATAAATTTTGATAATCTAAAGGTAACTAGAGAGAAAATTCAAACGGTATATTCCAAAGCGAATATATACATGTATTTTTATTTAAAATGTTTATCCTTATTGAGAGATAATGGGGAACTTATATTCTTGTGTTCGGATAGTTGGTTAAATAGTGATTTTGGTAAAATCTTAAAAAAAGAACTTTTAGGCAATGTTGAATTGATAGTAAATAGTCCATATTATCCTTTTTTTAAAGAAAAAACTAATGCGATATTGGTAAAAGTTATCAAGAATAAAATTATAAAAACTATAAAATATTATGAAATAAATCAAATTGATTTTAAAATAGAAAACCCCAATATTATAACTAGTGATATCTTGCAAAGAAAAGAAAAAAATCTAACGAATATTTTATACAACCACGATGAGACAAAAGATTATTTTAACTATCTAAATTCTGATAAAATTGTTGAATTGAGTAGTATGATAGAATTCAAAGGAAATGGAGTTTATTTTAGAAAAGCTAATGAAGAAGGATATATAAGCAAAGAGGCTAAAAAAGATTATATAAAATTGTTTTATCAAGATAGAGCGAAACCAAATAGGCCCAAAAAATATAAAAATAATATGCAAGAAACTGATATGATATATTATATAAATAAATTTCAAAAGGAAGTCATAAAAACAACAAATACCATTTTTATGTCAAAATTAATAGATAGGTTTCCATTGATATTTAGCTATACACAGGAGGTAGTAAAAACAAAAAAATATTTCTCTTCAGTACATAGGGAAATAGATAATCTTGATCTAAATGTTATACTATTAAGTAATATATTTACTATATTTGGGATGGAAGTTTATTTAAAAACAGCAACTCAAAGATCAGATACCAAAAATATGCACGGATCAGTAAAAGAGATAAGTTTGAATATATTGCATAAGATACCTGTACCTAATTTTAAAAAATTTCAACATAAAACAGTAGAAAAACTATTGGAAAATTATCAAAAATACAAAAATATATCACTTGATACGATAGATATAGCATTGGCCAATCCAAACTATTATGAAAATCAAATATTAATTTTAGAGGAATTAGATATAAGCAAAAATCTAATAAACAGTTGTAAAACTTTAGTACACAAAAGACTGAGAGATTTAAAATTACTAGGTCTTGAACTTGTGGATAGGGAGGAAAGAAGTCTGTTTGAAACTTAGAGTATAAGTGGTAGGGTGGTGAAATTGTTTTTATAAGTTTTGATTCTTTGTGACTAAACTCCTCAATCATCAAACTCTTCTGTAGCTTTGGAAACAGTGAGTTTTCTAAGTTGAGGACTTTTGTCCACATTTTGAGAGATTTTGAGGAAACTTTTCACTTTGTGAAACAGCATTAGCTAGTTTTAAATGCATTTTTGGTACAATAGTTTCCATAAAAAGCCTTTAATATAAGCTATAAATATGATGAAAAAATATCTGATGATGAAAAAAATAGGATATAAAACAATTTAGATGATTTTGAAATCAAAAACCCCGAGGCAAGCCTTTTAGCTAAACGCTAAAACTTTTTCGCAAGCTCAAAGTAGGGGTATGTCATAGGATTAATCTTTATTGCGATGCAAGCATCGGGGAATTTAACCCTCTTACTGATTAAACACTAGATTTTCAAGTTTTATCCCACTGTTTAACTGTCGATTGAAACTTAGATTTAGAAATCCATTATCAATACAATATAACTTTTTGAAAGATTTTATCCTCT
>Ga0256840_1003532_pt1 | contig 12533 bp, 9 predicted proteins | sample 355202metaG_FD_185969 | JGI IMG/M metagenome (GOLD analysis project Ga0256840, IMG submission 185969) | Hydrothermal vent microbial communities from Mid Atlantic Ridge, Atlantic Ocean - 355-202 | ecosystem: Environmental > Aquatic > Marine > Hydrothermal vents | place: Atlantic Ocean: Mid...
ATTATCTAGATAATTCAAAGAAATTTAGTGAGATTATGAGAAAAATAATCAAACCCGAAGGGAAAACAAATAAAAGGCAATCTTTTTTGAATAATTTTTAAGAAATAACAGGTTATTCCTTAAAAATTATGCTTCAAATCTTACCATTTCTTCATTTTCTGTAAATAGAAGTCTTAGTCGAACCTTTAGATTTGTTTTTTAATTAAATTTATTTAAAAGAATATGATAATGAATATATTTGAAATACTCTTAGCATGATATAACCAAAGTTTAATTGATGGGTAGTTATTTATTCCAAATTTGGTATAAAATAAAAACTAAGCAATAACTAATTTCTCCCCTAAATAAACCAATTTAAAACCTTTAGAGATTTCGGTAACCGTACCAGAAGCCGCAATAATTTTAATATCACCATTAGCCAAACGAGTAAACAAAGGAACAATATTGTCATTACTTTGCGCAAGATTAATAAGCTTTTCATAATGCGCAATAGACTCAATCTCAACTTCATGAATAGTAGGATTTTTTCTAACAATCTCAGCAAGTTTAACAAAATCATCCGTATGCGAAAACAAACCTTCCTTGGGGTTGTTTTTAGGATCATTTTTCTCCTCAGGAGTAATTAATCGAAAACTACCATACTCACCAAACTGCTCTTGAAATTTAGTAATACAATGGCTATTTATTTTAGAGTTAGCCGTTAAAGCCATTAAATAACCAATATCATTCAACTCAATATTATTATCTAGCTCTTCCGAAAAAACATCTTCATTAATAGCCTCTAAACCAAGAGCACGAGCCTTTTTAATATTATCCAAATTAGAATCAACCAAAACAACATGCCTATTGTTTTGATCCAAGTATTTGGCAATAACTCTAGAAAATTCGCCAGCACCAACAATTAAAACACCATCAGACTTTAATAAAAAAACCTTTAGTAGTTTAGCAACCAAACGAGCCGTAGTGGCGTTAAGCAAAACAGTACCAAGTACAATCATAAAAACCAAAGGCGTAATAAGTTCCGAACCAACAATACCCAAATTAACCAGTTTTAACCCAAATAAAGAAGCAATACCAGCAGCAACAATACCACGAGGACCAACCCAACTTATAAATAATTTTTCATTAGTTTTTAAAGAAGAATTGTGCGTGCTCAAAAACACACCAATAGGTCTAACTAAGAAAACAACAACAGCAAATAAGAGTAAAGTATTCCAATTATAAATAGCAAGTAAATCCGAAATATTAATATTAGCCGAAAGCAAAATAAATAAAATAGAAATTAAAAGCACACTCAACGATTCTTTAAAGTAGAGTAACTCCTTAAGATTAGGTAAGCCAATATTACCAACAACCATACCCATAACAACAACAGCCAATAAACCAGACTCATGAGCAAAAGAATCCGATAAAACAAAAACGCCAAGAACCGTTGCTAGCGAAAAAACATTTAATAAATAATGAGGAACTAATTTCCTTTTTATAGCCAGAGTTAAGGCATGAGCAAAAGTAAAACCAAAAGTAGAACCAAATAAAACAATTTTACCAAACTCAAGTAGAGCAGTTTTAGTAAAACCATGCGCACCATCAACACTAATAAATTCAAAAACCAAAACAGCAACCAGAGCACCAATAGGATCAATTAAAATACCTTCCCACTTTAGAATAGCCGAAACATCTCTTTTTAAAGGAACATTTCTTAAAATAGGCGTAATAACAGTAGGGCCAGTAACAATAATAAGAGCAGAAAATAAAAAAGAAATTTGCCAACTTAAGTTAAAAATATAATATACAGCAATACCCGCACCAAAAAAAGTAACAAGAGAACCTAAAGTTATCAATTTTGAAATAACAGAACTTACATTCTTAATTTCTTTGAGTTTAAGCGTAAGTCCACCCTCAAAAAGAATAATACTAATAGATAAAGAAACAAAATAAAAAAGACTTTCACCAGGAAAGAGACCTTTAGAACCATTCCAAATGGGTTCAATCCATTTAGAGCCATCTTCAGATAGTAATGTTGAAATTGGACCAACTAAAAGACCGATAAGTAAAAGAGGTAAAATAGCAGGAATTTTAAAACGCCATGCAACCCATTGCGCCAAAATACCAAGAATAATAACACTAGCAAGTTCAATCATAGTTAAAACAATTAGAAATCAAAGATACAAGTTCAAACTTAAAAACAAAATATTTAAGAACAAGATTTAATAAAAATAAAAACTAGAGATATTCTTTAATTTGCGATAGTTGTGTAACCATAATAACCTTATCATTAAGAGCATTATTAGTAAAATTACAGTAAATGGTGCGCATACCAATATTTTTAGCACCATAAATGTCAGCCTCTAAGTTATCGCCAATCATAATACTATTGTAAGTATAGGCATTAGCTTTATTTAAAGCATGAAAAAATATTTTAGGATTAGGCTTTTTAACCAAAACCGATTCCGAAGTAATAACATGATCAAAAAAGTGAAAAATCTTAGCACTTTTAAGTTTCGCAGTCTGAATTTCAGAAAAACCATTGGTAATAATATGCAAAACATATTTCGATTTTAAATAGGATAATAAGTTAATACAACCATCAAAAAGCGTATTGTAGTTAGGTAGGTTGTCTAAATATTCATCAGCCAAGCGATTAATTAAAGCATCACTAATAGAATAGTTTAAGGCATCAAAAGAATCTTTAAGTCTAGCATGTTTAAGATCAGTTTTATTAATTTTTTCATCCCTGTATAATTTCCAATAAGCATGGTTAATAGGCTCGTAAATAGTAATAAAAGTATTGATATCTAACAAAATATTATTTTTATTAAAAATAAATTCATACGATTTTTTAGAATTAGAATCAAAATCCCAAAGTGTATGATCTAAGTCAAAAAAGACATGTTTAATAGCGGATAATTTTGGCATATTTCTTTTTAATAAAATTAGAGAAAAGCTTACGATTAGCGGTTTTTAAAGTAGCATTATTCAAAACTAAAACAGCATTTTTTTCAAGAGTAATCTTAGCATTAGAAGGTAATATAACAGAGCCGTTTAAAATTAGTATTTTACCCTCCTTAACAATAATATCTTGATAAAATCGAAGAGATTTAAAAGCCCAATTTTCATTATCAGCAATAATTAAAGGAACATTAAAATTAGAATTTTCAGTAACAAATTGAATAAGGTTACTAGTCATTAAAGCTTTATGCATTTTACCAATTTCACTTGGCTGAATGTAATTTCTAGGTGATTTGCCACTTTGGCTCATCATAGCTTTAAAGCATTTATTAGTACCATGATACTCGTTAGAATGCGCAAGACCAAGAGAATGACCAAGTTCGTGAGATAAACCTCTGTAAAAGCTTATAAAATAACCTTTGACATATTTTTCCCAAGAAGTGTTATTTTCTTTAGTGTAAATTTCTTTCATCCAAATTTTAGAAACAAATTTGTTAGGATAACTAATTTGTGAACTTCTATTAAAATCGGAATAAGAAGGAAATTGAGAAATAGAATTTTTCATACTATTTACATACCCTTTGCCAGATTTATCCTCAATTAACTCTTTATATACATCAACATTTAAGGTATTGTAAACATTAATGCCTTTATTAGTAATAGTGTCATTAATATTATCATCTAAATACTTTAAATACCAGTTTTTTGAAGGAGTTAAGAGATTAATGTTTTTTTTCTTTTCAGAATAACCTTTAGCATTCAAGTAATTTCTAGCAAAAGAATCTTTAAAATAAAAAGATTTAAACAGTAATTGAATTTTAGTGTCAGAAATAAAATCATCACCCTTGTAGCAAATAGGATCATTAGGATCTTTTAAGCCACTATAAATTCCATTTGATTTTTTAAAAATTTGTTCAAAAATATCATTGTCCTCCTCGTTTTTACCATTAAAATTACCACCACCATTATCATCTAACGGAAAAATAAAATTTACTCGAACATAAATAGAACTATAATTATCTTTAGGAATAAACTTCTTGTTACTAGTCTGTAAATTTATAACAGTAGCAGAAATATCATTAATACTCTTATAATCAGGATGTAACTTTTTAGAGCAAGAGAACAAAGAAAAAAAGATAATTGTAATTAGAAATATATTAATTTTCATATAAACGAAGTTATTAAATAACATTAAACACCAGTACTACCAAAGCCACCAGCACCGCGTAAAGTAGCGTCTAGAGAATCAACCTCAACCCAATTAGCCTGTTTATATTCAGCAATAACCATTTGAGCAATACGATCACCATCATTAATAGTAAAAGCAGTATTAGATAAGTTAATTAAAATAACACCAATTTCACCTCTGTAATCCGCATCAATAGTACCAGGAGCATTTAAAACGGTAATACCATTTTTAATAGCCAAGCCACTTCTAGGTCTAACTTGCGCTTCATAACCAGTAGGCAACGCCATAAATAAACCAGTTTTAACAATAACTCTCTCTAAAGGCATTAAAGTGATTTCCATATCAATATTAGCTTTTAAATCCATACCAGCAGAAGAGCCAGTTTCGTAATGAGGTAAAGCATGTTTAGATTTGTTAATAATATTAATTTTCATGTTATATTTGTTTTGTATAATTTTTTATTATCTCATTATCTCATTATCTCATTATCTCATTATCTCATTATCTCATTATCTCATTATCTCATTATCTCATTATCTCATTATCTCATTCAGCTAACCAATCAATTTATCAAGATGTTTATTAGGCTTCATTTCTAAAGTTACCAGTTCCCCCTTATAAAAAACACTATTAATAATCCAAGGAATAGGCATATTATGACCATCAATTTTATTTTTAATATGATGTACCGTTAAAGGCACATTCTTAGCCTTAGCGTATTCCCTAAGTAAATTATTAGTATAAAACTCAGTAAACGGACAAGTATTGGAGTAGTAAGCAGTAATACCATTTTTGTTACTGCAAGAGCCAGATTTAGCAGAATTCCTAATCTTAGGAAAGTTAGCCGTAGTATTTGTCTTTAAGCCCCAAAGTTTAAAAAAAGGAGCAGCCTCATCAATAATTTCAAACCCCATATATTTTAAAAAACTAGGATCCGTCATAAAAGGTCTTTTTTTATCGCTAGAGATAGCAACAATACCATCCATATTTTTAGCATCATTCAGGCATTCTTGTAATAAGTTTTTGCCATTGCCTTGCCCTTTAAACTTGCCAGCAACCCAGAAGCAATTAATAACCATAAAATTTTCACCAACTAAAGGTAGCCAAGAATATTCAATAGGCACGTATTCAATAAAAACTTTACCACGAACATTTAATTTTTTAAAGGAATAAGCATTTTTAAATTCAGATTTTAACCAACCTTTCTTTTTAAGATACCCATCCTTACATTTTTTATCACTAAAAGCACAACAAATATGTTCCTCATGAATGTTTTTATCAGAAAGATTTAAAATTTCCATAAGATCTAATTTATTTTAAAATTTCTTTAATCGTATTTTTTTCTAAAAGAAAAATAGCACCAATAAAAGTAAACAATAGAAAGGACGAAACATAATAATTCTCTTGAAACTTATAAAAAGAAATAACCGAAAACAAGATAGAAATACCAAGATACAAAGTGACTTTTCTTAAGTTATAAGGCACAGGGTAATGTTTTTTGCCTAAAGAGTAAGAAATAAAAGTCATACAACTATAAACAAACAAAGTAGCCCAAGCAGAAGCCATATAACCACAAACAGGAATAAAAATTAAATTTAGAATAATAGTAACAAAAGCACCAAAAACAGAAATATACATACCGTATTTAGTTTTGTCAGTTAATTTATACCAAATAGATAAATTGTGATAGATACCTAACATTAAATTAGCTAAAAGAATAATAGGAACAATGCCAAGAGCTTGTAAATATTCCTCTCTACTAATAATAATTTTAGCAAATAGTTGAATGTAAGCAACAATAACAAACATAAAAACAGCACCAATAATAGTAAACCAAGTAAGAATAATAGCATAGGTAGATTTAGCATTCTTTTTATCAGCATGATTAAAGAAAAAAGGCTCAGCCCCCATTCTAAAAGCAGTAATAAACAAAGTCATAAAAACACCAAGTTTATAACAAGCAGCATAAATCCCCATTTCAGAATCGCCAATGTATTTAGGTAAAAGAAGTTTGTCTAAATTTTCATTAGTAGCATAAGCCAAGCCGCCAAACATAATAGGTAAGCTATAACGAAGCAATTTTTTAAAAATATGTATGTCAAAATTTAATTTAAACTTTAAAGCAATAGGTAACATAAAAGTAAAAGTTACAAAACTAGCAATAGCACCAGCAAAGAAAACATAAATAACATGAGGAGTATCCCCAAAAAAATCAATAAAAAAAGGAGGTAAGTTAATGTCGTAAAGAGGAACAAACCATAAAAAGAAAACAACAAAAAAAGCATAAATAAGCACATTACTAATCTTAAAAAAAGCAAACCGAATAGGTCTATTAGTAACACGTAAATAAGCATAAGGGATAACAACCAAAGTATCTAAAAATAAAGTAACAATAAGTAATTGTAAAAATAAAGGACTACTAAAATTAAAAAAAACACTTAAATTAGTAGAAAAGTAAAGGCTAAAAAATAAAAACAAAAACGTAGTAACAAGTAAACTAATAAAAGTCGTAGAAATAATTTTCCCCTTATCTTTTTCTTTAGTAAAAAATCGAAAAAAAGCAGTTTCCATACCATAAGTAAGTAAAACATTAAGATAAGCGGCGTAAATATAATAAGTAACATCAACAGCAAAAGTATCGGACTCAAAAACTTTAGTTTTTAGTTTAACCAATAAAATAGTAACAACCCTAGGTAAAACCGAAGCAAAACCATAAATGATAGTGTCTTTAAAAAAACGTTTTAATGTACTCAAGTCTTTTAATATTTAGAGCAAAAGTAAGAAAATTAAAAAATTAAAAAATGAAATTAAGGAATTAAAAAAACAAACCTTATCAACAAAAAAACTCTAAAAGAAAAAATCAATTAGAGTTTATATAAGTTAAGTAACAATCTCAATAAACAGAAGACTGTCAATTGAAGATTAAAAATTAATCATCATCACGTCTTCTTCTACGTCTAGTACTTTTTTCAGTTCTACGTTTAAAATCACCATCGCGTCCACCACGACCTCTATCGCTAGAACTTCTATTTCTATCAGAACCACCACGGCCTCTATCTCTACTGGCACTACCACTACGGCTTCTATCACCACCAGAGCGCTTTCTGTCACCACCACCACGGTTACGATCTCTACCACGACCACGGTCTCTATTTCTGCTGCGAGTTTTAGGTTGAGTAGTAACTTCAACATTCACTCTTCTACCATTAAATTCGGCATTATCAAAACTCTTTAAAAGTTCATCCGTAAACTCTTTAGGAATTTCAAAGAAAGAAAAGCTTTTTAGGATTTCAATCTGGCCAATATCTACTTTTTTACCAAGATAATCGTTAACCAAGCCAATCATTCTAGCAGGGTTTAAATCATCCATTTTGCCAACGTTAATAAAGAAACGTTGCATGTTTTCATCCGTAACACGCTCTCTACTAGAGTCTGCTAAAATATCACCAGATTTTTGATAATAGCTTAATAAATGTTCAAACTCGTTATAAACAAAACGTTTAATTAACTCATCTTTAGTTAATTTTTTAAGTTGCGCAGCAATAGATTCAAATTGTTCGCTTAAATCATCGTCATTAACCTTAATGTTTTTGATTTTTTCAGCATATTGTAGTAATTTAATATCAACAATCTCTTTACCAGAAGGAACCTCTTTTTGAACGAATTTTTTATTGATTTTACGTTCAATTTGTTTAATTCTATTTTTATCTTTATTAGTAACAATAACAATAGAAATACCCTCAGCACCAGCTCTACCAGTACGACCACTTCTATGTGTATAAGATTCAAGCTGATCAGGAAGTTTATGATTAATAACATGCGTTAAATCAGTAACATCAATACCACGAGCAGCAACATCAGTAGCAACTAAAATTTGTATTTTTTTGGTACGGAATTTTTTCATAACAATGTCACGTTGCGCTTGAGATAATTCGCCATGAAGCGAATCAGCACCGTACCCATCTTGTATTAATTTGTCTGCAATTTCTTGAGTTTCTCTACGAGTTCTACAAAAAATAATACCGTAAATGCTAGTATTAACATCTACAATACGTTTTAGGGTAGGATATCTATTTCTTTCCGAAACTAAATAGAATTGATGTTCAACAGTATCAGCACCTTGGTTTTTTTCACCAGCACTAATTTCAGCAGGTTTAAACATATAGTTTCTTGCAATAGCTTCAACCTCTCTAGGAAAAGTAGCAGAAAAAAGTAAAGTTTGTTTTTTATCAGGAGTAGCATCTAAAATATGGTCAATATCTTCTTTGAAGCCCATATTAAGCATTTCATCCGCCTCGTCTAGGGTTACCCATTTAATTTCACCTAATTTTAAACTTTTACGGTTAATTAAATCAACAGTTCTACCAGGAGTACCAACTACAATTTGAGCACCTTTTCTAAGGTCAGCCATTTGGTTGGTAATATTTGAACCACCGTAAACAGCAACAACCTTTAGACCTTTGATATTTTTAGCAAATTCTTTTACGTTTTTAGCAATTTGAATAGCTAACTCTCTAGTAGGAGATAAAATAATAGCTTGAGTAGCTTTACTATTTACATCAATTTTTTCTAAAACAGGTAAAGCAAAAGCAGCTGTTTTACCAGTACCAGTTTGAGCAAAAGCTTTTAAATCTTTATCGGAACCTAATATTTGTGGAATAGCAAGTTCTTGAATTTCGGTAGGTTTTTTATAACCTAAATCTTCTAATGCGCTAGTGATATTTTCACTAAGGCCTAAGTCTTTAAATGACGACATAATATATTTTATTTTTTACAATATTCAATTTAAGTGTAAAAAATCGACAATTACATCCCTTAAATTAAGTATCTAAATTAGCGTGCAAAACTACACTTATTTATTAGCTAAAACAGTATTTAATTTATTTTTTTCTAAAAAAAGTAAATTTCTTTCAAAACTACTGTGAGATAGAAAAGTAAAATTACTCATAATAGTTCCGTTTTTATCAGTAATAATAGCCCTAGGAATATCGTAATAAAATAGATTATCCATGGTTTTATCAACTAATTGAAATTGGTTATTAGCATTTAAATTATTAGCCTTAATATAAGCTTTCCAATTGTAATTACCAAGATGCGCATCAATACCAATAAACCTAATATTAGGGTATTTTTTAGTTAAGTTGTGTATTCTTTTAGCCATATTCTGAATGCGATTTAAACCTTTAGGCCAAGAATAAATAACAGTATTACTATTAATAATATCTATAGATGTTAAAACAGTATTAGAAGTGTTTTTAATTTTAATTTCAGGAAAAGAAGTCCCTTTTTTGTATGAATTTATTATAGTAATTAACTTATCAATTTCCTTTTTACCCTCTTTATCCGTACAATTTTCAGTAAAGATACGGTGTGCAATTTCTCTATCATTTTTAGAACAAGACTCGTTGAGTAAACTACCAAAATAAGTCTTTTGAAGCATTTCATTTTTTAAATTAGTATTGTTTACTTTTTTTGCAATTTGTTGTAAAAGTAGTGTAGAAACCTGAAGAGTGTTATTTAATTCTTTTTTATACACGGCTACGTTGTACAAATAATTCCAAAGATAGTTCTTAAAGGTATAGTAATCTGTAAAAGGATTAGAGTCAAGGTCAATATCATTCCTAAAGTCATAAAAATTTTGACTGAGATTAGGTAAAGCATCTAACTTGTTTAAACGTTTATTCTTAATAACATATTTTTCTTTTTTTGAATAAAGAGGATAATAAATAGTGGTGTTAATTAAAGAATTAAAATTTTTAGATTGTATGGCTGAGCCAGCCTTAAATTGTTTGTATTGGTTAGTTTTTAAACTAATAAAAGAATCGATTTTTTTAGTAAAATCATTTTCATTTAGTCTAAAATAACTATAAAATAATTTTTCTTGTTGCTCATTATCTAAAAATAATTGAAGCAAAAAGTTATTGCGTTCAGCACCTTTACCACTAAAAACTAAAGACTCATCAAAATCCCAAGTGTTTAATCTAATAAGTAAACTATCCTTAGGTTCTAAATATATATATTGGAATTCTTCACCATGTTTAAAAGTATATAAACCAGCTTGTAAGCTGTCTAATTTAAATAAAAATTTATGATCTTGATTAAGATTAGTTTCAGCAACCTTATTATTACCTTTAAAAATAGATACTTCAATGCCTTTTGGGTTTTTTATTTGCCCACCAAAAAAGATAGTTTCATTTTTAAATGTATGCTCACATCCTATAAATAAAAGTAAAGGAGTTAAAAGCAATAAGTATTTAAAATTAAAACGCATAATTATTATTTAGTAATAAAAAGGATAATGACAAAATTATAAATATAAAGTGTTTGTAGTTGTTAAATGAAAGTTAAAAAACAGCTATTATAAAAAGTAAGAAATATTAATTAAATAAATAAGCGGTTAACAGTATATCAAATAATAAAATATTGTTATTTTTGCCGAAAATTAATAAAGTATGTTAACAGTATCAAACTTATCAGTTCAATTCGGGAAAAGAGTATTATTTGATGAAGTAAATACCAAGTTTATACATGGTAATTGCTACGGAATAATAGGAGCAAATGGAGCAGGAAAATCAACATTTCTAAAGATAATAGCAGGAGAGATGGATCCAACAAGTGGAAATGTTTCTTTAGAGAAAGGAAAAAGGATGTCGGTTTTATCACAAAATCACTTTGCCTTTGATGAATTTAATGTGTTAGATACAGTATTGATGGGGAACAAACCATTGTATGAATTAAAAACCGAAATGGATGGCTTATATGCAAAACCAGATTTTAATGAAGAAGACGGAATAAAAGCAGGAGAATTAGGAGTAGTGTACGAAGAAATGGGCGGATGGACAGCAGAAAGTGATGCAGCAACATTATTATCATCAGTAGGAATACTAGAAGAGATGCATTATACATTAATGAAAGATGTAGGCGGTAAAGCAAAAGTTCGAATTTTAATTGCGCAAGCACTTTTTGGAAATCCAGATTTATTAGTAATGGATGAACCAACCAATGATTTAGATTATGAAACAATATCATGGTTAGAACATTTTTTAGCAAATTATAAAAATACAGTAATAGTAGTGTCACATGACAGGCATTTTTTAGACGCAGTATGTACACACATATCAGATATAGATTATAATAAAATAAATCATTATTCAGGAAATTATACATTCTGGTATGAATCGAGCCAACTGGCAGCAAAGCAAAGAGCACAACAAAACAAAAAAGCAGAAGATAAAAAGAAAGAATTAGAAGAATTTATAAGACGTTTTTCAGCCAATGTTGCAAAATCAAAACAAGCAACAAGTAGAAAAAAAATGATAGAAAAATTAAATGTAGAAGATATAAGACCATCAAGTAGAAGATATCCAGCAATAATATTTGATAGAGAAAGAGAAGCGGGAGATCAAATTTTACATATAGAGGAAGCAGCAAAAACAATCGATAATAAAATAATGTTTTCTAAAATCAACCTAAATTTAGCAAAAGGAGATAAAGTAGTCGTAATATCAAAAAAATCAAGAGCAGTAACCGCATTTTTTGAAATGATTTCAGGAAATGATACCGATTTTGAAGGGACATATAAATGGGGAGTTACTACAACACAAGCATATTTGCCATTAGATAATTCAGGCTTTTTTAAAGAAGGAGAATTAAATTTAGTAGATTGGTTACGCCAATATGCAAAAACAGAAGAAGAAAGAGAAGAAGTATATCTAAGAGGATTTTTAGGAAAAATGATATTTAGTGGAGAAGAAGCCTTAAAAAAATGTACCGTATTATCAGGAGGAGAAAAAGTGAGATGCATGTTGTCTAGAATGATGATGACAAGAGCAAATGTATTAGTAATAGATGAACCAACAAACCATTTAGACTTAGAATCAATACAAGCATTCAATAACTCATTAAAAAATTACAAAGGCTCCTTATTATTTGCAACACACGATCATGAATTTGCACAAACCGTAGCAAATAGAGTAATAGAACTAACACCAAAAGGAATAATTGATAGGTACATGACATTTGAAGAGTACTATGCAAACGATAAAATAAAAGAGTTAAGAGAGAAAATGTACAGTTAATTCACAAAAAAAATATTTGTTTAAATAGTTAGCGTCGATTATTTTTTCTATTACGAAGCCTCATTAGTAATTGGTTCTACTGCAATAATTGAGGGTAAAGATTTAATCCTCCATGAAAAAAGAGTATTGCACTTCTAAAATTCTTAAAAGTTCTATAACCTCTACCTACTGTTTTTATTTCTTGTATTTAACCGTTTAATCTTTCAGCCATTGCATTACTAAATTTTGTAATTAAAGCGTTTATAATTCCTGGGATATGATTTTTAAACATCTTTACCACTTTAGTAATTTCTTTTATATGTTTTAAAGAAGAATCT
>Ga0256840_1003533_pt1 | contig 12533 bp, 14 predicted proteins | sample 355202metaG_FD_185969 | JGI IMG/M metagenome (GOLD analysis project Ga0256840, IMG submission 185969) | Hydrothermal vent microbial communities from Mid Atlantic Ridge, Atlantic Ocean - 355-202 | ecosystem: Environmental > Aquatic > Marine > Hydrothermal vents | place: Atlantic Ocean: Mid...
TTTCGTAATTCCACAATATCTAACTCCATCCATGGCATAGTTGTTTCCTCCTATACCTGATTTTAATGATATTGTGTTACCTATGTTCCCGGTTTAATCTGTTACCTATGTTGCCAGTTTATACAGGTTATTAGTTACTCTCCATCTTACAAAAACAATAAACAAATTTCTGCACTGATCCATCAGGGGTCAAGTGATCTTCTTGTCCGTGTTCTATCAGCTTAAATTGCGCGCCAAATTCATTGTGTAATGTATCGTGATCATAACGAACGATGGGCAGGCCACTGCATTTAAGCGGGCCATCTGGGCCGAAGGTGGAGATGATTACTTTGCCGTTGGATTTTAGTGCATTGCTGACTTGCTCAATATAGCGTGTACGATCTTCTTCATCGGTTAAAAAGTGAAAAACAGCTCGGTCATGCCAAACATCGTAGTGGTGTTTGGGTAATTTTGCATCTAAAATATTATCATGGTGCCATATAATTTTAGTTTGATCTTCTCCCAATCTATCCTGCGTGATTGCTAAGGCTTCAGCAGAAATATCAAGTACTTCGAGATTTTTATAGCCAGCAAGGAGTAGGTCATCAACTAAGGGTGACGCACCAGCACCAACGTCAATAATATGCGCGTTTTTATTGTTTTCATTTTGCTGAATAATGCGCAGTGAGGTATCAGCGTGCTCTTGAAACCAGCTGACTTTGTTTGAGTCTTTTTGAGTGTAGATTGACTTCCAATGTTCGTGTGAATCCATGTTAATTATCCTCATCTTTTTTGTATTATTGTGTTTTTTTCTTTAGTTCTGTTTAGTGTTAATTTAATCCCAAATCATGTCATCTAAGCTGACTTGATCTTCATTTTTATCAGAGCATTTCATCAGTGCTTGATACAGTTCATCCTGTTCTAAAATTTTATGTGAACCATCCTCTTTTTGAATGTAAGCCGCCCAAGGAACAAATTGGCTAAGCGGAAAGTGTTGACCTGTTAGAGGTGAATAATCAATATTTAAACCTGCAATATAAATGAGGTTTTTACCATGGTAGCTCTCTTCACGCACGATGCTTCGGTAGGCTTTATCAAACTCAAGTTGCACATTGATCTCTGCGGCACTTAGCATGGGGTTGCCAGATGTCACTACCCAAGGCATGTATTCGTGTAGATTGTTCTGCATAAAGTTAAACTCTGACTCATCACGTCTAAATTCAAACATTGAGGGTTGTAAACACTTTCCTATGGTTTTGGATGTTTCAGCTTTTGTATCGCAGTCCTGTTCTTCAAGAAAAGCTATGAGCGCTTTAGAAGCTGGATACACATGTGATGTACTGAGGATTTTTAGTGGTTTTACATAGGTGCCTGTTTCTTCATCCTTTTCTATTAAAGTATCAAGGTTTAAGAAAAGTCCCTCTTCATAATCTTGTTGGATAAGTTGCTTGTCGATGGTGATTTGGTATTGTCCATCTACCATTTGCAATAAGGTATTTTGTTGTGCGAACTCGTATTCGTCTAGATACCATTCTAGTGTTGCATGGATTTTTCCACAGTTAGATGAAAAGTGTTGATCCTCTGTTTGTAAACGACGGTAACGGCCAAATTGCCGTGTTTGAGGTTCATAACCTACATGACTGGCTTGGATGATTACCATATCTTTGCCATGATGCGCATGAGCTACATGGCGACCGTGTGCCATGATGCCACCGACTAAACCATGATCAAATGGAAAAGCAGCAAAATGTTTGCTTATCAAAATAATGGGTAAACCTTGGCTTTCATCAGAACAAAATGCGCGCGAAGGGACAATTTTTCCTGGTTCCATACCATGGCTTAGACAAAAATTATAAAATCGTGCCATAAATTTGTGATAAACAATGGTGTGATCTTCAATTTGAAAATCACCAAGTATGGAGCGAAGCTTTAGGTTTCTAATCATGTATTTTATAAATCCTTTATAATTTTTATCACTTTATAATCCTACAAAAGTGCTAAAAACAAGGGGGGGTGACAAATTATTATCATATTTAGTCGCCCATCATTATTTGATCGTGTTTAGTAATACGCTTTTATCGCTCTACCAATTTTAGTCAGTGTTTCAGTAAATACAACATCATTTTCTTGTAATAACGTCATTCTAAAACCTGTAACTTCTGAGCTAAAACCCGTGAGAGGTACAACACACACACCTTCTGCACCCATCAATTCATAAACAAATTGAAAATCTGTTGGCGTGGCGTTGCTTTCTAAAGCATCTAAGAATAAACGAACCTTTTTATTAACCGATTCTAAGGTGTTAGTGGGAAGATCAAGTAACTCAACGACTAGATAAAAAACGCCCTTTGGTTTATTGACGCGCACTTGGGGAATATTAGCAAAGAACTGACAAGCCTCATCAGCACGGTGCTGGTATTTATCTGCACGTGCACGTAAGTAGGGTTCAAATTCTGGGTGTTTATAAAGGTGAGGCAACACAATTTGTGGCAGTGAGGTTGAGCAAACTTCGAGCATTTTGGTGAGCAAAATAATATCGATAAAGCCTTTGAAGTTGTCATCTTTATCTGAATTATAAACTTCTATCCAGCCACAACGAGAACCCGGCCAAGGCACATCTTTACTGATACCTTTCATACTGATGCCAGGGGTGTCGCCGATTATCTCGTGAAGTAACGTTGTTTTAACATCGCCAAATGTCATGTGGTGATAAATTTCGTCAAAGATCAAAAAACAATCGTATTTCTTGGCGATGGCAACAATTTTTTCAAGTGTTTCACGTTTGTAAACACTGCCCGTTGGATTGTTAGGATTGATGACCAGAATCGCAACCACATGATCATTGTATTTAACCTTATTTTCAATCTCTTCTACATTGGGTTCCCAATCATTATTTGGGTCTAGCTCGTAAGAAATAAACGAACAACCTGCATGCATGGATTCTGCCGTTGCGTGTGAAGGGTAGGTAGGTGAGGGCACGAGTACACGGGCTTCTTTTGGTAAGTTTCCCATGATTTTATTGATGGCTTCACCTAAACCGTTGAAGAATAAAATATCTTCGACGGTGCATTTTTTCTTGTCAGAGAAGTGCTCAAGTACATATTCGCGCGCCTGAATAGCGCCTTTAGTTTCGGTGTAAGCGAAGCTTTGGTCTGTCGCAACTTGCTCTTGAACAAGATCATGCATCCATGATGGGACTTTTTCACCTGCGGCAACAGGGTCGCCGATATTTTCCCAGATCATTGAAAAACCACCTAATTTTTCAAGTTCTTTGCCGATTGTAACGACTTCTCGTATTGGGTAACTTAGCAGTGCGCTATCAGCGCGTAGTATGTTTTGTCGCACGTTTTAGTCTCGATTATATTCTTGTTTTGTAATAATTTGATGGTAGCAGAAATTGGCCAATAATATGTTTTTTTCTAAATTGAAATAAATGCGTGAGGAGAATTACCTCTTATTAGTTAAATAAGAAATTGTGCGTTTATCTATAATAAAAATATAGGCTAGAAATAATTTTTGTCATTGATTTATAAATGAAATCCCCCATGATCCTTGTATATAAATTTTAGGATAAAAAAATGAAACGTGTATTTTTATTAATGGCCACAAACTTCGCTGTGGTGATTGTATTGGGCTTGGTTTGGAATATTTTGGATGCAAGTTTTGGCTTGACAGAAAAGATGATGGCGATGGGTATTCCCGCTGGTTTTGGCTTTATTGCCCTTTTCTCTTTAGTAATTGGTTTCGGTGGTGCATTTATCAGTTTGTGGATGTCAAAAGGAGCTGCAAAACGTAGCATGGGCGTGCAAGTGATTGAGACCCCAACAACAAAACAAGAGCGTTGGTTATTTGATGTGGTTAAACGTCAAGCCGATAAAGTTGGTATTGATATGCCTGAGGTTGGTATCTTCCACGAGCCATCACCTAATGCTTTTGCGACGGGTGCGCGTAAAAATGATGCATTAATTGCGGTGAGTACAGGTTTGTTAGAGCAAATGACAGCTGATGAAGTAGAGGCAGTGTTAGGGCATGAAATGGCGCACGTCGCTAACGGAGATATGGTGACGCAAACCTTGCTTCAAGGCGTGATGAACACATTCGTTATTTTCTTCTCACGCGTCATCGCACATTTGGTAAATTCAGTGTTATCGGGTAATCGTGATAATAATAGCGGCGGTAGTAGCTATGGCATGACCTACTTTGCGGTGTCGATGGTAGCGCAAATTCTATTAGGATTTTTGGCCAATATGGTTGTGATGTGGTTCTCACGTTATCGTGAATTCCATGCCGATAAAGGTGGGGCTGATCTTGCCGGACGTGAAAAAATGATCTCTGCTTTACAAGCATTACAACGTGTTAATCAGCCACATGATTTACCAGGTGAAATGGCTGCTTTTGGAATTTCGGGTGGTTTAGGGAACGGCATGAAAAAGCTGTTTATGACGCATCCTCCGTTAGAAGATCGAATTGCTGCACTACAGAACAATAGATACTAATTTTAGTGGACTCTAGTAATAATAGTCATAATGACTCAAAATGGGCAACCTATGTGGGTCAAAGTTATGATGGCGAAAGTGAGCATGATTTGTTTATAGAACGTGATGGCGTTTTATTTGCGGGCACACACCTTATTTTAGATTGCTGGGGAGCTAAACACCTTACTGATATTAAATATATTGAAGAAACTTTGCGAAAAGCGGTAGATGTTACTGGTGCAACTCTATTGCATATTCATTTGCATCATTTTACCCCAAATGGCGGTATCTCTGGTGTAGCAGTATTAGCGGAATCCCATATTAGTATTCATACATGGCCAGAACGTGATTATGCCGCTTTGGATGTTTTTATGTGTGGTGATACAGAGCCAAGAAAAGCCATTCTCGTTTTTGAAGAAGCCTTCGAGACAAATGACGTTAAAGTAACTGAATACCAACGTGGTGTTGTTGAAAGGGATACTGAGATCACTGTTGAACAAGGAGTCACATAGATAATGAATAATATACGTGAAATGCAGAGCGAAGATATTGATGCAGTATTAAAAGTTATCGAATCACAGGACGAAGATGATGCAGAGGAAGCAGAATCTGGTTATCGTGAAATAGGGGGTGTACTAGATCAATATGTGATTGAGGAAGATGGCAAAGTGATTGGTGTTACAGGCTTCACCAAACCACCTGGTTGCGATGAAACCTATTGGTTATCTTGGACTTATGTTCATGAAGATTATGCCAATAAAGGTCATGGCAGGAAAATGCTAAGTGAATTAATAGAGTTGATTAAACAAAAGGGTGGACGAAAGCTTTTTGTAAAAGTCAGTGATTATATTGATGATGAGGATGGTGCAATTTACGCGGCCGCCTTACATCTCTATCAATCACTCGGTTTTAAAATAGAAATTACTCATAAAGATTATTATGATAAAGGCGAAGCTCAAATTATTTTAGGCTTACGTTTAAAAGATAAAACCGGATCTGTTATACCTGCTGAAGACTGTCCTGTGCAATTTAATTCAGTTTTTACAATTGCAGAAACCGATGATGCCTATAGCTTTGGCTGGCATGATGAGGGTGAACATGCCTTTACTGAGGATGATGTTAAAATAGGGCTTGATCAGGTGAGGCAAGACAATGGACGTGTTGTGTTTTTATCATTCCCATCAACTTTTATGGATATTAAAAACACTTTATTGGCGGCAGGGTTTTATAATTCTGGCATACTAGATGACTACTATGAAGATGGAGTGGACGAACAGCACTTCACTTATAATATATAAAATAAGGATTTAAGAATGAACATTAAAATTTTATCACTAACGACAATTATTGTTGGTGCATTTGCACTTACAGCATGTGATCAGAAAAAATCAGCAACGGCAGACCTTGATCGGATTTTAGGCGTTGCTTCAGATTCGATGGTATCTTTTGAAAATAAAAATTCCTCAAGTATGGAATCACTGAATCAAGGCAATGTAATGGAGAAGTTTTCATCGACATACGCCTCTGAATTAAATGCTAGAGTTCCACCCATCCATTCTGGCCCGATAGGTGTCAAACCACAATCTGACGGATCATTAGCAGGTTTTGATGATAAAAATAACAATGGCATTAAAGATGCAGATGAAAAAGATTTATTTAAGCTAGAGGTGGATACAGAGAATAATCGCTTAGTGGCATCAAATGAAGGCGAGGTTCGTGAGTCAGGATTTTCAGGTTCTGGGTTAATCATGGGCATGTTGTTAGGAAATATGCTGAGTCGCCAACGGGCAACAGGTGCTAACCCTGCTGCAAAACGTTCTACACCAAAAAGATCAGCCGCCACTAAGTCAGCTTTTGGCAGTGCTAAATCTCGTGTAGGTTCAGGTAGTCACTCTTCAGGTAAGTAACAATACCAACACCTCTAAATTTGTCACCCCCCTTGTTTTTGCCACTTTTGTAATTAAATCAATTACAAAAGTGGCAAAAACAAGGGGGGTGACAAATTTATATCCAACTAACATAAGCGAACTCCCAGCGTGGATATTTACTCAAAATTTACCAATAAACAGACTGGAATACTATTAATCTCAATACTAGTCGTAGCATTGTGTGGCATCGTCTATCAGTTAATTATTAGTACGGTTTCCAGTTATCTACTGGGTAATAGTGTTTACCAGTTCTCGATGACGATCGGGTTTTTTATGTTTTCGATGGGTATCGGTTCTTATTTATCAAAACTCTTAAATGATAATTTAATACAAAACTTTATAGCTATTGAAATTGCTATTGCCTTGGTGGGTGGTGTTAGTAGTATAACGTTATTACTTGCATTTCCCATGGTACGAGCTTTATACGATACCGTTATGTTTAGCTTGATTTTTATTATTGGCGCGTTAGTGGGTATGGAAATCCCGCTTCTAACGGGTATCTTATCTCAAAAAAAACGGATTCGTGATTCAATTGCTGATGTGATGTCTCTGGATTATTTGGGTGCATTAATTGGTTCGGTTGCATTCCCTTTAGTGTTATTACCTCAACTGGGCTTAATTCGCTCATCCTTTGCAATTGGCTTAATAACAATTTTAACTGCTCTCACAAGTATTTATTTTTTCAAAAAGCATTTAAAGCATCCAAAATTGCTCACGATAGTAAGCTTGGCAGTACTGATTTTGTTGGTAGTATTTACAGTCTACGGAACACGTTTGAGTAGCTACGCTGAAAAGCATTTATATTTTGACCAAATTATTTATAAAAAACAAACTCAGTATCAACGTATTGTTGTGACTCAATCCAATATTAACAAAGAACATCGTTTGTATATAGATGGACATATTCAGTTTTCATCACGCGATGAATACCGATATCACGAATCTTTAGTACATCCTTTACTTTCAATCCCGGGTAAAAAAGAGAATGTACTTGTGCTTGGTGGTGGAGATGGTTTGGCTGTGCGTGAAATTTTAAAATATGATGAAGTCAAATTAATACATCTTGTAGATATTGACCCAGAAATGACTAAAATTGGTAAACGCTTATATCTACTGTCAAAACTTAATGAACATAGTCTCGATAGTGAAAAGCTCACGATCTACAATCAAGATGCATTTACCTTTATCAACAAAGCAGGGATGTTATACGACCGTGTGATCATCGATATGCCAGACCCACACAATGAGGCCATCAATAAACTCTACTCAAAAGAGTTTTACACCATGATACGCAAACGTATGTCGCCAAACGGCATACTTGTCACACAAAGCTCATCACCCTTTTTCACGCATAAAACATTTTGGAGTATTGAGAAAACCTTGGATGCTGTGTTTGAAGATACTTTAAGTTATCACGTGACCATCCCATCGTTTGGCATATGGGGTTTTAATATGGCGCGCATGAATACTGAAATTCCCACGAATTTTAAGTTTTCTATTAAAACGCAATTTATGGATGAACCAACCATGCAGGCAGCAATGATTTTTGGTAAAGATACTCAAAAAGTTGATGTTCCTGTGAACACGATTATGGAGCCAAAACTGTACCAATTATATTTGGATGATCTGAAAATATGAACTTTCCTATTAATTATTCTTCTAAGTCTTTATTAAAGTAAAAATTGTGAATATGCCAAAACAATTGATGAAATACTTATTAAGTACTTTTTTCGTACTTGGCTCCTTTGCTTTTATAACACTTGGTGCAACCGCAAAGGCTGAAAGCTCAAATCAATTACCCCCCAGCGCTGTAGAAAGCTACCTCATGGGTAAGTTTGATCCTGCCAAAAATGATGCTTTTGTTAAAGTACCTGTTAAATATGCCAATCGCAAAGGCTACTACCTCAGAAAATCAGCTTTTGAAGCCTTTAAAAAAATGCACGAAGCAGCGCGCAAAGACGGCGTTAAACTAATCATTAGATCAGCCACGCGTAACTTTAATTACCAAAAACGTATTTGGGAGCGTAAATGGCGCAAACAAAATAAATCACGTAATGCAGTCGATAAAGCACGTAATATTTTAAAATTAAGTTCAATGCCAGGTTCATCGCGTCATCATTGGGGAACAGAGATAGACCTCAATGCCTTTAGAAATGACTGGTTTGAACATGATCAAGGTTTAAAGCTCTTCCGTTGGATGAATAAAAATGCGGCTAAGTATGGCTTTCGTCGTCCTTATACCAAAAAAGACAGCAAGCGCCCAACAGGTTACAACGAAGAAAAATGGCATTGGTCGTATACTCCTTTATCTATACCAATGCTAAAAGATGCTGCAATAATTTTAAATGATAATAATATTAAAGGTTTCTCAGGTAGTGAAACCGCGAAGAAAATAGGCATCGTAAAAGATTATATTTTAGGTGTTGATGAAAGTTGTCGATAGAAAGCTTGAATAGTACTTTTTGAACTTAATAAGTGTTATCAATAACCATCGAGTGTAGTGATTAATAATAATTAAGATTATGTATTCAATTACTACCAAGTAATCTAAAATTAGAGTATGTATAAAATACTTCAAAAACTACTGTTTTTATTGCCCCCTGAAACTGCTCACCATTTTTCATTAAAATCAATTTCATTTTTGAATCATATAGGTATTCTTAAACTCATTAAACCTAAGAGTGTCACAAAAGATATCGAGGTTATGGGAATTAAGTTTCCGAATAGAATTGGCTTGGCTGCTGGTTTAGATAAGGATGGTGAGTATATTCAAGCTCTGTCCAATTTAGGTTTTGGTTTTATTGAAATTGGTACAGTAACTCCACGTCCACAACCGGGTAATCCTGCACCTCGTTTATTTCGATTGCCTAAGGCAAATGCTATTATTAATAGAATGGGCTTTAACAATAAAGGTATCGATTATCTAACTGATAACGTAGCGAATACGCGCAAGTCAGGTTTCACTGGCATTATAGGAATCAATATAGGAAAAAATATTGATACAGCTGTTGACGATGCAACAGAAGATTATTTAATTGGTTTACGGAATGCCTATCGTTATGCTGATTATATTACTATTAATATATCTTCTCCTAATACTCCTGGCTTACGCTCACTTCAATACGGTAATGAGCTGGATAAATTACTGTCAGCGATAAAAAAAGAGCAGTTGAGTTTAGTGGCGTCTCAGAAAAAATATGTACCAATAGCGGTAAAAGTTGCTCCTGATTTAAGTGGTGATGAAATTAATGATATTGCAAAAACTCTTTTAAATATAGGTATTGACTGTTTAATTGCTACTAATACCACCTTGTCACGTGATGCAGTAATAGGTATGAAACACGGTGAAGAACAGGGAGGATTAAGTGGTGCGCCTGTCCGTGAAATGTCAACAGCAGTGATTAAGCAATTTCATGAAATACTAAAAGATGAAATTCCTATTATAGGAGTAGGTGGTATTTCATCAGCCCAAGATGTACAGGATAAATTAGACGCAGGTGCTGTATTAGTACAAGTATATTCTGGGTTGATTTATGAAGGACCTACTTTGGTTCGTTCTTGTGTGAGTAAGCTCTAGGACACTTTTCGATGGAAGAGTTTATTGGCTTTTTTGTACGATTATTTTGTGTAATAGGTGAGTTATTAATCCAAATTTTAGATAATCGTTTTGCCAGAAGTATTGTACGTTCAGCAGGAATGATTATCACCAAAATATTCTGGCCACCTAATTGGTCTGGCAAGATGGAAGATGATGGAATTACCTTTTATATTATTGGTGCTGTTTTTTATATCAGTGTTTTTATCTATATTCTTTTTTACTGTTGTTAGTAGTCGAATTTAACGTATCTGTTTAGTCGTAAATGAGACAAACTGTGCGTTTGTTAAAACAAATAAATACGCTATGATACGGCTAATTAACTAATTAATTTTTTTCAGGAGTTCCCCCCAAATGTTTTCAAAAGACATGACACTCGCAGGTTACGACGATGAACTTGCCAACGCGATAAATCACGAAGTTCAACGCCAAGAAGATCACATTGAGCTGATTGCTTCTGAAAACTACACCAGCCCACGCGTGATGGAAGCACAGGGTTCGGTGCTAACCAATAAATATGCAGAAGGCTACCCATCAAAGCGCTATTACGGCGGTTGTGAATATGTTGATGTTGCTGAGCAGTTGGCGATTGATCGTGTTAAAGAATTATTTGGTGCAGACTACGCAAACGTACAGCCACACTCTGGCTCATCGGCAAACTTAGCGGTTTACATGGCGTTGGTTCAGCCAGGTGATACTATTTTAGGCATGGCTTTAGCCGATGGTGGTCACTTAACGCACGGTTCTCATGTTAGTTTTTCGGGTAAAGTTTATAATGCTGTTCAGTATGGTCTAAATAATGAAACAGGTGAGATTGATTATGATCAGGTCGAAGCCTTAGCCAAAGAACATAAACCGAAAATGATTGTGGCAGGTTTCTCTGCGTATTCACGCATCGTTGATTGGCAGCGTTTTCGTGATATTGCAGACAGTGTTGGTGCCTATTTATTTGTTGATATGGCGCACGTTGCTGGTTTGATTGCGGCGGGTGTTTATCCGTCACCTGTTGGTATCGCGGATGTGACGACATCAACTACACACAAAACATTGCGTGGTCCACGTGGTGGAATCATCCTTGCTAAATCAAATCCTGATCTTGAGAAGAAACTTAACTCGGTTGTTTTCCCTGGTACGCAGGGTGGACCTTTGATGCACGTTATCGCAGCAAAAGCGGTTTCATTTAAAGAAGCAATGCAACCTGACTATATCGAATATCAAAAACAGGTGATCACCAACGCACAGGCAATGGCGAATGCGTTTATTGCGCGCGGTTATAATATTGTTTCTGGTGGAACGGATAATCACTTATTCCTCGTCGATTTAATAGACAAAGGCTTAACGGGTAAAGCGGCTGATGCTGCACTGGGACAAGCACACATCACGGTAAATATGAACGCTGTACCGAATGACCCACAATCGCCGTTTGTTACTAGCGGGTTGCGTATTGGTTCACCAGCCATAACAACTCGTGGTTTTAGTGAAGTAGAAAGCACGGAACTAGCAAATTGGATTTGTGATGTGTTGGACGCCCTAGCAAATGACCCTGAAGACACGTCTGTTATAGATTCTACTCGAGATAAGGTTTCCGAAATTTGTAAACGTCTTCCAGTTTACAAGTAAACTAAGCATTTACTAGTCAATGTACTGCCCCTTCTGCGGATATAATGATACTAAAGTCGTTGATTCACGGCTCGCAGATGAGGGCGACAAAGTACGTCGCAGACGTGAATGTTTAAATGATAAATGTAGCGAACGTTTTACTACCTTTGAGACAGCTGTGTTTAATATGCCACTGGTTAAAAAATCTCGTGGTGAAAAACAACCATTTAATGAACACAAGCTCCGCGCAGGTTTAATGCGTGCAACACAAAAACGCCCTGTCGATGCTAAAGCCATCGACAGCGCTGTTTTACAAATTCAAAAACGTATTCTAAATAGCGATAAATCTGAAGTTACATCTAGCCAGATTGGTGAGTATGTGATGGAAGAGTTACGCACCTTAGACGATGTGGCCTACATCCGTTTCGCCTCGGTTTACCGCGATTTTAATGATATTGGCGAGTTTATCGAAGCAATTGAAGGCTTAGAGAATAGCCCCAGCACCGAATCTCGTAAACGCCAGTTTAAGCTCCCAGGTGCAGATTAATGAGTCTCATGGCACAAGACTATCGTTTTATGGCACGTGCTATTCAGTTAGCCAAAAAAGGTCAATACACCACGCACCCTAATCCTCGTGTAGGTTGCGTCATTGTCAAAGATGACAAAATCATCGGCGAAGGCTATCACCAAAAAGCAGGACAGCCACACGCAGAAATTAATGCACTGCGTGATGTTAAAAATGGCGATACAAAATGCGCAACTGCCTACGTAACCTTAGAACCCTGCTCACATAGAGGTAAAACTCCGCCTTGCGCCAATGCATTGATAGATGCGCAAATATCCCGCGTAGTCATCGCAATGCAAGACCCAAATCCACAAGTGGCAGGGCAGGGGATTCAACGCTTATGTGATGCTGGTATAACGGTGGAAGTAGGCATTCTAGAAGAACAAGCACGC
>Ga0256840_1003534_pt1 | contig 12529 bp, 7 predicted proteins | sample 355202metaG_FD_185969 | JGI IMG/M metagenome (GOLD analysis project Ga0256840, IMG submission 185969) | Hydrothermal vent microbial communities from Mid Atlantic Ridge, Atlantic Ocean - 355-202 | ecosystem: Environmental > Aquatic > Marine > Hydrothermal vents | place: Atlantic Ocean: Mid...
TCTTCGACGCTCTTTAAGGTGGCTGAAAAAGGCGGTGAGCCCATAGATTTAGGCTATGGAGAGAGCTCTTGGTTCGGCGAGTCCCCCTCAAAAAATCTAAAAGTTATCGGACGTTTTTCAGACGATATTGCACGTTGGAAAAGATACAAAGGTGGAACCGCTGGCGTAATTTGGGTCAAAGATGGTCGAAAAAAATGGGTGAGGATTCTAGAAAAAATTAAATCCGGCGTCGTTCGTCCCATGGTAATTCTTAGTCGGGTTTACTTTATTTCGGATATGAAGGGATACGGTGAACTCTATTCTTGCCTCAAGGATGGAAGCGAAATTAGAAAACATACGAACCACAGAGGCTTCTATGTTCGACAGGCCAGCACGGACGGAAAGAAAATTGTCTACACCTGTGGCGGTGATGTTTACCTTTTTGATCCCGAAAAAAATAAGACAAAAAAAGTAGACATCGATTATCGCTCTCCACGTTCACAGATGGTGCGAAAATATCCAAATCCGCGTCGCTATTTATCCTCGGTTGCCATGCATCCCAAAGGCATTGCCTTGGCCAGTATTTCTCGCGGAAAGCTATTTGCATTTTCGAATTGGGAAGGCGGAGAAAAAAATATTGGACAAAAACTCAAGGGCCGCATGCGAAATGTCGCTTTTTTAAACGATGGAAAACGTATTCTCGTTCAGAATGACGAGAGCGGGGAAGAGCTTTTCTATATCTTTGATACCGTTAAAAATACCCATAAAGCCTTAGCGGGGAAGAATTATGGAAGAATTCTATCTCTTGAGATATCGCCCACCCACGATGTCGCTGTTGCGACCAACCACCGGTATGAACTCATCACTATCAACCTTAAAAGTGGGACGATGAAGACCCTTGATCATAGTGATTATGATCGTATCACGGGGATCAATTGGTCGGCCGACGGGCAGTACGTTGTTTACGCTAAACCGGATAGTGATCGGACCTCAAAAATTCGAGTCGTTAATCCAAAGAAGGGAAGTCCTCAAGATATTACGAGCGGTGACTTCAGGGATTATGCGCCCAGCTTTGATCCCAAAGGTAGGTTTATTTACTTTATTTCTCAGCGCTTTTTTGAGCCCAAATACGACGCGCATTTTTTCACCATTGGTTTTCCAAAAGCGGCCAAGCCTTGTTTGGTTGCCTTGCGCGCCGATGTAGAAAACCCCTTCGTTGCTCTTCCGCCAAACTGGGATGTCGACGAGGATGAAGGTGAGGATGATAAAGGAAAAAAGAAAACAAAGAAAAAATCGGTGTCGACCCGCTCTAAGTCTGCGGCCAAAAGCAAGAGCAAGAAAACAAAAAGCAATGGAAAAGAAAAAGCCGATGTGGTGAAGATCGAATTTGAAAATATCGAACATCGCATCGCTGTGTTTCCGGTGGAACTTGGACACTACTCGCAAATCGAGGCCAGCGAAGACAAAGTGTTTTGGACCTTTCATCCCGAAGGCGAAGATAGGCATATTGAGTCCTTTAAATTGGAAGACCAAAAGCATAAACATTTGATCGACGGCTGGGGGTTTGCGCTCTCCAGAGATCGCTCAAAGATGCTCGTGATTAGTAAATATTTGCGGGTCATGAAAACAGGCGACACCCCAGATAGCGATGAGGGCTACACCAAAAAGTCAGGCTGGATTGATTTTTCGCGTTTGACCTTGAAAATCGATCAGCGTGAAGAGTGGCGACAAATGTTTCGCGAAACTTGGCGTCTTATGCGCGACCATTTTTGGCGAAGAGATATGTCGGGTATTGACTGGAAGGCCGTTTGGGAGCGTTATAAACCCCTCGTTGAAAGGGTGAACACACGCGTTGAATACTCGGACCTTGTTTGGATGATGCAGGGCGAATTGGGGACCAGTCACGCCTACGAATTTGGCGGCGATCATCGTAATGATACCGCCCGTTATTTCCCCGCCTTTCTGGGCGCCAATATTTCTTGGGACCAGAAGAAGAAGGCCTATCAAATCGACAGGATCATTCGCGGTGATTCGTGGGACCGCAGGGAGGGCTCTCCACTATCTAAAATGGGTGTTGATGTTCAGGAAGGGTATTACATAAAAAGCGTTAACGGCGTCACGGTTTCAAAAGATGTCTCGCTTCAGGAAATGCTGGCCAATAAAGCCAATAAAAGCGTCGCCCTTGGTATCCAAAGTGGCCGCTCCAAAACCAAAGAGGTTATCGTCAAGCCGGTGCGTAGTGAGGCCGGTATTCGTTACCGCGAATGGGTGAAATCGAATCGCGAAAAAGTGCACGCCGCCACACGCGGGAAAGTCGGATACATCCACATTCCAGATATGTCGGTGAAAGGGTTTTCAGAATTTCATCGTAGTTTCCTTAGCGAACTTCGTCGCGATGCACTCATTGTTGACGTGCGATTTAATGGCGGCGGACATGTGAGCCAAATGCTTCTCGAAAAACTCGCGCGCAAGCGTATTGGTTACGATATTTCGCGATGGGGAGCGCCGCGTGCCTACCCTGAAGATTCGATCATCGGGCCAATGGTGGCGCTCACCAATGAATCGGCCGGTAGCGACGGAGATATTTTTAGCCATTGTTTTAAATTGATGAATCTTGGTCCTCTCATTGGCAAACGTACCTGGGGTGGCGTCGTTGGTATTTGGCCTCGCCATTCTCTTGTCGATAAGAGTCTGACAAGCCAACCTGAGTTTTCCTTTTGGTTTAATGATGTTGGTTTTGGCGTGGAAAACGAAGGGACCGAACCCGATATTGAAGTTGATATTTCACCTGACGATTATCAGCGCGGAAAAGATCCCCAGCTTGAACGTGGTATCAAAGAAATCAAAGGGCTGCTCAAAGAGAAGCCCGCTCTTCTTCCTGATTTTGGAGAAGGGCCTGATTTATCACCGCCAGGTCAGAAGAAAAAGCGAAAATCAAGGGCAAAAAAAAGGTAAAAGTGCATACTTAATCTTCCATGGAGGATGCGCGTTTAACTTCTGTTCCCAACTTCTTATTTATCGCATCCATGGCTTGTTCTAAGGCGGATCGCTTTTCTTTATTCTGTGTTGAAAATAAATCAATTTGTTCGGGAAAATCTTCGTCCACTAAATCGTAGGCCGTTGCGCCGACCAGCCGTATGGGGGCGTCTATATCGACCGTTTTTAATAACTGAGAACAGGCGTTAAAAATCGTTGTGGAATCATGGAAGGGTTGGTCGACTTTCATCTGTCGTGTTTGCAAAATAAATCCCTCGCTCAAACGAATTTTTACGCGAACGCCTCGCGCTTTTATTTTCTTATCGCGCAATGCTTTGGCAACGTTTTCGGCTTGGATGCGAATTTTCTTTTCCACCATTTTTCTGCCGCTAATATCGTAATCAAAGGTGCATTCAGAACCCACCGATTTTCGTGAGAGATCAGAAATCACAACACGGCGATCCTCGCCTCGGGACAAAGTATGAATGTGTTCGGCGAGGGCTGGACCGACTGTTTTTCGCAAAAGCGAGTAGTCGCATGTCGCGATATCGCCGATCCTATCAAGACCGATATTTCGTAAGAGTAGAGATGATTTTTTCCCCACACCCCACATGCGTTCAATTTTTAATGCGGCAATACTTTGGGCTTCTTTACCAAAAGGAATAAGTGTAATGCCGTCGGGTTTGTTCATATCCGAGGCGATTTTTGCGAGAAATTTATTGGGCGCAATTCCAACAGAGCAGGTCAAGCCATTGGTTTCCTTAAAGACTTCGGCACGTAGCTTTTCAGCAATGTATATCGGTTTACCAAATAGTTTTTCCGTGCCGCTCATATCCATGAAGGCCTCGTCAAGACTCAGAGGTTCAACGACCGGCGAGTAACGTTTCATGACGGCCATGATAATCGCGCTCGCTTCACCGTATTTTCCAATGGAGGGCGGAACGAGGATGGCGTGGGGACACAAGCGCAGCGCTTTGGCGGTTGGCATGGCCGATCGCACACCAAATTCTCGTATCTCATAACTGGCCGCAGCAACAACACCGCGACGTCCAGCGCCGCCGACGATGAGGGGTTTTCCACGGTATTCGGGATGATCACGTTGTTCCACCGATGCGAAAAAAGCATCCATATCGAGGTGAAATATAACGCGCGTCATATCCTCAACCTCGTGGTCCTTTGTTGGTCAGTGATGTGTTTTTTTCTAAGGCTCATTCAATTCTGCGTACTTTATTTTCTATATGATGAAAATTCCTAAACCCAAAGTTGGAACTTTCATTCGGAAAGGGTTATAATAGAAATCATGATAAGTAAAAACCAAGATTACAAACCACTCCTCGCTTTTGGTGCCGCTTTTTGGGCCTTCTTTGCCTTCGCGGGAATCGCGGGAAATATTCATGCTTTTGCCGACCTCGACACATCGATCTTTTATGGCGTGTTGGCGGCATCCACTGCGCTCCTGTTTTATGCGACCCATAAACGTTCAAGATACGAGGGCGTGGTGTCGATTATCGGCGGCATGGTTCTGTTGGCCGCTGCCCTTTCCGTACATGTTTTTGAACATGTACGTTCATTGGAGTCCACCCAACATTGTTCGGTCGACAATCCAGATGCGTGTCTTCGCGCCTCGAATTACTTTCGGGATTATTCCTTGATCGGAGGCTATTCGGATGTGATTCATTTTCGTTTAAAATACGAAAACTATAAACGAGAACAACAAAGAAAAGCCGATGATCAGCATAATGAGGTGGTTTTTTCTTCATCAGTCTATCACCAGGATGCCCAGAAAACAGCGATAAAAACCGGTCAACTGTATACAAGCTGTTTGTTTGGCGACCGACAGACGATGATAAATAAAATGAAAAAACGAGAGGCCTTTACATGGTTTTTCTATTCTAAGTTTGGCAGTCCCCAAGATATTTTCGGAGGATTTCGTCAAGGTCGACGTACAAAATATTCCTGTGAAACGCTCATCGAAACAGGAATCCTTGAGAATCAAGAAGTCGGATGTACGGGCTTACGCGAATTATGCGAGGTTCAGAAAAGTGATCGCTGTGAGGTAAGGCGCAAGCAGTGCGATACCATTCTGTCCTCACCTTTTGAATAAATATGGTGTTCATTTTCAGGGAACAACGAATCATCGGCTCCGACGAGGATCCAAACTCCCTCTTCGAGATCATACCGGGAAGTGCTCACATTTGTGTGATCCTTTTCTGAGGGATTCGAAAGTAGGTTGGAGCCCCGCTGTCGGAATGAAGTGTGGAACTCTGTGGTGCGCGAAGCCTGCGCTCGGGGTACGCCCGAGGGTTCTTTTTCTGTAGGCGATCCGATGGCCTAAGGGCACACGAACCACAGGAAAAATACCCAGAAAAGGATTGCCCTATGCTGACTTGAGACCTTTATAGCGATATAAAATTAGATTTTTTGACAATCCGATCTATACTTCGTACAAGCTGGCGAATTGGCGTACCGGGTTCTTGACCCAATACGACTTGACCTTGATGTGCTTTTTAGGATTCCCTTATCGGAAAAATACCCGAACAAATTATTGCCGATATTCTGGCAAGAACCGATATCGTTTCAACGATTAGTCGCTACATCTCCTTAAAAAAAGCGGGAACGAATCATAAAGGCTTATGCCCCTTCCATACTGAAAAAACACCAAGCTTTAATGTGCATTCGGGGAAGGGGATTTACAAATGTTTTGGCTGCGGAGAAGGCGGAAATGTCATTGGTTTTCTGATGGCCATCGAAGGATGGAATTTCCCAGAGACGGTCAAGCATCTTGCCAAAGAACACGGTATTGAAATTCCTGATACGCGCGATGAAAATTATAATGAACGCGAAAAAGGTAGGAAAGTTTACTTAAATATCATGAAAGAGGCGAGCGACTTTTTTAAGGAAAGACTGGCCTCTGATGCGGGAAAGGCGGCGAGTTTTTACTTGCGCGAGCGCGGTATTGATGAGGAAACAGCGTCTGTTTTTGGTTTAGGCTATGCGCCCAACGATTGGAGTACACTCGCCGATCATTTACAAGAAAATAAAATACCTGGACCTTGGGCGGCCAAAGCGGGTTTGTTAAACGAGAGAAATAGTGGGGGTTATTATGACCGTTTTCGCCATCGTATCGTTTTCCCGATTATTGATATCTGGGGAAATACCTTGGCATTTGGCGGACGCGTGCTCGCCGCCGAAGATCAGCCCAAATATATCAACTCGCCCGAGACACCGTATTATACAAAAGGTCGTCATCTTTATGGATTGACGGTAGCGAAAAATTATATTCAAAAAGCAGGCTTCGCGATTCTCGTGGAGGGCAATTTTGATGTTATTTCTCTTCACGCCCACGGGATCAAAAATGTTGTTGCACCGATGGGAACGGCGCTCACAAAAGATCAAACAAAATTGCTAAAACGCTTTTGTAAAAAAGTTGTCTTGGCCTTTGATGGCGATAGTGCGGGTCAAAAAGCATCCATGAAATGCATGCCAGCCTTGGAAGACGCCGAGCTAGAATCACGTATTATCGTTTTTGACCCCAGTGATGATCCCGATACATTTGTGCGTCGAGAGGGGGCTGAGGTTTTGCACGAAAAAATCGATGCCTCTTCTACATTGATGGAATGGGCGATAGCGGGGCAATTACCAGGTGCTGAAAAAAATATTGATGTTCGTAAACAGGTGCAAGGTTTGGAGGTTTTGGGGGAGCTTCTTGGGCATGTAAAAAACAAAGTGATGCAAGAACGTTACGTTGCTGAGATATCTCGACGTGTAGCTATTGAACCTCGCCTTCTGAAAGAGTATATAAAGCGTCCCCAAAAAATAGGCTCTGAAATGACGAGCGCATTGAAGGCGAATCATCGTCCGATGCGCTTAACCAAACCCGAGTTCGGCGTTTTGATTGTTCTTCTCGATCATCCGGAATGGCTGAGCGAATTTTTTAAAGAGCAGTACGATAACTTGTTGAGTAGTAGAGAATTGTTGATGTTTTTAGAAAACGCGAAAAATAATGTAAGCGAAAATAATGCATTAAATGTCGCCTTTCTTATTGAAAATATTGACAATATAGGCTTGAAAAAGTCGGTAGAAAATGCATTGGTCTCGGTGGATGCATATTATCAGGAAGAAAAGGCAAGAACCTTTTTTACAGATTGCATTTTTTCGTTAAAGAAGGAATGGGTATCACGGACAATCGGGGAGATCGTCCGAGAACTGGAAGGGTTGGATTTTCAGAAGCAAAGACAAGCGTACAGTTCGTTGGTTGAGCAGAAAAAAGTGTTGGAAGAATTCCAACGGAACATAAAACAAAAGTGAAGCGAGTAGTATGATTCGGAACGCACAAAAAAAAGCGAGAACGAAATTTGAAGTTAGAAAACTCATTGACATGGGCAATGAAAAAGGTTTTATAACCTATGATGAAGTCAATCAAATTTTATCCCCGGGCGTTCTTAGCGCCGAACAAGTTGATGACATGATGATGCTCTTTATCGAGCTCGGCATTGAAGTTCTCGATAAAGCATCACAGTACAAGCCCAAGCCGAAAGAGGAACCCAAGGGGCCCTTGAAGAAGCCGACTAAAAAACGGTCGACCCTTTCTCCTGATTTTAAGGGAAACGATCCTGTGCGGATGTACTTGCACCGTATGGGACAGATTGCTCTTCTTACCCAAGAAGGCGAAGTCGAAATCGCCAAACGCATTGAGAAAGGCGATAAGACGATTCTCACCGTCGTGCTTACAACGAACGCGGGTGTAAAAGAATTGCTTTCGTTGGGTGAACGCGTACGTCGCCTCAAGGTGAAATTATCCGATGTTCTCCAAGCGCCCAATCCTGAGTACTTACCTAAGAATGAAAACGGAGAAGCGATTGAGCCTTCTCATGAAGAACGCTTTGCGTGGTTCTCAGATCAAATCGATCTGGTTCAAAATTTTAAAGTAAAGAACCAAGAACTTCAGGAAGAACTCATCACCAAGCCTGGTCTTTCTTTTCGTGAAAGAAAAAAGATTCGAGAAAAAATTAAAACCAATCGCTACGAAATGTTTGCCTTGGTAAAGAAGATTCCACTTACGAAAAAGCACACCAGTAAAATGGTTGCCAAGTTTAAATCTTTGCTCGATCGCGTTGATGAATCCGAGAAAACTTTGCGTAAACTGGAACGTTGTCACCACCTTTCCTACTTTGAAATTCGAGACGCTGCCAAACAAATTCGCGGCGGATCGAAATCCTTTAAGCGATCAAAAAACCGTTTTCTTTCTCAGCTTTCCAATGAGGAAGTTATGGAAATCTGGAACGAAATGGGTAGAACGCGTCGATGTATACGCGCAGTTGAAATTGAAGCGGGCCAAAAAGTGGACTCCTTGCGCATTACTCTTCAAGCGGTTCTTTCCGGCGAAAAAATGGCAAACAAAGCCAAGTCGGAATTGGTCGAGGCAAACTTAAGACTCGTTGTTTCCATTGCAAAACGCTATTTAAATCGCGGTCTGCTTTTTCTCGACCTTATTCAAGAGGGAAATATTGGACTCATGAAAGCTGTCGATAAGTTCGAGTATCAGCGTGGTTTTAAATTCTCGACCTATGCAACTTGGTGGATTCGCCAGGCCATTACACGTTCTATTGCTGACCAGGCGAGGACGATTCGTATTCCTGTTCATATGATCGAGACGATCAATAAACTCAAGCGCATCGAGCGTTCCTTTATCCAAGAGCTTGGTCGTCCAGCAACCGATGAAGAACTCGCCGAAAAATTGGATCTTCCTGTTGAGAAGATTCCAAAGATTCGAAAAATCATTAAAGAACCGGTGAGTTTAGATACTCCCATTGGCGATGAACAAGATTCCTCTTTGGGCGATCTCATTGCTGATGCCGATGCGATTAATCCCTCTGTTGCTGTGCAGAATATTAACCTCGAAAAACAAACGCGAGAAATTTTGTCTACTCTCACGCCGCGTGAAGAAAAAGTTATCCGCATGCGTTTTGGTATTGGAAATAAATCCGACCATACCCTTGAAGAAGTGGGTCGCGATTTCAACGTCACCCGCGAGCGCATTCGTCAGATCGAAGCCAAGGCTTTGCAAAAACTTCGACACCCAAGTCGGTCCAAGAATCTGGAAAGCTTCGTAGATCTCTGATTTTTAAATAGTTGGCAATTTTACTAATTATTATTGATCGTGATAAACCCTATAACAATTTGTAGCCCCGTGCCGGGATAAAGGAGGCCTTGTGGAGGCTGTCTTTTTGTCTCGATATTCACCGTTGGTATTGTAGGGGCACGTGTTTCTCGATATTCACATTTCCGTTGGGGGTTTTGTAGGGGCAACTCTCTGTGGTTACCCTTCGTTCTCGAGACCAAGCCCGCCATCGACCGGATTCAGCCAGTAGAGCATGCATTAATCACAGATGAATAAAAAACATCAAGACAGAAGAAGGATTGCAAAAAGGGCCAAACCAACGAAATGATTCCAACCTCCTTTCATTGATAGGATCCAAATCGACAGCCTTATCGCGCTCGCGGCTTTGTAATCGGCTCATGGTTTTGATTTAGGCGGTTCGAAAAAGCACAAAGATGATTCACACATTCAAGAATTCCGTTGTTCTGTTTCGCGCAATGAAGCTTCGAACAAGCAATCCCCCTCCCACCTGGGAGCTCTTGCCCTTTTGGTTCCAAGCGGCAGAAATCTTCAAGTTCCTGACGTGATGTTTTTGACGCCGCAGTTTGCCCACAACTATGGCAGCAATAATTATCCCCAGCTTCCAGAACGAGGGTGGAATAGGTACAATCGGAGTTCTCCACGCAATCCTTTTTCAATATTGGCATAACCTTTTTAGGCACGGGTTTAGCCACTTCAATTTTTTTCACTGTGGGAGGCGGTTCAGGTTTATCGGAAGGTGGATCGGGTTTATCCGGTGTATGGCAACATAGGAGTGTTGTTATAATGAAACCTACTGCGACGATTTTTATACTCATGAAATATTCTCCAGTCCCGCTTTAAACGCTTCCTGTTTTTTCTGTGATTAGGGAAGGATAGACGATTATGGTCGTTTTTCCACAATTCTTTCGATGCAAACATTTTCGTTATTTTCTACCCTTCTGAAAATTGAATTCTGAGGAAGGAAATGTTTAAAAGTCCAGATTACCCTGTATCCTCGCCGCAAAAAAGGTACTTCTCCAACGGGAATAAAAGAAGAGGTGTGCCTTCCGAACGGCTAATGGGTATTTTATGGATCATGGAAGCGGAGCTGAACGTCGTCATATCTTCGTGGATGATGACGGAAATTTCACCCTATGAAAAAGCACTCAAACCCGCTCTCCAGATTTTCCTACCTCCTTTTGTGAAAAACGGAAAACTCTACGGTATCGGAACTCTATTAAAGGCGCAGTCTAGTCGTCAAGGTTTATGGCTTTTGGAAAATCCAAATTTTCCTTAGGGCCATCTATTTTGGGACTGAAATTTTTCCGAAGTCATTGTATGTGCAACGATTGGCAATGCATTTAAGTAGACCCTTATCTTGTTGCGCACATTGGTTCTGTTCGGGGCAGGGGAGATCTCGAGGTAGCGTTCGACAGTACTCCGCGATCTCGGCGAGGGATGTTTTTGATACAGGATTTTGTTCGCAAGTATGGCAGCAATAGGTTTTTCCGGCCCGAAAGGTGAGGTTGGTGACCGCGCAGTCTTCATCCTTTACGCAGTTTTTTTGCGGAGTGATCTCGGGGTTGGTTTTCTTTTTTAGCTCTTCTTTAAGTTCTTTTTTGGGGGGATTTTTCTCATTGTTCATTTGCTTTAATGGCGCCACAGAGGTCGGATTATCCACGTTAGAGTGGCACCCAAGAGGGATTAGCATAAAGAATAGGACGAAGGATTTTATCAACATAAGGACCTGTGAATATGTCGCGAGGATAGAACATCTGTGCCGCTTTTGCATACAATCTTTGACGAAAAGGAAAAAGATTTTTACATCCATCGATTGTTATAAATGTTACTAGCTTTTGAAGTTGTCCGGTTTATCTAGTTATTGAAATGTCCGCTTTACTTCTTTTTCATTTTCGAATGGCCCGCTCCCCTACGGGTCGCGGACATCTTCAAAAGCTAGTAACAGGTTAGAAATTGAAAATTCTTGGAATATTCTTCTTCGTGTTGAGTGATAAATCCTATCAGATAAAAAAACATATTGTGGTGTCATGTCTGACACGAGTTTATTTCTCATGTAAAAATTTTCCCAGGCAATTGTGAGGTAAAAAGTACACCCGGCAGGATTCGAACCTGCGACCCACGGCTTAGAAGGCCGTTGCTCTATCCAACTGAGCTACGAGTGCAAAACGTTTTAAAGGTAAACCAAAAAACGTAGAGGGGGGTTATCCGAATCTCTTGGCTATTTGTCAAATAGTGATCGGCTTTTTTCTATTTATTTTCTTGAAAAGATTTCAAAAAGGCCTCGATGTCGTCCGCACTTTTATCATCCATACGACGAATCCAAAAACCAAAGGTCTTTCCCATCGGGTATTTACGCATCGCGATCGCCTTCAAAGAAGCGTTTTCTCTGGCAAATGTTGTGTACCAACGCGTTACCCCACGCGGCCTTTCTGATTTGATCTTATGAAATTGAGCCATGACTTTTTCGTCGCCCGCTTTTCGTATGGCCTCACGCACCTTGAGAATTTGTTCGATCGAGGGGCCATAAATTTGATTCAAATCCTGACCAGAAACGCCTCCAAACTGATCGCTCTTAAGCAGACCAATAAGCTTTTTGGTTCCCGCCGGATTCATACTTCCGTCCTCCTCAAAAAGAGGCATACCTAGGCTTTTTTCCAGAAAAGTATTGGCAAGTTTGTTCTGACATTTCGTAGGACAGGCCTTTACGAGCTCTCGCTCGGTTTTAAAAATTGCACTATAAACCATCGACCGCACGGTCGCGGGAGAGGTGAAGATGGTCGGACTTGAAATTTCGTTCGTACCATCAAAACCAGGAAGCGAAAGGGTCTCAAACACGTCATCAGTGGCGCGGGAGCGATTAGCGATGGCAACGATGGAAAATTTAGACATCGCCTCAAGCGAGCCTTTTTTCATGTCCTCCAACAATCCCTGCGCGCTATAGCCTAATTTTTCTTTTTCTTGATTTGTTTTATCGATCTCTTTTTGGAGCGCATTAATCCGTGTGTCGATTTCACCGATTTTTGAATGCCCCTTAAATTTGGCTCGAAAAGCGCCCAAAAGACTCATTTTTTCTTCGAGTTCTTCAGCCGCCAAAATCTCGGGCTCCAATCGATCCAACGCTGCATCAAAGGCCGCGTTTTGATTTTTATCGCAACCAAGCAAAAAGAAGCTCAGAAGAAAGACGAGGGAAAGTTTTGAAAGGGTCATAGTCGCATCCGCAATTGCATGAATAAAAGTTCCGTATAGGAAAGGTCTTAACATAATAATTCATTCCCAGGGAAAGAGATTCGGCGAGAAGAACCCTTCTTTCTTAATGTAGTGTGCAACTGTATTAACTACAAACTGGAAGTTCTTCATTTTGCCATGGTTGCTGGTCCCGAATCATAGCATTTATTTGAGTAAGTAGCTTTCGAGCACAGGCAATAATCGCAA
>Ga0256840_1003535_pt1 | contig 12527 bp, 24 predicted proteins | sample 355202metaG_FD_185969 | JGI IMG/M metagenome (GOLD analysis project Ga0256840, IMG submission 185969) | Hydrothermal vent microbial communities from Mid Atlantic Ridge, Atlantic Ocean - 355-202 | ecosystem: Environmental > Aquatic > Marine > Hydrothermal vents | place: Atlantic Ocean: Mid...
GATTTTTTCCATCAAGATAGTTTGGAATTTCTGGTTCTTCATGAGGCTTTTTACCTATACCATGTCCACAAAAATTATACAAAGGAACATAACCTTGACTTATAATAAATTGCTCCATTAAGTAAGAAAGCTCTTTAAAGCGCATCCCTACTTTGATATTTTCAATAGCATAATAGAGCGTATCTTTAGCACAGGCTATCAATGCTTCATCTTCTTGTGTAATTTTTCCAACAGGAACAGTCACCGCAGCGTCACCAAAGTAACCATTAAGTTCTGTACCAATATCATAACCGATAACATCACCTTCTTGAAGTTTATAATCACTAGGAATACCATGGATAATAACTTTGTTGAGTGAGGTACACACTGCACTTGGAAAACCGTAAAGACCTTTAAATGAGGGTTTAGCTCCATGAGAACGAACATAATCTTCAGCCATGCTATCTAGTTCTTTTAAGCTCATACCAACTTTTGTATTTGCTTCAAGGAGTTTGAGTGCGCCGCTAACAATGATGTTAGCAGCACGAAGTTTTTCGATTTCTTGAGGTTTGCGAAGCGCAATGGCCATGGGTTATAGGCCTACCGCGCTAAGAGTTTCATATTTGCTCATATAAACTTGAGCCTCAATTTTACGCATGGTATCAAGAGCAACTTGAACAACGATTAAAACCGCAGTACCACCAAAGAAGAAAGGCACGCCCATCCCTTTGATAATCATAAACGGCAAAGTTGCCACAAGTCCAAGATAGATAGCACCACTAAATGTTAAACGACTTGCAGTTTCATTTAAAAACTCTGCCGTTGCAACACCAGGACGCACACCAGGAATAAATCCACCTTGCTTTTTAAGATTATCTGAAATGTCTTTTGCATTGAAGACAATTGATGCATAAAAATATGCAAAAAAGACAACAAACATAAAGGTCAAAAAGTTAAAGAAATAACTATTTGGGTTAAGATAATCCGTGACACTCTGAATATAAGGATTGGTACTTGTTGAAAGCACTGTCATCGGAAACATCAAAATAGCCGACGCAAAGATAACTGGAATAACACCAGATAAATTTACCTTGATAGGAATATAATTCATTACACGCTTGTTCTGATTTTGCATCATTGTTTTCTTAGCATAAGTAACCGGAATACGGCGTTCACCAAGCTCAACATATATAATCACAAAAACAGTCGCAAGAACTAAGAGTAAAATACCAATTAAGACAATAAAACTCATAGCACCTGTATTAATCATAGTCACAGAGTGCGCAATTGCACCAGGAATTGAAGAGACGATACCTGCAAAGATGATTAATGATATACCATTACCAATCCCGCTTTGTGTAATCTGCTCACCAATCCACATCAATAGCATTGTACCCGCAAGCATAGAAACAACCGCTACAAGAATAAATGTGTTTTGATCAACCAAGATAGCACTATTGCCATCAGGCCCTGTAAGACTTTGCAGACCAACGCTAACGCCAACTGCTTGAATTACAGTAATAGCAATCGTTGCATAACGGATGATTTGCATATACTTCACCATACCATCACGCTCTTTTTTCATCTGTCCTAGATTTGGAAAAGTTGCAGCGAGCAATTCCATAATAATTGAGGCAGTAATATAAGGCATAATACCAAGAGAAATAATAGAGAGTCTTTGAATAGCTTTACCGCTAAACATATTGAAAAGTCCGAGAGAGTCAGATGCGTGAGAGTCAAAAAATGAGGCAATTACTGCCGTGTCAACACCAGGTACTGGCACATATGCCAGTAAACGGTACAGAAAGAGAAACCCGATCGTTATAAGGATCTTGTTTACTAATTGCTTGTTCATTATTTGCCAGTTGTAGTAACGTTTTCGTCTTTAATTTTTGAAGCTAAATGCGCAGCAGATGCTCCAACAAGTTTGACACGAGTCACAGATTTACCAATCTTATGAACCGCACGAATTGATTCTACTGTAATTTCCTCAAGCTGTGCTACTACAGTAATACGCTCAACATTAATCACATACGGTTTAATGTTACGAGAAAAGAAACCAATTTTTGGCATACGCTTTGCAAGAGGTTGCTGACCACCCTCAAAGTTACGCTTACGCTTGTAACCTGAACGTGATTTTTGACCATTTTGTCCACGCGCTGCTGTTTTTCCCCAGCCTGTAGAGTGCCCACGACCTACACGCTTACGTGAATGAGTCGAACCCTCTGCAGGCGTTAAGTTTTCTAATGCCATACCTTATCCTTTTAGACGTGAAAGTGCTTCAATTGTAGCACGAACAACAGTATTTGGATTATTTGAACCTAAAGATTTCGTTAAGATATCTTGGATTCCTGCAAGCTCAAGAACTGGACGCATCGCACCACCAGCGATAACCCCAGTACCCTCAGACGCTGGCTTAAGTAGTACGCGAGAAGCATTATATTTATGCTCAATATCATGTGCTACTGTTGTCCCTTTAATGCTTACAGTAGTCAGGTTTTTAAACGCATTATCTACTGCTTTTTTGATAGCATCTGGAACTTCTTTGGCTTTACCAACACCGTAACCTACAGTGCCTTTTTTATCGCCAACAACGATAAGAGCAGTGAAGCGAAAACGACGACCACCCTTTACAACTTTTGTTACACGACCGATGTTTACGATCGATTCTTCAAAATCTTCTCTGTTGATATCATTCATCATCAGCCCTTAAAACTTGATTTCATTAGCACGAAGTGCGTCACCAAACGCAGCTACAACGCCATGATATTGGTAACCATTACGGTCGAAAACAACTTCAGTCATGCCTGCGGCTTTAAGTGTTGCTGCGAAAGCTTCACCCAATTTAGCTGCATCTTCTTTGTTTGCTTTTAATGCCAATGTTTTTGAGTTAATGTGAGCTAATGTTGTTGATGTAGTATCATCTATAGCTTGTGCACTCAAATAACGGTTAGAGCGAAAAACAGAAACACGAGGCATTGCCGATGTGCCTGAAATTTTTGCACGAATACGACGCTTACGTTTAAGACGTCTTGCTACTTTTGCTTTTAAATCTTTAGCTGTCATTATACGCCTCCCTTATTTCTTAGCTGTTTTACCGGCTTTACGCACGATATGCTCATCCATGTATTTAACACCTTTACCTTTGTAAGGCTCTGGTGGACGAAATGCACGAATCTCTGATGCCACTTGACCAAGAGTCTGCTTATTATGACTCTTAAGTGTAATCACATTCTTCTCTACTACTGCTTCAAGACCCTCTGGAAGTGGGTAATTGATATCGTGAGAGTGACCAAGTTGTAGGTTAAGTACCTTACCTTTAACGGCAGCACGGTAACCAACACCATTGATCTCAAGTTGTCTCGTGTAACCTGTTGTTAAACCAGTTACGATATTTGCAGCTAAGGCACGGTATGTTCCCCAAAATGCACGATCTTTACGATCGTCAGATTTTGTAGCAAAAGTTAATGTACTCTCTTCAAATGAAAAATCTACATTGCCTTTAGTATCAAGAACTTCTTTGATTTTACCTTTTTCAAAAGTAATCTCATCACCATTAATTGCAACTTTTATTTCAGATGGAACAGAAACAGGTTTTTTACCAATACGACTCATAACCTACCCCCTACCATACTGTACAAAGGACTTCGCCACCAAGACCAAGCTCATAAGCTTTATCATTAGCAAGAATACCTTTTGAAGTTGAAACGATAATAGTACCGTAACCATTTTTGAAACGCTTGATGTCTTCTTTACCTTTATAGACACGGCGTCCAGGCTTAGAAACACGCTTCATTTCATTGATAACTGTACGACCATTTTCATCATACTTTAAAACTACATTGATAGATTTTTTTACGCCATTTTCAATAACATTAAAGCTCTCTATGTAGCCCTTATCAACTAAGATAGCTACAACTGCTTCTACAGATTTAGAGTGTAAAAGTGTTGTAACATCAAGACGACGCATACCCGCATTACGAATACGCGTCAAAGAATCTGATATTAAATCATTAACCATTTATTTTCCTTGTTGTTGCTAGTCTTTCGACTGCTATTGCTAGGAGTATCGAGCTGTTTACCAGCTTGACTTTCTAACACCTGGGATTAAACCTTCATTTGCCATTTTTCTAAAGCAGATACGGCATATTCCGAAATCACGAATTACAGAGTGTGGACGACCACAGATCTGACAACGAGTATAAGCACGAACCTTAAACTTAGGAGTACGTTTTTGCTTTGCAATCATTGACTTTTTAGCCATTATTTGCCCCTTTACTAAACGGCATGCCAAGAGCTTCTAAAAGAGCGAACCCTTCTTTGTCACTTGCTGCTGTTGTTACCACAGTGATGTTCATACCGTGAATTTGCATGATTGAATCATAGCTAACTTCTGGGAAAATTAACTGCTCAGTCAGACCAAAGTTGTAGTTACCACGACCATCAAAACCATTACGCGGCACGCCACGGAAGTCTTTCACACGAGGCAGTGCAATAGAGATAAGTTTATCAAGGAAGTTGTACATGTTTTCACCACGAAGGGTTACTTTAACACCAACTGGCATTCCTTCACGTACTTTAAATCCTGCAACTGATTTCTTAGCCATAACTACAGCAGCATGCTGACCAGCAATAACGCTGATAGTGTCTTGAATGTTTTGGATAAGCTTGTTATCTTTCATCGCAAAACCAGCACCCACAGTAATCATAATCTTTTCTACTTTAGGAATCTGCATCTCATTTTTAATTTCAAGTTGCTCTTTAAGTTGAGGCTTAAGAGCAAGGTACTTATCTTTCATACGTGCCATAAATTACGCCTCCACTTTTTTTACATTTGAAGCATCAATAGGCATCTCTTTTGTTTGAAAGCCACCTTGAGGATTCTCTTCAGTAGGTTTAATCGCTTTTTTCACAGTTTTAACACCAGAAACGATTACCTTGTTTTTCTTAGGCATAACTTCAAGAACTTCTGCTTTAGTGCCTTTATCGTCACCAGCAAGAATCTCTACTGTATCACCCTTTTTAAAATTGAACTTTGCCATCTATACAACCTCCGGAGCAAGAGATACGATTTTCATAAAACCTGAATATCGAACTTCACGAGCAACAGGGCCAAAAATACGAGTACCTATAGGCTCTTGTTTTGTATCAAGGATTACTGCTGCATTGTCATCAAAACGAATTAATGAACCATTTTCGCGTTGTACTTCTTTGCGAGTACGAACTATAACAGCTTTAATAACCTGACCTTTTTTTACCTTACCTGTTGGTGTCGCTTTTTTTACTGAAGCAACTATAACGTCACCTACAGATGCGTAACGACGCTTTGATCCACCAAGCACTTTGATACACATGATCTCTTTTGCACCAGTGTTATCAGCAACATTAAGACGAGAAAAACTCTGTATCATCCCTGCGCTCCTTTAACAACACTTTTAAGCTCAAAGTTTTTAGATTTTGACATTGGACGGCACTCAACCGCAACAATCTCATCACCAACTTTAAGCTGATTGCTTTCATCATGTACAAGGTACTTTTTGAAACGTTTTACAACTTTGTGGTAACGAGAGTGCATTACACGGCGTTCAGTAAGAATTGTTACTGTTTTGTCACCGGCAACTTTAATTACATTACCTTGAATTTCACGTTTACTCATCAACGCCCCTTATTTCGCTGCACTAAGTGCAGTATTGATACGTGCAATATCTTTTTTAGCAACACGAAGCTCAGTCGTGTTAGATAGTTGCATCATTTTTTGTTTAATCTTCATAGTGAAAAGCTCAGTCTTCTTCTCTTTAAGCAAGGCTTCAAGTTCAGCTGTACTTTTATCACTCAAATCAGAATATTTCATTATTCATCTCCTGTGTGACAATCTTAGTTTTAAATGGCAACTTATGCATAGCAAGTGTTAATGCTTCGCGAGCAACATCTTCTGGAATACCACCCATTTCAAAGATAATACGACCTGGTTTAATATTCATTACCCATTTATCAACTGGACCTTTACCCTTACCCATACGAGTTTCAAGAGGCTTTGCAGTTAATGGTTTAGCTGGGAAAACACGAATCCAAATTTTACCTTGACGTTTAATATGACGAGTCGCAGTAATACGAGCTGCTTCAATTTGACGTGAAGAGATACGACCTGCCTCTGTTGCTTTAAGTGCGATATCACCAAATGCTAGAGTATAACCGCTACGCGCATAACCACGATTACGACCTTTCATCATTTTACGATATTTTGTTCTTTTTGGCATTAACATGGTTTAGTCCGCCTTTCTTTCACGTGGTGCACGTTTAGGACGACGCTCACGCTTCTCTTCTTTTGGTTCAGCTTGGATACCTTTTGTAAGAACTTCACCTTTGAAGATCCATACCTTGATACCAATGATTCCATAAGTAGTGTTCGCTTCAGCAAAACCGTAATCGATTTTTGCACGAAGTGTATGAAGAGGAACACGTCCCTCAAGATACCACTCAGTACGTGCCATTTCAGCACCACCAAGACGACCAGCAACAGCAATTTTAATACCCTTAGCGCCTGAACGCTGAGCACCTTGCATCACTTTTTTCATAGCACGTCTAAAAGCAACACGACGCTCAAGTTGTGTTGCAACATTTTCTGCTACAAGTTGTGCAGAAGCTTGTGCTTTTTTCTCTTCTTTGATATTTACAGCGATAGGTTTACCAATCAAAACTTGAAGGCTCCCTTTTAGCTTCTCAATATCCGCACCTTTTTTACCAATAATGATACCAGGACGCGCTGCTACAATAGTAACACGAAGACGTTTTGCCGTACGCTCAATGATGATGTTAGAAACACCAGCATAGTAAAGCTCTTTTTTCAAGAAAGTACGGATTTTGTGATCTTCACCTAAACTTGCTGGTGCAGATTTAAAATTTGGATACCAGCGGCTCTCCCAGTTACGGTTGATGCCAAGGCGAAGACCAATAGGATTAACTTTATGACCCATATTATTTGCCCTCTACTTCTACTAAGATATGTGCTGTTGGTTTACGGATACCCGAAGCCATTCCACGAGCACGCGGACGGAAGCGTTTTAAAACCGGACCATTGTCAACACGACAAGATTTAATGATACAATCTTCTGCTTCTTCACCACTATTTGCTACTGCTGATGCAATAACTTTAGAGATGATTTTTGCAGCTTTATTTGGAGTGAATTCTAAAGCAGCTAGTGCCTCTTCAGCATTCATACCTTGAACTTCACGCGCAATAAGACGTGATTTGATTGGTGAAACTCTGATAAATTTTAATAATGCTCTAGCCACGACTACACCTTCTTCTGAACAGAGCCCTTATGGCCCTTAAATGTGCGTGTAGGTGCAAATTCACCAAGTTTATAACCAATATGGTTCTCTGTTATATAAACAGGAACAAATTGGCGACCGTTATGAACATTTAAAGTTAAACCGATCATCTCTGGTAAAATCGTTGAACGACGTGACCATGTTTTGATTGGTTTTTTACTTTTTTCTTCTTTAGCTGCGAGCACTTTTTTCATTAAGTGATCGTCAACAAATGGACCTTTTTTTATTGAACGAGCCATCTTAACCTACCCTTTTCGCATTTGGTTTACGACGTGTAATAATAAGTTTATCACTTGCTTTTTTACGACGTGTTTTCGCACCTTTAGTCGGTTTACCCCATGGAGTAACTGGGTGACGACCTGAGTTCGTTTTACCTTCACCACCACCGTGTGGGTGATCAATCGGGTTCATTGCAGAACCACGAGTCTGAGGACGTTTCCCTAAGTGACGTTGACGACCTGCTTTAGCGATAACGATATTAGCAAACTCTTCGTTTCCAACAGAACCGATAGTAGCAATACACTCACCTAAAACAAGACGCATTTCTGAGGATGGAAGACGTAGTGAAACGTATTTACCATCACGACCCATAATTTGAGCAGATCCACCAGCAGAACGAACCATCTGTCCGCCTTTACCAGGTTTAAGCTCAATATTATGCACTAATGTACCCACAGGGATATTCATCAGTTTCATTGCGTTACCAGTTTTGATATCTAGTCCTGCATCTGCTGTGCTAATAACATCACCCACATTCAAGCCTTTTGGTTGAATGATATAACGCTTTTCACCATCTGCATAGTTAAGAAGTGCAATACGACAGTTACGATATGGATCGTACTCAATTGCGGCTACTGTTGCTGGAATATTTAACTTGTTACGTTTGAAATCGATAATACGATAAAGTTTTTTAGCACCTGCTTGTCTATGACGAGAAGTGATGCGTCCATTGTTATTACGTCCAGCATGTGCAGGAAGTTTTACAAGAAGTGAACGAACTGATGCTTTTGCTGTAATATCACTGCTATCAACGTTTGTATAAAACCGACGACTCGGTGTTAATGGTCTGTATGTTTTAATAGCCATAATTAAACCGCCAAACTTTCAATTGCTGCGCCTTCTGGTAAAGTCACATAAAACTTTTTAAAGTTATTTTGTTTACCAGTAACACCACGGAAACGTTTTACTTTTCCCGCTTGGTTTAGTGAGTTGATCTTTGTAGGAATAATTCCAAAATACTCACGAAACACCTCTTTAAGACCTGATTTAGTCATACGTGGAGATGTTTGTACTACTACAACACCATCTTCTTGAAGAGCTAAAGTCTTTTCAGTATAAATTATTGATTTAATATCTGTAATATCTGCCATCTATGCCTCTTTACTCAGGTTTTCCCAAACCGCTTTCTCAACAACTATTGCGCGATAAGTCGCTGCAAGGTAAGCGTTAAGTTCATGCTCTTCGATTAAATAAGAAGAGTCGATATTACGGAATGCTAAAAATGATTTTTCATCTAGGATTGCTTTTACAAACAATACGTCACGAGCACCGATTTTATCAAAGATAGCTTTTGCATCTTTTGTTTTACCAGACTCTACGTTAATGCTATCAACAACATATAACGACCCTGCTTTTGAATGCTCATCAAGAGCAAAATTCAATGCAAGTTTTTTCTGTTTTTTGTTCACTTTTTGGATATAGTTACGGTTGTTGCTCGGCCCAAAAGCCTTACCACCACCTACCCAGATAGGAGAACGAGTAGAACCAGCACGAGCACCACCACGACCTTTTTGAGCCCATGGTTTTTTACCACCACCACGAACTTCTGAACGACCTTTAGCCGTTGCAGTATTCGCACGAAGTGCTGCTTGATATGATTTTACATACAGATAAAGGTTATGAGAGTGGATACCCTCAAAGCTCTCTGGTAATGCTAACTCAGATGCTTTTTCAAAATTTTCATTAAGTACAATAGCGCTCATTATTTAACAACCTTTATACGACCTAGTCCACCATTTGGACCTGATACAGAACCAACAACAGCTAATACACCATTTTCAGCATCAAATGAAAGAATCTCATTTTTTACTGTATTTTTAGTATTACCGTGTTGTCCTGCCATTTTACGACCCTTCATTACACGACCTGGCCACTCAGCATTACCGATTGAACCACCCGTTCTATGAAAACGGTGACCGTGTGCAGCTGGTCCACCACCGAAATTCCAGCGTTTCATAACACCAGTAAAACCGCGACCTTTAGTATTAAAACTCGTTTTTACAACAGTAGCTTCACTCAGTGGAGCAAGATCTAAATCACCCGCCTCTGTATTAGCAACTTCCATTGTTTCAAAGCGATTGAAGTCAGCAGAAATATCATATTTCTTCTGTTTACCTTCAACTGTTTTATTTGTTTTTTTACCATTATTGTAAGCAACGATAGCAGTGCCATCATTTACTTCACATACTTTAACCTCTACCACTTTAAGAAGGGTAACAGGTTTAGCTGGTACTGTGATTGTACGGCTCATGCCGATTTTTTCAACAATATATTCCATCAGTTACTCCTTACTTATCCATAGAGCGAACTTCAACGTCCACTTCTGGTGCAAGATCTAGTTTCATAAGAGAGTCAACCGTATCTGGCGTAGCAGAAACGATGTCAATCAAACGAGCATGCATACGAATCTCAAACTGCTCACGTGAATCTTTATTAACGTGTACAGATTTGAGTACTGTATATTTACGAATCTTAGTTGGCAAAGGGATTGGGCCACGGATTTCCGCACCCGTACGCTTTACAGCTTCAACGATAGATGCTACTGAACGATCGAGTACACGATGATCATAGGCTCTAAGTTTTAAACGAATTTTTTCCATATTTTTTCCTTATAAAGAACTCGTTAGGTCACTGCCTAACTATTAAAGGGAGCGGAATTATACCGACTTATTTCTCTTAATTCAAGGGTTTTAGGGGGTTTGGTCTTAATTTGGAGTTATTTTATTTCCTTTTAATAAGGAAGTGTTAAAATACTAAACAAAAATAAGAGGGTTTTTTTATGGAAAGTTTACTAAATGATTATTATTTACAGGGCTTACATGTAAGCTCATTTATTCCTAGAAAAGTTATTATTAATGAAAATTCTTTGCAACTTATCGGTGTAACACAATCTGGAAAAACAATCTTACTTAAGCAATATCTCCTTACATGTAAGAAAAAGAGCTATCTCTATATAGATTGCAGAGATAGACGTTTAGATATAGATAAACTCAACAGCTCTCTTGAAACTTTTTGTTATGATAATGCTATAGAAATTTTAGTTTTAGACAACTATAATGAAGCTATACGGCTCCCCTTTGTTGCTCAAATTATTATCTCATCAGAAGAGATTATTCACTCTGTTGCCTTAGAACCTCTGCTTATTAACCCTTTAGATTACGAGGAGTTCTTAGCGTATGAGCCAAAATATGACTCTACTGTACTCAATCACTTTTTGAAACTTGGTGGCTACCCTGTTATGCACTCACTAGCGAGTGAATCACGTCATCTTTATCTTCAAGAGCAACTTGTTTCCCGTCTTAATGCTATAGAATTTGATACCCTTAGCTTTGTTGCTAAAAATACTGCTTTAAAACTTTCTGCCTATGCTATCTATGAACGGCTTAAAAGCCAACGCCCTATTTCAAAAGATAAGCTCTATCAGAATTTAGACTCTCTTTTAGCAAAACGCTATATCTATCAACTTGAAAAGTATGAACACTCTCGTGCTGCAAAAAAACTCTATCTCTGTGATATCGCCATACAAAATGCACTTACGACACAAAAACACTTTGTACGCCTTTTTGAAAACCTTATCTTTTTAGAGATGATAAAACGTGGTTTTGCTCTTTTTTATACAGAAGGTATCGATTTTTATATTCCCCAACATCAACGCATAGTCTTATGTATGCCTTTTGCTAGTCAAGACGCCCTCTTTAAAAAGATAGAGAGTATTGAAGCGTTTATTATTGAGAAAAATGTCTTACATGTAGAGGTTGTTACAGTCAGCTCAGAAGGAAGCCTGCACCATCCTTTTGTAAAAGTTATAATGATGCCATTTTCTGAGTGGGCTATCATAGAAGGAGAGGAATAAGTTTAAGAGTGGTAACTCTGCTCCTCTTCTAGCATCTCATTTAAAATTCTAAATAAAATTATGCTATTAGCTTCCATATCCTCTAGGTGTTTGATAATTGTTTCAATATTTTGTAGTCTTACATCTAAGTGCCTGACAAAAATAAATGACATAAAAGTAGGAACAAAAATTGCTATACAAAAAGATATGAAATATATAACATTAAATCATTCAATAATTGAAGACCTACAAACAATAGTAAAGACAGATAAAAGACATAAGAGTAGAATAAGAGCACAAGCATTTTTACTAAATGAACAAGGTATAAAAATACCAGAGATAGCTAAAATAATAAATATATCACAAAGGACTCTATACCGTTGGTTTGATAGATTTGATAATAACAACTTGCATACTGTTCATGAGTTTGCAGGTCGTGGAAGAAAGCCATTATTAAATGTAGATGAGCATGCACATAGTGTAAAGGTTCATATAAAAAAACATAAATTTTAATGAAATCTTTCTTGCATTTACAAAGGAATTCCCAACACTTAAAATATCATCACGAACACTTAAAAGGTTTTTTAAGAACTGACCTTACGCAACAAGGAACTAAAATTGCTTAATTTCCAGTATGAAAAAAACAACAGACTATCTCGAATTATATACAGACTACTTAATAAGCGGCAATGGCTATGCAACAGCAACAGGCTTATCAGCAATGATGGATAATGAAATCAGTCATGATCAAATCACAAGATTTTTATCAAAGAATGAGTTTACCTCAAAAGAGCTATGGCTGAAAGTAAAAAAGAAGGTTCATGAAGTAGAGAGTGATGATGCTTGTCTCATTTTTGATGATTCAATTCAAGAGAAAAAATGGACAGATGAGAGTGAAATAATGTGCTGGCATTTTGATCACACTGTTGGTAAATCAGTACGAGGACTCAATATACTCAATGGACTCTACTACTCTAATGGTGTATCCATACCAGTGTTATTTGAGATTGTTAAAAAGCCAATACAATTTAGCGATATAAAAACAAGGCAAGTAAAACGAAAAGCGGAGATTACTAAAAATGAGTTAATGCGAGATATGATCCAA
>Ga0256840_1003536_pt1 | contig 12525 bp, 12 predicted proteins | sample 355202metaG_FD_185969 | JGI IMG/M metagenome (GOLD analysis project Ga0256840, IMG submission 185969) | Hydrothermal vent microbial communities from Mid Atlantic Ridge, Atlantic Ocean - 355-202 | ecosystem: Environmental > Aquatic > Marine > Hydrothermal vents | place: Atlantic Ocean: Mid...
TGAGAGTAGCTTAGTTCAAATCCGAGTATTTCAAACTTGTCGAAAATATACTGTTCGATATCTTCGTATGACGAATATTGAGAACGCTGCAATTTTTCAATTATAAACCGGTAACGTAAAAGATATTTTGCTTTCATAACTTTTTTTTACAAAGATAAAAATCAAAGCGACAAAATATGTCGCTGTGCTGCATTAATACCTTACTTTTTCTCATATATAATACCTTCTTCTGTCAATTTTCTGAAAAAAGGTTCGTTTTTTATTGCTTGTTTCTCAAAAAAACTTGCATCGTTGTACCGTTCAACCAAATTATCAATATCATCCTGCGTAACAATTGTATGACTGAAGGTAAAATTATTTTTCGGAAAAACTTTTAAATGCGAAGGCACATAATGAAAAGGCAAAGTAATACCAAGCAAAACAATAATTAAAATAATGAAGCCCGTTCCGTTTCTTTTTTGAGAATTTGAATTTTGATTTGTCATAATTTTTAAAATTTAATTGTTATTCTTCGACAAAATAAAAGAAAGCCAATGCCGGAAGGTGTCGCTGAAAAATAAACCTTAAACAAAATATTTTCAATTAATTTCAGTTTAAAAACATATCTTTTTTGTTTCGCAGGATTTATTATTTTTGCATAAAAATATAACAGGTGAAAAATTTTTTATTGCTCTTTCTTTTTATCGTTCCGAGTATTGCTTTTTCGCAATTAAACATAAGTATCACAAGCAATCTTATTCCTCTGTATCCGTCGGACGGCGATACATTAAGCGGATGCCGCGATTCGGTAATTATGTTCAAAGCAACGGTAACCGACGGCGGAAGCCCTGTAACAAATGCCGAATATTATTGGGATTTCGATGACGGTACAACTACATCCGGAACCGATAAAGATTCTGTAACACACCAATTTACCGAAGGCGGAGGATACAGAATAAAATTAAAAGTTGTTGATGCAAGTTTGCAGGAAGGGTTTAAGATATTACCGCTTAAAATTGCCGTACCTCCTAATTATTCACAGACAAAAGTAGATTTGCCCGAAGACCAAAGAGGAATTTGCAAAGGAAGTTCGGCAAATCTGATAGGTAAGGCATATTCTGAAGAATGGAAAGATACAATAATTTACGAGGTAAAAGAAAATCCGGCAAAAGAAATAAATGACGTATTGCCGTATCAGTCAAGTTTATATTTTGACGAATTTTCGGAAGGTGCAACATACAATATCGGAGATATTGATTCAATAGGAATAAACTTGGAACATTCCGATATGGGAAATTTGCAAATAAAACTTACTTGCGAAAACGGCAGTTCGGTGATATTAAAAGATTTTGATGCCGCAAATTATGCCTATCTCGGCGAACCGATTGATGACGAAGCAAGTTCGGAAGCCGGTACGCCGTATCAATATTATTGGAGCAACAGTTCTGTTTCCGGAATTATAAACAGCACAACATTAAGCCCGATACCTGCGGCGGCTTATTTGCCGGAAGAAAGTTTTGACAATTTTGCCGGTTGCTCTATGAACGGAAATTGGACACTCGATATTACCGATAATCAAAATACCGATAACGGATTTGTGTTTTCCTGGGTTATTGTTTTTAAAGAAAATATAAAACCCGCAAAATGGACTTTTAAAGATACCTTGCTGATATCTAAAGAAATAAACGGTGTAATATACGGCACTTATTGGGAAGGACTGAATGTAGGTCTGCCTCCGATATTTCAGGATAATGATACGATAAAAGGAAATACCTCGGCTTCTCCGGATATTTACGGACCGAACGGCTATAAGTTTCATGTTATTAATAATTTCGGATGCCCTCAGGATACACAGATAATACTTAAAGTTGAAGAAGCAACGGCAACGGCTTCACCACAAAACGGCGAAGCAAAATTGGACGTTACGTTTGAAAATACAACAAGCTGGGCAACAGAAAAGGAGTGGGATTTCGGAGATAAAAGTCCGGTTGAACTCAGAACAGATGAAGATACAATAAGCCATAAATATCTTGAAAAAGGAACTTACGAAGTTGTTATGAAAGTTTCTGACGATAATGCCTGCACCGATTATGATACTCTTACGATTGAAGTTTCGGTAGAGCCGTCAAAATTGGAAAATGTTCCTAATGTTTTTACGCCTAACGGCGACGGTATTAATGATGTGTGGAAATTTTCGGAAGAAAATTTAAAAGGAATGGAGGAGTTTCATATAACAATATATAATCGCTGGGGACAAAAAGTTTGGGAAACTAAAAGCCAAGATGAAGCAATAAATGAAGGTTGGGACGGTAAAAATATTTTTGGAATAACCTGTTCTCCCGGAGTTTATTATTACGTGATAAAAGCTTTGGGCAAAGACGGCATAGAATACAAAGGCGACAGAGGCGGTAAAAAAAACGAGCAAACATCTGTTGATGAAAACAGAATAATAACGGGAACAAAAGGAACCATTCATTTATTCAGATAAAGTTCTGTCTGTTATATTTTAAGGTGCAGTTTTGCAAGAATTCAATTTAGATTTACGGGCTTAACGATATTTCGGTAAATTTAGCACGTCATTTTTCGACATTAATTCATCTCTCAGGATTTTAGGAAAGAAATACATTCTCCACTTATCGTTACATTCGTCTGCTTCGGCTTGAAATTTTAAAAAATCGGAAGTGCTGTTTCCTGATATTTTATCTAATGCCTGCTGCATAACAATTGCAGGAGAAAGGTATTTAAAATTATTAATAAATTCAATTTGTTTGTTGAACTGACTGTTGCGGTGATTTACAAAGTTGCCGGAAACGTCTTTTATTATTTTATTCTTTAAAGCATTTTTATAAACCCAAAACGGCATATTTTTCGATTTTCTTGTTCCGAGTTCGGGGTGGGATAAAAAATATTCGTCTAATACTTTGTCTGAATTATTATCAATTTCATAAGTCGCCTCTCTTATAAAGTTAACGTATTCAATACGGGTAGCAACCGGATATTTATAATTTGATACGATATTAAGTATTGCAGGGACTGTGATTATTAACAATAGCCAGACAGCAAACATAATTCCGGCGTTGACAATTGAGCTTTTGCTGAAAAGGTTTACTATAGCGGAAATCAAAAACCAAAACAGAGTATATGCACAAATAAAGAGAAACAGTTTGCTTATGCCGGATATATTATCACTGATATTGACTCCGTATAAATAAAAAAGCAGAAGAATACTTACTGTTGTTATGCTTGTGATGATGATAAATCGCAGTAATATTTTTGCCAACAGTATTTTTGTTATTGAAACTGAACTTGCTTTTAAAAGTTTAAGTGTTCCGAATTCTTTTTCCGACGATAAAATGTTATAGCTGAAAGTTATTACAAACAGCGGTAATAACCAAATGAGGACGAAAGCTAAATCGAAATTGCTGTTTTGCTGATTAAGAGGATTCTCCATTCTGTCATCGCCTGCCAAGAACGAGTAAAGTTGTCTGTTTCTGACAGATATTCTGTAATGGTAAGGGAAAAAATCACTTTGCCCCATAGAGATAAACGATAGTTCTTCAGGTTCTTTAAAAATATCATAGCTTCCGTATTTTCCTCCTACCATATAAGGAGTTTTTGGGTTTGTATAAGCGTTTACTTTTTTTTCGCCCGCATCAACTTTTTCAATATCCGTCAGCAGTTTTTCGTGTCTTTCTTTTTCCTCTTGCTTAATTTTTTTAATATCATCAAGCTGATTTTTAACGGCAAGATTACCTGTATGTATGCTCAAAAATATTAATAAAGAGAGAATGACAGCCGTCCATATTACGATTTTACTGCGTTTAATGTTCTTCCACTCAAAATACAGAATATGTTTAATCATTTTAAAACTTAATTTTTTTTGACGTAAATAATAAAATACCTGCAGAAACTAAAAACCAAAGCAAATATATTGCATATACGTATTTGTAATGTTCCGAAAATAATTTGAGACCCGGTAACTTATATTTAAACTTTGGAATGTTTTCCCATAAATCATTTGAGCGAATAAATCGTTGGTTCGGTTTATAAGGCGATTTTATAAGGTCTTCATTAATTGTTTTGATGAATAATTTGCGGTATTCATCAGTAGCTTTCGTAAAATTAATATGCGACCATAAATCTGTTTTGCACAATCCCATACTAAGCTGTCTTGCAAGAATAAAAGGAGAAAACAGACCGCTTACGGTATAAACGTTTGTTTGTTTTTTGTATAATTTATGTAATTCGGCATAGTGTCTGTCAAATATAATATTATTGGTATCTTCTGCAGCTTGCAATATGTATCCGTTAAAATTGAAAGGAAGTTCGGAAACATCGTTTACATTATATTCTTCCAAAACTTTTTTCGTAAATGCAATCGTATTTTTATGATTTATGTCGTGGCGTAAAATTCCGTTCTTATAAATTTCATCTCTTATGTTTTTTTTAAATTCGGACTCTAAAGGAGAGGGATAAATATTTTGTGTAATACTTGACGTAATTTTAGGAATAACCCAGGTTGTGAGAACCCAAAATCCGACAAGGAAGATTATTGAAATCTCAGATTTTTTTGTTAATGCCGAAACAGCAATTCCTATATGGATAAATATTCCTGCATACAGTAAATATGTGAGCAAAAGCAGAAAACTTTCGACGGTGAAAAATGCACCTTTTCCGAATATTATTCCTGCCGTTAAAAATACGGGGACTATCAGCAATATTGTAATTATCCATACTGCTGACGTTTTGCCTGCTATCCATTTTAAAGAACTTACACCCTGGCTTTTCAGCAAACGATACGTTCCTTGTTCTCTTTCTTTTGAAACTATGTTAAAAGTTATCCATAAAATTAAAAGAGGAAGAATGTAAAGCATAATGAAAGATGGTGTAAACTCACCCCATTTTGCGAGCATAGGACTGTCTTGCACGGCTTTAAACATTGTGTTGTTTCTCACGTGCGGCTCTATAAAAATTGCGGCTCCCGTATATCTGTCTAAACCGTTGTCCCATAATGCCGACGAAGACTTAGGTTTTAACAGATACAATCCGTAATGGGCTGCACTGTGCTGATTTTTATCTCCTTGTTTGTCCCACATTTCGCGAGATTCTTTTTCCGATTTATTGTGCAGAGAGTCGATATATCGGTTGTATGAGAAACTTATAACGAGAGAAACTAATAATAAGACTAATACCGTAAGTATTAATATTTTCAGCACTCCTTGTCTTATAATTTCTTTTAGTTCTTTTTGTGCAATCAGCCAAAGCATATATTCTAAATCTTTATATGGTTAATATATAACTTTTCAAGTGTGTCGTAATTAATTTCTTCAGAAACAAATTTGTCAATTAGTTTTCCGTCTTTTAATATACCTATGTCGGTTCCTGTTTCTTTTGCTCTGAACAGGTCGTGAGTGGTCATTAATACGGCAACATTTCCGGCTTTCAGTTTTTTCAGAATGTCGGCAAATTCTTTTGCGGATTTTAAATCTAAGCCCGATGTCGGTTCATCAAGCAATAAGACTTTTGCATTTTTTGCCAGTGCAATTGCAATCCCGACTTTTTGTCTCATTCCTTTTGAGAAAACCGAGACTCTTTTGTGTATATAGTTTTTTTGCAGACCGGCTTCAGACAAAAATAATTCTAACTCTTCTTTTGTGTATTTTTTACCTGCCAAATTTGTGAAGTATTTTAAATTTTCTATTCCCGTAAGATACGGATACAACATAAGGTTTTCCGGGATATAGGCTAAGTGCTTTTTTGAATCTGACGGGTGTTTTTCAACGTCAATATTGTTGATATAAGCTTTTCCCGAATCGGCAGAAATAAAATTCAGGAATATGTTTATCAGAGTGGTTTTGCCTGCACCGTTAGCACCGAGCAGGCAAAAGATTTCACCGGCATTAACTTTAATGTTTAAATCTTTAAGAACTGTTTTACTGCCGAATTTTTTTGTTATGTTTTTTGCTTCTATCATTTGGTTTTTTGTGTTTTGTTTCCCGTAAAATTATAAGCCAAACCGATATTAAATTTTATAGGGTCTCCGGGTCTGTAATCCATTGCTCCGTATCTGACACCTGCCGAAGTTGCATACAGCTCATCGGTAAAGTTCATTATGTTAAGCCAAGTTTCAAAACTTTTAATTCTGTATCCGAATCTTATATTAAAAATATCAAATCCCGGAGATGTTGCTCTGTCGCCTGTTAATTTCGGCGGTTCTGCATAGTATTCGCCTAAATGCTGCCATTCTATGCCGATTCTGCTGCCTTTTAAAAAATCAGGTTTATATGTTATTTCGGCATTGGCAATCATTGTCGGAGACATTTCCATAATTTCGCCGCTGTAATCTTCTCCTTTTTCTGTGTATTCAATGTATTTATGTTCTGTATTTGCGGCGGAAAGACGGAGTATGATATTGCTTGCAGGTGCATATTGAATTGTATATTCTATACCTTTATGTTGTGTTTTTCCTGCGTTTTCATATTCATTCTCACCAAAATCATTTTGAATTGTTACTACTTCATTAACACCGTTCATTATATATGCAGCCAACTGAATTTTGAATTTATTTGAAACAGAAAACCAACCTCCGGCTTCTGTATTGTAATAGACAGCGGGTTCTAATTCATTATTGGCTTCTGCTCTTCTGTAAAGTTGGTCAGGGTTCGGAGGTAAAAAACCTACGCTGTAATTAGCATATACTCCTCTGTTTTTTTCAAAATTATATACTATGCCAACTTTAGGTATCAGCTTGTTAAACAGCACTTTTCCTTCAAATTTAGGTATTTCTACAGTTTGTCGGTAGTCATAACTGAACATATCATATCTTACGGTTGCAGATAAATTTAATCTTTTTATCGGAGATATATTCAAATGGGTATAAATTGCCGAATTAATTAAAGTAACGTCATAATCCCTGATTATTGAATCTGTTTCGGTATAACCTGTTTTTACGCCGTCTTCATTTACGTTTACTAATATATATTGTTTGTATCTGTCATTTAATGTATAATCCGTGCTTGCACCTATTGTTAATTTTGTATTCAGGAATTTTAGTTTTTGAGTGTGTCGAATTATCGAACCTATGCTGTAAAACTCATTATTATCTATTTCGCTTTGTTCTTTTGAAGGGTCGTTTTCATCAATTAATTTTTGTGTGTAATGCGGGTTTTGATCAACGGCGTTTAGTCTGTAATATGCCGTTACGGAAGTGTTGCCGTTGTTGTTCCATATGTGTTTCAGTGCAGAACTGACCCTTAAAGCGTCTACTGTTCTGTAGGTGAAAGTTTGTAAACTCGAATAATCACCTCCGAAAAAATTTGCACTGTCAAGTCCGCCTGTCATATCTGTTTTATAATTGATATAGGCGACAGAGTTTTTTAAGGTTGTTTTATCGGTTAATCTGTAGTTTGCTTTTAATGATAATGCTAATTTGTCAAAATCACTGTGCTCTCTGTATCCGTTTCGCCTGTTTGCATAATATCCGGATAAGTTTACTCCCAGCTTATTGATTGTATTTCCTGCATTGAAGTCAACTCTTTTATAGCCCAGATTATTTCCCTGTAAGGAGATTGTTGCCGTAGGTATGAGAGGCGGCTGTTTTGTGATAAAATTTATTGCTCCTCCGACGGCATCGCTGCCGTATATTGCAGAAGACGGTCCGCCGATTACTTCAATGGATTTTATATCTGCCATATTTATTTCTATTAGTGCATTATGGTTAAACACGCCTGCGGGTCTGATGGGTATTCCGTCTTCAAGATAAAGAAAAACAGGGTTACTGTAGTTATTGAACGGTTGTCGCAATCCTCCCATGGCATGTTGTTCATTTCCTAAATCTATCATATAAACTCCGTTTATTTTATTCAGAAGTTCGTCTAATCTTACGGCTTTAGCTTCGTTAATTTGTTGCGGCGACAGGGTGCTGACGGCAACAGGGACATTATTTCTTTTTTCTGTATAACGATTTGCAGAAACAATTACTTGGTTAAGTTGAATTTCCGAAGGTACCATCGCAATTATTATATTGTTATAATATTTTACGGTCTCTGTTTCATAACCAATATAAGAAACGGTAACGGAATCCGTGCTTTTACTTGTTTGCAGGCTGAAAAAACCGTTTATGTCGGAAATTGTTCTGCTGTTTGTTCCTTTAACGGTTACATTTACATTTGACAGGGGTTCTTTTGTCTGCGAGTCAATAATTTTTCCCTTGATTTCATTTTGAGTGAAAGCGAATTTTGCAGCCAAGAGTGTTACTAAGATAATAATAATGCTTTTTGTTTTCATATTCAAAAGTGTTATGTTTATTATATTCGTGTTACCTGTGTCGCAAAAAAATATTGCCCCTTTTATTTTTCGGAACAATATTATTGTGCAAATATTAAACTATAATTTTCAAAAAAAAATGATATTTTTCAGTTTTGAAAATAAATAAAATTTCAGGCAGATGTGCATATCACTAATTTTCCGTGCTTAACTCCTTTTAGCCCTATTAACTTGTTTGAAAGATTGACAAGTTTTTGAGCTTTTCCTTTAACTGCAATGGTTTCCAGGCAATTATCGTGGTCGAGGTGCACGTGCTGAACAGAGAGTATCAGGTCGTGAGAGTTGTGCTGTATTTCTGTTGATTTTTTTTGAAGTTCTCTTTTATGGTGGTCATATACCAATACAACGGCTCCTGCAACTTCCTCGTTGTCTTGCCATTTTTCTTCAACAATATTTTTGTTTATTAAAAATCGGATTGCCTGAGACCTGTTTGAAAATTGTCGTTCTTTGACAAATTTATCCAACTTATCTAATAATTCTGCTTCTATAGAAACTCCGAAACGTTTTGTGTTCATTTTAATGAAAATATTATTACAGAAACTAAAGTCAGGGGATTAAGATTCAACTTAATTCAGTTAACCCGAATTTTTGTATTGAACTCGGATTAACTGAAATTTGTAAGTTTATTTATCTTTAAATTCTTTTATTATTCTTTCGTGTTCTTCTTTGGTTGATTTTTCAATTCTTTTAATTTCAATTTTTTTATCTGTAGGTCGTTTTCCTGCAGTATTATAAAGTAATTCAACATAAATGTTGTAATAGTTAATTTTATTTTCTTCTAACGGAAGAGTGGCATAACCTTGAAAATAGTTTGAGTAATATGATGTGTCGCTCACAAATCGGTAAGCATCAATGAAATATTCAACCGGATTTAAGCCTGAAAAAAATACAATTCCGTCTGTTCCCGTAGTTAAAATATCGCTTACCGGGTTTGTAAGATTTTGCCAATCAGTTTCGCTTCCGTAAAGTTGAACATCGCAATTTGATACGGGATCTTCAGTTCCGACATACATAACAAGTATGTCTAAATCCGTAGAACCTTGAATTGTAACAGCATCCGTAAAAGTTTCGTATCCTTCATATCCTTCGGCAGTCATTGTAACTTGATATGTTCCTGCTTCTGTATATGTATGTGTCGGGTTTTTTTGATTTGAGGTAAAACCGTCTCCGAAACTCCAGCTGAAAGAAAGAGCATTCTGAGAGCAATTAACAAAATATACCGGCTCATTCATATAATGAGTAGTTCCTGAAATTGAGAAACAAGCATCTACCGGCGGATAATCCGGTGTTCTGTCGACAATACATCCGCTTAGTGTAAAAAACAGCATAGCAGGAATTAAAAATTTAGAAGTTTTCATACGTTTAAGATTTTAAGTTAATTAATATATCGGTAAAAAATTATAAAGTCGAGATTTAAAAATATTTTCCTTGTTTACTTTACTACAACTTTATAGTATTTTTCAGTATCTGTTTTTCCGTTTTCGCGTGAATATATGAAATGTAAAAAGACTTCTCCGGTTTTAACAGGTATAAACTTCCAAATATCAAAACCTCCGGCACCTGTCATATCTGCAGTTTCTTTGTTTTTTACATATTCTTTGCTTATTTTTTTTATTACTTTCGGCTTTATTTTATTATTTATTGACCATGTAAAACCTGTTGTCGGGTTAGATTTCAGTTTAACTTTTAAAGTATCGCTCATACTTATTATAAATGTTTCGTCTAATTTATCCTCAGCAATGTTATCAATAACATTTTTTTGGCTGTCGCATGATTGAAACAGGTATAACCCGAAAATAATAAGCAGTAAAGTTTTAGAGAGTTTCATATTTAATATTTTAATTTATACGTTGTCTTACTGTTTCATACATCAAAATACTTGCCGCAACCGATACATTTAAAGAATTTATTTTACCGAGCATAGGTATTTTTACAAATTCATCTGATAATGAGATCATTGCATTTGAGATGCCTTTTTCTTCCGATCCTGTAACTAATACCGTCGGCTTAGTAAAGTCGGTTTCATAATAATATTTTTCTGCTTTTTCGCTTGCCGAAATAATCTGTAAACCGTTTTCTTTTAAATGCAAAAGTGTTTCTCGCAGGCTTCGTGTTTTGCAAATCGGGACTTTATGTAAAGCTCCTGCCGATGTTTTTACGGCATCGGCATTAATTGCCGCCGAGCCTTTTTCCTGAATAATTACTGCATTTACGCCTGAGCACTCTGCGGTTCTGACAATTGCACCGAAATTTCGAACATCGGTAACTCCGTCTAAAGCCAAGATAAAAGGAATTTTTCCTTCTTCATATATCTGAGTTACAATTTCTTCGGCATCATAAAAAGGAACAGGAGAAATAAAAGCAATAACTCCCTGATGATTTTTACGGGTTATTTTATTTAATTTCTGCAGAGGGACATTTTGATAATAAATACGATGTTTTTTCAGTATCTGTAGCAGTTCTTTTTGCAGAGGGTTATCTCCGCTCCGAACAATCATTACTTTTTCGATTTGTTTATCAGAATTAACCGCTTCAATAACAGCACGTGTTCCGTATATAAAATTATTGTTTGCCATAGAATTTCCAAAAATATAATATTTTAGTAATTTAGCATTCTTTTATTTTTAGACATTTGATAAAATGAAGTTTGAAAAAAAATCGAAATTTGATAAGTTTTGGGTAGGAATGCTAAGCGGAATTACCGTAGCTGCAGCGGTTACCGTAATTGTAATTTATGCAAATACCGGGGACTATACGGTAGCCGAACACTTCAGATATTTTTTTGACGAAGACGAGTTTAGTCTTATTCTGCGTTCTCGCGTATTGCTGTCTTTAAAAGGCGGCGCAATAGGAGTTATGCCTTTATTTTATCTTTTTTTGAATAAAAAATGGTATAGTGCCGTAAAGGGTTTAATAGGTGCTGCGGTTCTTATATTTTTGATTATAGTTGCGGGTGCTTTAATGTAAAACGATACAGATATTTACTTTTATAAGATATGAAAGAATTTTTTTCAGAATAAGTACTTAAATTAATAAAAAATTGAAATATTACATAACGGTAGGAGAAGCATCAGGAGATTTGCACGCATCAAATCTTATGAAAGAACTTAAAAAAATTGATGATAATGCCGAATTCAGATATTCGGGAGGTGATTTAATGAAAAAACAAGGCGGAACACTTGTGCGTCATTATAAAGATACGGCATATATGGGATTTATTGATGTGTTTATGCACCTGCCCGATATAATGAAAAACATTAAGTATATAAAACAAGATATATTAAATTATAAACCTGATGTTGTTATTCTTGTTGATTATCCGGGGTTTAATTTAAGAATAGCAGAATTTGCACATAAAAACGGTTTAAAAGTTTACTATTATATTTCTCCTAAAATTTGGGCTTGGAAGCAGTCTCGCGTTCATAAAATAAAAGCATTCACAGATAAAATGTTTGTTATCTTTCCTTTTGAGAAAGATTTTTACAAAAAATACAATTATGAAGTTGAATATGTCGGAAATCCGATTATGGATGCAGTTAACATTGAAAACAGGAATATCTCGGAGTTCAGAAAAAAATACAACTTGTCAGAAAAAAAAATAATAGCCTTACTTCCGGGGAGCAGAAAACAGGAATTGAAACATAATTTTCCGGTAATGCTTAAAGTTTCGGAAAATTTTCCCGACTGTCAGTTTGTAGTTGCTGCTGCCGGGTCTCTTGATAAAGAGCTGTTTATGAAATATATTAAAACCAAAGATATTACGATGATTTATAATGATACTTACGAACTTCTCAAACATTCCGATGCGGCAATAGTAACATCAGGAACCGCAACATTGGAAACTGCAATTTTTAATATTCCGGAACTTGTATGTTACAGAGGTGAACACATATCCTATCAAATTGCAAAACAACTCGTAAAGGTTGATTATATTTCTTTAGTAAACTTGGTAATGCAAAAAGAAGTAATAAAAGAATTTATTCAATACAATATGACCGTTGAAAATATTACCGAAGAATTGAAACTTATTCTTGAAGATAACGTATATCGGGGTAATATGCTGAATAATTTTGATGAGCTTCGCAAAAAACTCGGAGGAAAAGGCGCATCGGAAAGAACGGCAAAAATTATTATCGAAAGTCTGAAAAAATAAACATTATAATTTGTCGCAACTTATTCCGACATACAACCGGCATTGTTCGGCGGCTGAATGTTCTCAAA
>Ga0256840_1003537_pt1 | contig 12517 bp, 11 predicted proteins | sample 355202metaG_FD_185969 | JGI IMG/M metagenome (GOLD analysis project Ga0256840, IMG submission 185969) | Hydrothermal vent microbial communities from Mid Atlantic Ridge, Atlantic Ocean - 355-202 | ecosystem: Environmental > Aquatic > Marine > Hydrothermal vents | place: Atlantic Ocean: Mid...
AGCTATGGCCATTATTACTCCGATTTATGAAGTGACAAGCATTATCTATCGTTAAGTTACCCCAAAATATTTTAGAGAGATGATGTAATAACAGGAAAATTATATAATTCGTAACTTAAATTAATGTACAAATACAAATTGTGGATTATGAACTAGAAATAAATTTTATTCAACAATGCCCTAATTCTTGATTTCAATCCCTGTTTGAAAGTTAATTATATGCGCCCCTATGCTTTTACCTTAATTGAATTGTTAATTGTAGTGAGTATTATAGCAATTCTAGGAACAATGGTTGTTCCTAGTTTTAGTAAATTCCAATCTTCATCTTTGTTGTCTGAAACAACCGCTCAAATTGAACAAAGTTTGCGTTTAGCGCGAGGCAAGGCTTTAGCTGGCTTTAATGATGTAGGTAGTGGTATTTATTTTGATATTGCTAATAATAAATACATAATTTACAGTGGCAATTCTTATAATTCTCGCTTAATATCTTATGATCTAGAATTTAATTGGGATGAATCTTTGGAGATAAATATACCAAATGGCCCCGAAATTATTTTTCTTAAAGGAAGTGGTTATGCGAGCAGTACAAGTTATATACAATTAAAACATAATAATCAAATTAAAACCATTACTATTAATAGTTATGGTTTTGTAGATGTTGAATAACTTTAATAAGATATTAGTTAAATACGATTTTTGAGCTTATTGTTTATGTTAATAATACAGGCGGTTAAAAATCAGAATGGTCAATCTTTGGCTGAGATTGTTTTAGCTATAGCTATTTTCTCTGTCTTAGCACTGAGTTTGGTAAGTCTTTCCTTGGGAGGGCTTTCTGCTAGTTTGCGTGCAGAAGAATTAAGCGAAGCACAATTTTTGGCTCAAGAAGGTCTAGAAGCAGTGCGAAGCATAAAATCACGAGCATGGAATGAACTAATTTATAATTCTAGCGAAGTAGGAACATCTAGCGGAAAATGGGTTTTAGTGGGCGAAGGCACTAGTGGAAAATTTGGCAAATTTGAAAGACAGATTAATTTTTATCCTGTATGGAGAGACATAAATAACCAAATTGTGTCCCCTGATATAGATAGCTCTTATTTAGATGTGAGTAGTAAAATAGCAGAATCAGTAGTCTCGTGGCAAACAGAACAGGGCACTCAAACTCAGGTAAAATATGTTAGTTATTTAACAAATTGGGAAGCAAGTTTTTGGGAACAATCAGATTGGCGTGGTGGGCCAGGGCAGCTTATTTGGACCGATGAGACAAAATATTATAGTAATGATGGAAATATCAATATAAATACCTTTGGTCAGGTAGAGTTAGCTTTGGTAGCAACTTCTACTTATGCTACTTCTAGTGTTTTGATTTCTTCTGCTTTTGACACTGGAACGAGTAGCGCTTTTTGCGTTATTTATTGGGAAGAAGAAATTCCAGACAGTTGCACGCTTTGTCAAGTTAAATTTCAAGTTAAAACTGCGCCAGATTCGGGTGGCACGCCCGGCATTTGGCAAAGCAATTGGATAGGTCCGGAAGGAGATGACGGGGATGAGGATGATTGTTTTACTAACAATCATGGCGAACTAATGCCAATTGATCTTAATGGTGATCAGTGGATTAAATATAGAGTAGTTTTAGAGGGAGACGCTAGCTCTACTCCAATTTTAAAAAGATTTAGAATTTATTATCAATAATTTTTATAATATTAGTTTTAAAATTTTATTTTTTTATGTTAAGATTACATAAAAAAGGACAACAAGCTTTTACTCTCATTGAGACTTTAATATATTCTAGTATTACAGCGATAGTTTTAAGTAGTTTACTTTCTTATATTTTTTTGGTTTCAAGTGTCCGTAATAAAAATTATATTCGGGAAGAAATACAATCAAATTTAAGAATAGTTTTAGATTTTATTTCTAAAGAAATAAGAATGGCTGATGAAATAATTTTGCCTACCAAAGGAACGTCCTCCTCTATCCTAAGACTAACAAGCTCAAGCACAGAAATAACTTTTTTCCTTTCCAAAGGACAGGTTTTTATTACAAAAGACGGAACTACAACTCCTATAACCAGTAGCCAAATTTATATTTCTAGTATTGATTTTTCTAACTCGTCTGTTTTAGGAAACAAGGATATTATTAATATCAAATTAGGCGCTAATAATCTAGGCTCAGCTGGCAGCGTTGATTATAGATATAATTTAACTTTACATACTAGTGCGCAAAAAAGAAAATAATTTTATGTTTGAAAAAATATTAGGTATTTTTCAAAAAAAATCTCTAGGCATTGATATCTCTGATTCTAGCATAGAAATACTTGAAGCGTCTTGTGTGGGAGACAGAGTACGCATTCTACATTTAGCTAGAACTATTTTAGCGCCAGGCATAGTAGAACGAGGAATCATAAAAGATAAAGAGAAATTGAACCAGGCTTTAATAAAAACTATTAAAAAAGCCGGAATCACAATTAGTCATATACATGAAGCAGTTTTTGGTATACCTGAAATTTGTTTTTATGTCCACTCCTTTAAAGTTAGGCCAGAAAATCTAAACCAAAAATTTATCTTAAAAGAAGTTCAGGCTAATATTCCTCTTGATTCAGATAAACTTATTTATATTTATAGAGTTATCGATAAAATAAGTGATGACAAGGAAAAGACAATTTTAATAGTAGCCGCGGATAAATATATTCTTGCTGATTGGCAAAGGTTTTTTGCTGGTTTAGGAATAAAAGTAAATTTGTTTGATTTAGAAATATCTGCTGTACGCCGTGCTTTAAATTTAAACAATTCTAATAATTTATGTTTAATTGATTTAGGATCTAACATTACTTCTATTTCCCTATTTATTGATGATGATTTATATTATTCGTATGCAAGCAAAATAGCGGGCAAAAGCATTACAAAAAAAATTTCTAAAAGTTTAAAAATAAACTGGGACAAAGCTGAAGAGATAAAAATCAAGACTGATGTATTGAGCAAGAAGAGCCGTGCCGCGGCTATTATTCGTAAAGAATTAAAAAAAATCATTTTAGAAATTAATGATTTAATTTTCTACTTTCAGAGAAAGACAGGCAAACAGGTGTCAAAGGTAGTTTTATGTGGGGGGACGAGCAAATTAAAGAATATTAGCCAATTTTTTAACAAATATTTATCTGTTGCTAGTACGGAGTTGCCTCAACCAATAAAACTTAATAAGAAAATTTCATCTGAGTTCGTTGGCGCGCTTGGATTAGCCCTCTTAGGTTTAAATAAAAATAAATTTAGCAATCAACCATATTTTGAAGTATCCATAGAACCAGAACGATATAATTTTTTAAATGTTTTACGCAGAGATAAGGCAAATTTATTTCGTTTGTTTTTTTTAAAAAGTCGTTTTCTAGCTATTATTTTAGTATTTGTTTTGGTTGTCGTCTTGGTGGTATTTATCTGGAAAACAAGACAGGAGAATTTAAATTTTTTGCCTCAAGAAACCGACGAAATTAGTAGATCATTTTTGTCTGACCAGAAATTTTCATCCACTACTCAGGAATATGTTTCAGAAAAGGATCCAGAAACGAAAGAAAAAGAAATAAAAGAAATAAAAAAATCAGAAGTGCCACATTTAAAACAGTATATACAGATAGTTAATACTAGGGGGAGACGGGTTAATATCAGAAAAGGACCAGGAATAAATTTCAAGATAATTGGCAAAGCAGAGGAAGGAGATAAATATGAGTTTATTGCTAAAGAGAATAATTGGGTAAAAATTGTTTTACCAACAGGAGAAGAAGGATGGATATATTCTGCTTTAGTTACACGTTTATAATTTATTTGTCAAAAGTCTAAATCTTATGTTATAATTTATATTGAAGATACAATAATAAAAATTATATGAAGAACAAAAAACATCTATCAGCCTTTACTTTAATTGAATTGTTGCTTGTTGTTGCTATAATTGCAATTTTGTCAAGCCTTATTTTAGTTGCTTTTAAGCCATTACAACGTTTTGAAGACTCTCGTAATGCAAAACGATGGTCTGATGTTAATGCTTTGTTAAATGCTATTAAATTATATCAAATTGACCACGGAGGGGAATATTACCCAACTATTGCATCTATGACTCCTAATACTTATTATCAAATAGGAGACGCTACTACAGGATGTGATACGCCTTGCTATAACCCTCCTGTTATTTTGCAGCCAACTTGCGTTGATTTGTGGGGATTAGTAGATGATGGATACATTGCCGATATTCCTTATGATCCAAATGCGGAAGGGGCATCTTGGGCTACAACAGGTTATTATGTTTATAAATATAACAGTGGCCAGATATTAGTGGGAGCTTGTTATGAAGAACAGGGATCAAACAGCACAATACAACCAATAGAAGTTTCAAGGTAATTTAAAGTTAGCTTTAGAAACCAAGTTAAGAGAGCAAATTCAAAAATATAGAAAAGTTATATGGAAGAGTTGATTTTATTATTTAATATTTAAAAACAATATATTGACATATTTTTTATTTTTGATAATATTATTTGTAGCCATTAGGGCTTTTTTTGTTTTTTGAAGTTGAAAATTTTTTAAATATTCCCGGGTGGCGCAGCGGTAGCGCAGCTGGCTGTTAACCAGTTGGTCGTGGGTTCGAATCCCACCCCGGGAGCCAAAACAGAAACCTCGTTAACAAAACGAGGTTTTTAGATAATAGCGGAAACTTTTAGGACTTGTATTTTCTTGTTACAGTTATAACAATTAGAGTTGCTTTATATTAGAGCCACTTTCTGATTTCGTTATTTTGTGGCACGATCTAGTCTTGCCCCCTAGCCATAGCTGAATAATCGTTGACAAATATGACATAAAACTGAACCAAACAACATGGCGTCCAAAATGATGTGGACTAATACAAAAGCTTGCATTTTTTTTCTTTTTGATTTATAATATGTTTAGTGTCTGCGGGTATGGTATAGTGGCTATTACGCTACCTTGCCATGGTAGAGACACGGGTTCGATTCCCGTTACCCGCTCCAATGCCTTGTGAAACAAGATATTGGAGTGGGTAATGTAACGAACCCGTGGAAAAACCGCGAATACAAAAAAAGTGCGATTAGAACAAAAATTTGTATTTTAAAATATTCATACGTATAGAACGAGGAGGTGTGGGGCTTCCGCCCCTTCGATTCCCGTTACCCGCTAAGTATGTTATTTAAAAAATATTTTATGTTAAAATAAAAAAAGTAATTTTTTTATATTCCTGATTTCTACTGCCAGTTCAAACTGCCGATGTAGCTCAGTTGGTAGAGCAATGCTCTCGTAAAGCATGGGTCGCCGGTTCGAATCCGGCCATCGGCTCACCAAACAAAAAAGATCTACCTTAACACAAAGGAGATCTTTTTTGTTTTTGTTGTTCTTTATAAATACTATTCTAAAACTGCTTTAATTCTTCTTGTGCCTGCGCCGGAGCTCTTTTCTTTTGTTATTTTAAAATTCCCCAAAATGCCTGTTCTTTCTACATGTGGACCCCCACAAATTTCATAAGAAAATATATTATCATCTTTTCCAATTTTATACACCTTCACCTTTTTGCCATATCTAGATTCAAAAACTCCTATAGCTCCTCTTTTTTTAGCTTCCTCTAAAGCCATTTCTTCAAAAGTGACAGGCAGATCATTTTGAATTGCCTTATTCACAAGATCTTCCACTTTCTTTTTTTCTTCTTCGGTTAATTTTTTAGGATGTGAAAAATCAAAACGTAAACGCTCAGCTGTAATATTAGATCCTTTCTGAACAACATGATCTCCTAAAACCTTACGCAAAGCTGCTAAAAGCAAATGAGCAGCTGTATGTAACTTTGTTGTCTCTTCACTGTGATCAGCTAAGCCACCTTTAAATTTACCTGCAGCTGCTGTACGAGAAAGCTCCTGATGTCGCTTCATAGCCTCCTTAAAACCTTCTTTATCTACTATTTTTTTGCCTTTTTTAGCTAATTCTTCTTCAGTCATTTCCAAAGGAAAACCATAAGTTTGATATAAGTCAAAGGCTGTTTTGCCATCAATGTCTTTACTTGAACTAATCTTTTCCAATTCTTTTAGGCCTTTCTCTAAAGTGCGAGCAAATTTTGTCTCTTCTTTTTCTAAATTATCTTTAATAAAATCAAAATTTCTTTCTAGTTCCGGATAAATTTCGCCGTAAATACCTAAAACAGCTTCGGCAATATATGGTGTCCAACCTATCTTTTCTATGCCAATTTGGCGACCATAACGCACAGCACGACGAATTAAACGACGAACAATATATCCTTGATCAACATTAGAAGGCGCTATTCCTTTGTCATCACCCATAATAAAAGAGGCGGCTTTAAGATGGTCAGCAATAATTTCAAATGCTTTTTTATTGTCATTATATTTTAATCCTGATAATTCTTTTATTTTAGAAATAATGTCTTTGAATAAATCTGTTTCAAAAATACTATTTTTACCCTCAGTAATCATTACTAAGCGCTCTAATCCTCCACCAAAATCAACATTTTTATTTTTAAGTTCACACCAACCGTCTTTAGTGCGTTGATATTGCATAAAAACAGAATTACCTATCTCAATAAAACGGCCACAATCGCAATTAAGGTGGCAATGGGGACCAAATTTCGGATCATGAGGACGGCCAGTATCATAAAAAGTTTCAGAATCAGGCCCGCCTAATTCACCAACAGCATCTCCTCTTTGCCACCAATTTTTATCTTTATAGGCAAAAATGCGATATCTAGTAAAATCAATTTCTACACCTGGCCCTTCTTCTCCTTTTCCTAGTGTTTGGGGACCTTCTTCAGCAACAACGCCATATTTGGCATAAATTTCTTTTAAAATTTCAATAGATTCATTATCACGAGGAGCAAATTCACTGCCTGCATAAACTGTTTGGTAGAGGCGATTTGGATCTAACTTTAATTCTTCTACCAAAAACTCAAACCACCAGTTTAATTGTTCTTTTTTAAAATAATCACTCAGAGACCAATTACCCAACATTTCAAAAAAGGTGGTATGACGGCTATCGCCTACTTCTTCAATATCTTCAGCGCGAAAGGATTTTTGAGTGTTGGCAAGTCTTGTTCCTTCTGGGTGTTTTTCGCCCAGAAGATACGGAACAAGCGGTGACATTCCTGAATTAGTAAAAAGTATACTTGGATCATTTTCAGGGATCAAAGAAGCGCTAGGTATAATAGCATGATCCCTTTTTTCAAAAAAATCTAAATATTTTTTTCTAAGTTCTTTAGATTTCATCTTGTTTTGATTAAATTTTATATAATAATACCTCCACTTACGGGAGGTGAAATTATTCTTGCTTTTATGACCTGGATTCGAAGGGGCAAAGCCCCTTTCTTCCAATTTCTAAATCTTATATTTTAGTTATGTTAACTTAATCGTTCTAACTGAACATTATTTGGGGATACATTCTTTTTTCTGGTTCTCACCGGTCCGCCAAGCAAAGTGATACTCAAAAAGAGTATCACTTTGCTCGGGGACCTGGATTCGAACCAGGATTAACGGCTCCAAAGGCCGCTGTCCTACCATTAGACGATCCCCGAATATTCTATATACACTATCTAATAACGTTATTCAAAAAAATCTTTTCTCTTTTTTAACTCTTTATTAAATATTCAAATATCAAAATATAAAAATATATTAACAGTAATAATAATAAAATAATATTTAAAAAATGTAAAGATATTTAATTTTCTTCTCTTTCTCTGTATTTATAATATTTAGATGTGAAAATAATAAACAACATTTCCAATTGAGTAACCAATGCTTTAAGCATCTCCTTTTCATTTTCTTTTAGTTTATAATTAGGAAAAATACAAAAAATTTTGAAAGTTGTATTCTCTGCTTGCGAAGCAATAACATTATAATCACAATTTCCCTCTTTATATCTTTCATTTAATAAATCGTTATTACTAATTTCGTGCTTCAAGATAACAGCTGTGCCCCTTGCTTGACTAAATTCACGTATTGTCTGGGCATTATTTAAATTAACAATCCTTAACACCACCCAATCAACAGGTATAATACCCAAAATTGAATTAGCTAAAAATTCCATAATTTGCTTCATCTCTTTTTTATTTTTTGGGTATCGATTAATTTTGCTGAATACTGATTTAATAACTCCGATTTGGACATTTATTGATCCAATATATTTAAATGCTTCTGTTAAATTTTCCTCTAAATCTTTCTTTTCTTTTTCGCTTTTTTGGGCTTCTAGTTTAACTTTATTAATCTCTTTTTGATATAGGATGGAAACATAATAACTAATTAAAGACAAAACAAATAACAAAAAACCTTCTACAAACTCTTCTTCAAAAAATAATATTTTGCTTTTAATAATATCTGGGGTGATTACAATCAAAGTTAATAATATTATCAGCAAAAAAGCATATACTTTTTTTAAAACTATTATTCTTTTATAATTTACTTTTTTGTAATCAAAAAACATAAAAATTTTGTTTAAATATATCTTTACATAAAATTATTTAACAAAAAATATAAAAAGTCAAATAACTGTATTAGTCCACATCATTTTGGACACTCTTTAATATCATGCCATAATAACCAATTAATAATAATCAATTTTCGCAGTCTAAAATGTAAGCAAGCTTATTCAACGCTATTGAACAAAAAAGCCTAAAATTAATTATAGATATTTCCTATCTTTTAATTCCGGAGGTAAATAATCTTGTTTTTCTTTATAATTATAATCCGGGCTATATTTATAGTCACAACCGTAATTTAATTTTTTCATTAATTTAGTTGGCGCGTTTCTTAAATGAAGTGGTACTGGCAGATTACCAAACCTATGAACATCTTCTTTTGCTTTTTTGTAAGCAATATACAATTTATTGGATTTTTCCGAAAGACTCATATAAACTACAGCTTGGGCCAAAACAACATTACATTCTGGCGCACCAATAAAACGACAAGCTTTAAATGCAGCTATTGCTTGTTCTAAAGCACGGGAATTTTTAAGTCCAATATCTTCGGAAGCAAAACGAACAAGCCGCCGAGCAATATATAAGGGATCTTCCCCAGCTTCTAACATTCGCGCCAACCAATAAAGGGCTGCATTTGCATCACTGCCTCGCATAGATTTATGAAGGGCAGATATTAAATTATAATGCCCTTCTCCGCCCTTGTCATACAATAAACAGGATTTTTGTAATGCCTCTTCTACTACTTTTAAATCTACATTTTTATTTATTGAACTGGCATACTCTAAAATATTTAAAGCTACGCGTGCATCCCCGCGACTTAAACGAGCGATAGTTTTTAAGGTTTTATCACTTATTTTAATTGGTACACTTCCTAGACCTTTTTCTTTGTCAGTTAAAGCCTTTTTTAAAAGTTTTAAAATGTTTTCTGGTGAAAGCGGCTTTAAAATAAAAACGTGGCAACGCGATAAAAGCGCGTTCCGCACCTCAAAACTTGGGTTTTCTGTGGTAGCTCCAATTAAAATAATAGTTCCAGCCTCAATATGTGGCAAAAGCGCATCTTGTTGGGCTTTATTCCAACGATGAATTTCGTCTATAAAAAGAATTGTTTTTTGTCCTAAATTTTTACTATCTCTTGCTTCCTTAATAATTTTTTTTAAATCTCCTAGGCCGCTTACCACTGCGCTAATTTTTTTGAAATTAGCTTGGGTCTTTTTGGCAATAATATGCGCTAAAGTAGTTTTTCCTGATCCTGGTGGTCCCCACAAAATCATAGAAGGAATCTGATCTTTCATGATCGCCTGCCACAACAATTTGCCCGAACCAATTATTTCTTCTTGGCCTAAAAAATCTTCTAAAGTTTCCGGTCTCATTCTGTCAGCTAAAGGAGCATTGTGATTTTTTAAATTCATAGAAATATTTGTTATACTATAATAAAGTGCCTTTTTAATGAAATATAACACACTATCACGAAACATACAAATAAATATAAATTAACACTTAAATGCGTTTTGCTGTAGTTTTTATTGAGTAAATAATAAAATTAAATTTATTTTTTATAAATTTTAGTATCATTATTATGAGGTCTATTATAATACCAATCTTATTTGCTTTAATTGTTTTATCGGGCTGCAATTTTAAACAACACAAAGCAAAAGATGAAAATCTTTCGCAACATTCAAATTTTTCATTTGACTATGATGACAAAAATAACTCTCATTATAATGATGGTTATTTTTGGGCCGAAAATAATAATATTGATAACTTTGAAGATTGTCAAAATCAATTTGGAACAAGTGAGGCAAAAGATGGATGTAATGATTATATAAAAAAGAAGTTAAATTACAACCGTGTTATTAAAACTAGTAAAAATGGGACTCAATACATTGCTGGCGAATTAATAATTATTACTAAAAAAAATATCAACAAAAACTCATTTAAACAAATGATAAATAAATATGGAGGCAAAATAATAAATTCTACTGAAAGCATTGGAATGTATGTAGTAAAATTTGATGATCTTACAGAAGAGGAACTTAAAAAAATTGCCTCTAAATTAAAAGAGAATCAAATGGTTAGCTCTGTTGCTTTAAATACAATTATTGATGTTTATTAAATCAAAAACTGCTCAAAACTTACAAGGCTACTGCTAAAATTTATGAAATGAAAGACAAAGGCAGATGGAAAAAATTTCTAATAAAATCAACAAATTTACTGTGGATAAACCCTATTGATTTGCTAAATATAATCTGCTAAAATAACTACAATCTAAATCCTAAAAATTAAAACTATTGAAAAAGATAAAATTAAGATAAAATTATGGATAAAAAACAAGAATATAAACGTCCTTCTTGGGATGAATATTTTATGGAAATAGCTAAAATGGTAGGTACGCGCGGCACATGTAATCGCGGAAGAGCGGGCTGTGTTATTGTAAAAGATAAAAGGATAATCTCTACGGGATATGTAGGTTCGCCCATTGGTTTGCCTCATTGTGATGAAGTTGGACATGAAATGCATACTATTATTCATCCTGATGGGCATGAATCAAGGCATTGTATTAGGACAACGCACGCTGAACAAAATGCTATTGCTCAAGCCGCTCGTTTTGGTATAGCTCTAGAAGGGTCTACACTTTATTGTAAAATGACTCCTTGTTATACTTGTGCTAAAATGATAATTAATGCTGGAATTAAACGAGTAGTCTGTGCTCAAGACTATCACGCCAGCACTCGTAGTAAAGAAATTTTTGCTGAAGCAGGTGTACAATTTAAATTATTAGATAAAACTATAACTACTTATGACGATATGGGTAACTACGACAATTTAAATTTTAACAACCATAACAAAAAAAACAACGATCAGATAAATAATAATTCTAACAATAAATTGGTTTCAGAAATGCCTTTATAAATATGACTTTTGATAAAAAAAATAAAATTATTATCGGATTAGTAGGAAAGATTGCGGCAGGCAAAGGAACGGTAGCTGAATACTTACAAAAAAAATATGACGCTCATATTTATCGTTTCTCTTCAATGCTAAGAGATGTGCTTAATAGATTACATATTCCCATAACGAGGGAATCAATGCAATTACTGTCAACAATACTTAGGAAAAATTTTGGCGAAGATTTGTTAGCAAAAGTAATTGCTAGCGATGTTAATAATGATCCCCATAAATTAATAGTAGTTGATGGCATTAGGAGGTTAGCAGACATAAAATATTTAACACAAATTGATGGTTTTATTTTAGTTAAAATAGAAGCTGATCCAAAGGTGAGATATGAAAGAATACTAAAACGCAATGAAAATGAAGATGATAGTAAAAAAACATTTGAAGAATTTCTAGCTGATGAAAAAAAAGAGGCAGATGCTGAGATTCCAAGAGTAATGGAAAAAGCTAAATTGTCTTTAAATAACAATGAAAATTTTGATTACTTATACAAACAAATTGACAAAATTATCAAGTCATTAAATTAAATTATTAAACATTAATCAATCAAGGAGGCGCTTACAAATTAAGCGTCTTTTTTATCCCTTATGATTAAAACTAAAGGAAAATTTATAGTAATTTACGGAATAAATAATTTAGGCAAAACTACTCAAGCAAAAATGTTAGTGGAACGTTTGCGTGCCAATGGATTTAAGGCGGAATATTTAAAATATCCTATTTATAATTTAGAGCCATCAGGTAAAATTATTAATAATTATTTACGTGAAGGCAATATTTTTAATCTCACGCCTAGAGAAGCTCAAATTATTTATACGCTAAACCGCACCCAATATGAAAAAGAGTTGCTTCAAAAATTAGAGAATGGCACAAATATCATAGCAGAGGATTATACAGGCACTGGTATAGCTTGGGGCATTGGCGCCGGCGTTGAAGAATATTTTTTAAAGAAAATAAATTCTCATTTATTAAAAGAAGATTTAGCATTTTTATTTGATGGTAAACGTTTTGATGAAGCTACTGAGACTGGACACAAACACGAAAATAATAATGATTTAATTGAAAAAGTTAGATGGGCACACTTAAAATTGGCCGCAGAATATAATTGGATAAAAAT
>Ga0256840_1003538_pt1 | contig 12512 bp, 9 predicted proteins | sample 355202metaG_FD_185969 | JGI IMG/M metagenome (GOLD analysis project Ga0256840, IMG submission 185969) | Hydrothermal vent microbial communities from Mid Atlantic Ridge, Atlantic Ocean - 355-202 | ecosystem: Environmental > Aquatic > Marine > Hydrothermal vents | place: Atlantic Ocean: Mid...
ATTGAATTGTGGATTACAGGCTTGCGTGCTGAACAATCGCAAGCACGGCACGATTTAGGCTGGTTTGAATACGATAAAGCCTTTGATGTAATAAAATTTAATCCATTGCGCGATTGGAAACTTACCGAAGTGGTTGATTATTTAAAGAAGAATGCGGTACCTTATAATGTTTTGCATGATAAAGGTTTTGTAAGTATCGGTTGCTCGCCTTGTACACGTGCAATTAAGGAAGGTGAAGACATTCGTGCAGGAAGATGGTGGTGGGAAGATAAAACCAAAAAAGAATGTGGTTTGCACGACCCTAATGAAACGGCTAAAATTGCCATTGAAATAAAAAAAATATAATACAGAAACAATTTACAAATCATGGATAAAATAATTATTAATCATTTAAGAGAATTAGAATCGGAATCAATCCACGTAATGCGTGAAGTTGCTGCTCAGTTTGAAAATCCTGTTTTGCTCTTTTCCGGCGGAAAAGATTCAATTGTTATGGTACATTTGGCAAGAAAAGCATTTTATCCTGCCCGTATCCCTTTTCCTTTAATGCATATTGATACAGGACACAATTTTGATGAAACCATTGAGTTTAGAGACCGTTTGGCAAAAGAAACCGGGGCAGAACTAATTGTGCGTTATGTACAAGATACAATAGATCAAGGTAAAGTTGTTGAAGAAACCGGAATTAATGCAAGTCGTAATTTATTACAAACTACAACATTGCTTGATGCTATTGAAGACCTTAAAATTGATGCAGCTCTTGGCGGCGGACGACGTGATGAAGAAAAAGCACGTGCCAAAGAACGTTTTTTCTCTCATCGTGATGAGTTTGGACAGTGGGACCCGAAAAATCAACGCCCTGAGTTATGGTCTTTATACAACGGAAGAAAAAAATTAGGCGAACATTTTCGTGTTTTTCCAATTAGTAACTGGACTGAAATGGATGTTTGGCAATATATATATATGGAAAATATTGACATTCCAAACCTTTATTTTACACATAAACGTAAAGTTTTTAAACGCGATGGTACCTGGCTGGCTCTAGCGCCTTTTATGAAACTTAAAGATAATGAAGAGGTTGTAGAAATGGATGTGCGTTGCCGGACTATTGGCGATATAACTTGTACCGGTGTAACCTTATCAAAAGCCAATACTTTGGAAGATATTATAGCTGAAATTGCTGCTACACGTGTAACTGAACGTGGCGGGCGAGCCGATGACAAACGCTCTGAAGCAGCAATGGAAGACCGTAAAAAAGAAGGTTATTTCTAAAAAAAAACTTTTGAACGTCCTTTAGGACTTCAAAACGTTTCTTTTTAAATTTAATTACTTAAAAATGTTTTTTTTGAAAATAATCATTGGTGCAGGAGCTACCTCAAAACATTTATACGATAAAAAATAAGTTAAATAATAGATTTAGGCATTAAGAAATCCTTAGAAAAAATAAAATACATGGAAAATAAAACAAAAGGATATTTAGATATGGAACTTTTGCGCTTCACCACAGCAGGAAGTGTTGATGATGGCAAAAGTACGCTTATCGGACGATTATTATACGACAGCAAAGCAATTTTTGAAGATCAATTAGAATCAATTGAGCGAACCAGTAAAAAACGTGGAGATGAACATGTTGATTTGGCTCTATTAACCGATGGCTTGCGTGCAGAGCGAGAGCAAGGTATTACTATTGATGTAGCCTATCGTTATTTTGCAACTCCAAAACGTAAATTTATTATTGCCGATACTCCCGGACATGTACAATATACCCGTAATATGGTTACCGGAGCATCTACTGCAAACTTAGCGCTTATATTGGTAGATGCCCGAAACGGTGTTGTTGAGCAAACGTTACGTCATTCATTTATTGCTTCTTTACTCCAAATTCCACACGTGATAGTATGTATCAATAAAATGGATTTGGTGGATTATAATGAAGATGTATATGAAAATATTCGTAAACAATTTATGTCATTTGCTCCCAAGTTAGATATAAATGATATTCGCTTTATCCCTATTAGTGCATTAAAAGGGGATAATGTAGTAGATCGGTCAAAAAACATGGATTGGTACAACGGAGCAACACTGCTTTATACGCTTGAGAATATTTATATCGGTTCCGACCAAAATCATATCGATGGACGCTTTCCTGTTCAGTATGTAATTCGTCCGCAGTCTGATGAATTTCATGATTATCGTGGTTATGCCGGGAAAATTGAAGGCGGTATTTTTAGAGTAGGTGATGATGTAAAAGTTTATCCATCTGAATTATCTACAAAAATTAAAACTATTGATTTTTATAAAGATTCTTTAAAAACAGCTGCAAAACCACAGTCGGTTACCATTACTTTAGAAGACGATATTGACATCAGCCGCGGAGATATGATTGTGAATAAAAACAGTTTGCCTAAAGTTTCGCAAGAAATTGACTTAATGGTTTGCTGGTTTAATGAACGACCATTAGTTCCGGGCGGGAAATATGCAATAAAACATACTACCAAAGATGCACGCTGCATGATTAAAGATATTAGCTATAAAGTAGATGTAAATACTTTAGAGCGAAATTTTGAAGATAAAAAGGTAGGAATGAACGATATTGCGCGAATAAAAATGAAAACAACCGCTCCTTTGTTTTACGATTCATATCGTAAAAACAGAAATACCGGTAGTTTAATTATTATTGACGAAAGCACTAATGAAACAGTTGCTGCCGGGATGATTGTTTAAAAATTCGTGTAATAAATTTATATATCCTGAAAATTTCATTTATTTTTATGAAATTTTCAGGATATTTTTTTAAAAAATACGCTTATATGGGTATTGATGCTATACTGGTTTTACTGGCAATACTTTTTATCATTTTTTCTCTTTATTTTGAGATTGTGGGTCCCGGGTTTACATTTGTAATTGCCATTGCTTTCCTGTCTGCATTTAGAGTAATTACTCCTTCCGAAATTTTATCAGGTTTTGCCAACGAGCAAATTATGAATATAATTATGCTTTTGCTTATTGGTGATATTTTTCGGCGAACCACTATTTTAGATATTTTCTTTGATAAGTTTTTTAAATACGCAAAAACACCCAGACGATTTATGCTCCGGATGATGATTGTTGTTGCTCCTTTATCCGCCTTTTTAAATAATACACCTTTGGTGGCAATTCTTATCCCATATATACACAATTGGAGTAAAAAAAATAAATCCTCTGTATCAAAACTGCTAATTCCTCTTTCGTTTGGTGCAATTATGGGAGGATGTGTTACTTTGATTGGTACCTCTACAAATATGATTGTCGCTGGTTTAGTTGTTGATCAGACAATAATCCCGGGATTAAGACCATTGGAGATTTTTGATTTCGCTTATGTGGGAGTTCCAATGGTAATTATAGGAACTTTGTATATGCTTATAATAGGATATCGTTTATTGCCTGATAAGACGAAAACAATGGAGCTTACAGCAGATGCAGATCGAAAATATCTTTTTCAGTTACAAATAAAAAAGGGAAGTGAGTTTATTGGTGTTAAACGCTGTGATGTTCCTTTTTTAAAAAATGAAGGCTTTATTTTGGTCGAGGTTTTGCGTAAAGGAGTATTGTTTGACCAAATTGCAAAAGATTTTGTTTTTGAGGAAGAAGATGTTTTAACCTTTGCAGGGAGTAAAGAAAGTATTGCAGATTTAGTAAATGCTGACAAAAATTTAGTAATTCCTTCGGTAGGGATGTTTTCTAAGAAAAAACAAACCCAAGTAGTTGAAATTGTAGTTTCGCACAAATCAAATTTAATAGGAAAAAAGATTTTAGAAGAAAACTTTAGGGGAAAATATGATGCTACTGTTTTAGCTGTTCATCGTAATGGTGAAAATCTAACTGGCCAAATTGCTAATGTAGAATTACGTGCCGGAGATGCATTACTCCTTATGGTAGGAAATCAATTTCAAGAAATTGCAAAATCAACCAATGATTTTTATACTATTTCAAAAATAAAAGAAATTAGACGTTTAGGTGCTCTGCGAACTTTTGTTTTGGTAGGCGGAATGCTTTTGGTAATTGTTTTAAATGTTGTTGGCTTGGCAAAACTGTTTACAGGATTGTTAATTCTACTCATAATTACTCAATTATTGAATATTGTCAGTCCTAAAGATTTGGCGAAAAGCGTTGATTATCAATTAGCTTTAATTATTGCTTTATCGCTTGCATTAGGAACAGCTATGATTAAAACAGGGGTTGCCGATATGCTGGCAAATGGAATGATGTATGTTTTTAAACCAATGGGTAAATATGGATTGTTGGTGGGTGTGTATTTGATAACCAGCCTATTAGCTGCATTTATTACCAACAAAGCCGCAGTAGCTATTGTGTTTCCTATTTCCTTAACTGTTGCTTTACATTTAGGCGTAGATACTACTCCTTTTATTCTTGTAGTGGCTTTTGCTGCTGCTGCTAATTTTATGACACCAATCGGATATCAAACAAACCTTATGGTATATGGTCCGGGAGGCTATCGCTTTAAAGATTTTTTAATTGTAGGTACACCTTTAACAATTATTTATATGATTGTAACTGTACTAATTCTTAGTTTTCTATATTTGTAAATTATTTTTTTAGATATGCATATAGATAAATCAAACGAATTATTAAATACTGCTGTTTTAGCTTGTATTTTTGCCGGTGATAAAATACTTGATATTTATAATTCCAATAATTTTAATATAGAGTATAAGGAAGATGAATCTCCTTTAACTCAGGCAGATAAAAATGCACACGATGAGATTGTTAAATATTTGGATAAAACAGAAATACCTGTTTTAAGCGAAGAAGGTAAGCATTTACCCTATGACGAACGTAAAAAATGGGAATACTTATGGGTAGTAGATCCTCTTGACGGAACCAAAGAATTCATTAAACAGAATGGCGAATTTACGGTAAATATAGCTTTGGTGCAAAATGGACTTACGCTTATGGGCGTAATATACGCACCTGTTTTAAAATCTTTGTATTTTAATGATTTATCCGGCAATGCATTTTGGGTTGATTTTAATTTTTCGGGTAGAGAACTTGAACCGGTTTTAGATTTTATTCATAATAAAAAAATAAAAATACCTTTAAAAGCAAAACGTGCGTATAAAGTAGTGGCAAGTCGTTCACATCTTTCTGACGAAACAAAATTATTTATTGAAAAATTAAAAGAGAAGTATAAAAATATTGAAATAACAAGTATAGGAAGTTCATTAAAACTGTGCTTATTAGCTGGCGGACAAGCCGATATTTATCCTCGTTTTGCCCCTACTATGGAGTGGGATATTGCTGCCGGGCATGCCATTTTAAAAGCTGCCGGAGGAAATGTGTTGAGTAATGAAACAGGGCAAGAATTGCAATACAATAAAGAAAATTTACTAAACCCTTGGTTTATTGCAAAAACTGAGGTATTGTATCAGGGAAAAAATAAATAACAAAATATCTAAAAAGATGAAGAAATTTTACTTTAAGTGCCGCACCTGCGGACATGAAATTGAAGGCTTTAAAGAGTGGTTTGCTAACAATCAAAAATGCCCGCAATGTGGTGATAATAAGATAAATACGATTTATTCTACGCCCAAAGAAAAAATTAAAGAACTAATAAGTAAGGATGCTCGTCCGGAAAGTTTATGGCATTATTTTGATTTCTTGCCTCTTGAAAATAAAGAGAACATTGTAACCGATGGTGAAGGTATTGCTCCAATTGAGCGTTGGGATTTTTTTGAGGATTATGCTAAAAGAAAATACGATTTAAATCTAAAAGTATTTATTAACCGGAATGATAAAAGTTTTGCAACGGGAACTTTTAAAGATAAAGGTGGGGCTTTGGCTGCCAGTGTGTTAAAGGAACACGGTATTAAAGAGTATGTTGTGGCGAGTACCGGAAATACGGCAACTGCATTTGCGCATTATTTGGCAAAAGCCGGTATTTCTTGTGCAATTTTTATGCCCGGTGATGCTTTCTCGGACAGTATGGCGCATATTAGTACCTATGGACAAAAAATATTTCACGTGCAAGGCGATTACGCTTATGCTAAAAAAGTAGCTGCCGATTATGCCAAAAAATACAATGTGCTGATGACCGGTGGTAATTTAGACCCTTTACGTCTTGAAGCCAAAAAAACTCAGGTATTTGAAATGCTTCGTTTAATGGGAAAAACACCGGATGTATATATTCAGGCTTTAAGTGGCGGAACCGGACCTTTTGCTGTTGAAAAAGCATTTAATGATTTTGAAGAATTGGGAATATTCGGGAAATTGCCCAGATTTTTACTTTCGCAAGGCGATCGTTGCGCACCAATGGCTGATGCATGGAAAAAAGCTAAGGAAACAAACTTTCCTGCCGGCTGGGAAAAAGATTATCCGATTTATGAAAACCCTGAAACTTTAATTCCTACAATTGCTACAGGTAATCCGGGAATGTATCCTTTAATGGGTCCCTTGGTTAAGAGAAGCGGAGGCGATATTTTCCCTGTTCATGAGGAATTAGCATTGGATATGATACGTTTAGTAGCTTACGAACGTGTAATAAAAATAGGACCTGCTTCGGCAGCCGGATTACTTGGCTTTTTTGAAGCGCTTAAACGCGGATTGATTAATGATGACGAAACCGTTTTTATCAATATGGGTGAATCGGCTAATCGTGCTTATGGTTATATGCATAAAGCCGCTTATACTATTGATGAGGTTCATACGGTAGATGATTGTGAGCATTTTGACCGCTCTAAATACAAAGATAAAGTTTGGGCTCCTTTTGAGAAATATTAGTTGAGAAGTTTAATTCAGCTTTTACTTGGAGTATATACCCAATCAAGAGTGCTATTTATTAATTTGTCTTTGGGTAGCTTTATACCTAAATTGAGCGATTATGTACAAAAAGACGTGCCAAGATATTGAGATTAAAAGTTTAGAAAAAAGTAAGAATACTTTCAAGTATTAGCGTTTTTTTTTGTAAATCTTTTTAACTCAATAGATTGGTGCTTATTGAAGTAGATAATCACTCAATTTAGGTTATATTAAAAAATTAGTGTAAATTTGTATAGCTGCCTTTTCAAAAGGTATAATAAAATGTAAGCATAAATATAATAATTTATTAATCCATGATAATTGCTGTTGATTTTGACGGAACGATTGTTAAACATGAGTATCCGAAAATCGGAAAACCAAACTTGTTTGCATTTGAAACACTTAAAGCTTTGCAAAAACAAGGACATAAGCTGATATTATGGACTTATCGTGCAGGGAAAGAACTTGATGAGGCAGTTGAATTTTGTAAAGAGCATGGTGTAGAATTTTATGCTGTTAATAAGAATTATCCCGAAGAAGAACTTGATGAAACAATCAGCCGGAAAATTTATGCAGATATTTATATTGATGATCGGAATATTGGCGGTTTTCCGGGTTGGAGTATTATTTGGAAGTTAATTAATGAAAATATTCCTTTTAAAAGCGAAGCTTTTTTTGATATTGAAGAGGAAAAGCAAGAAAGTTTTAAAGATAAAATCATAAAACTATTTAAATAAAACATTTATTCATTTTAAATTTTAAAACTATGGGAGTAAATAAAGTAATTCTAGTCGGTAATGTAGGTCGCGACCCTGAGGTGCAATATGTTAGTGATAATGTTCCTGTGGCAAGATTTACATTGGCAACCAGCGAAACGTATAAAGATAAAAATGGTGAGAAAATCACCAACACAGAATGGCATAATATTGTGGTATGGCGCGGGCTTGCACAGGTAGTTGAAAAATATGTAAAAAAAGGAAGTCAATTATATATTGAAGGTAAAATTACTCATCGCCAGTATGAAAAAGACGGTGTAACCAAATACTTTACCGAAATAGTAGCTAATAGCTTGCAAATGCTTGGTAGAGCAGGGGATACTCCAAACCCCAACGGCATGGCTAGTACTTCTTCTTCAACTACTCAACAGCAGCAAAAAGCGGATAATATAGAAGCTCCTAATTTAGCTAATGAACCACAAAACGAAGATTTAGGTGGTGGCGGAGATGAGTTAACAGACGATTTGCCGTTTTAATTTCCGGCTTTTTTCGGAAAACAGCTTTTTATATCGAATTGAGCGATTATATACTTATTAAGGCAGATAATTGCTCAATTTAGGTATTTCCATAAATCCGCAACTATCTTCTACTGCAAAGCCAAAGATAGTTACGGATTCAAGGTATTAGTTAACTGTTCTTTGGTTGTGCATTTCAATAGCATTAAGGTAATTGATTGGAGCAAAATCGTCGGTAAGAACTTTTTGCTTTTTTAATGATGGGGCTTGGGTTTTAAGTACAAGAAATTCGTTTAAATCATAATAAAATTTGTATTTGTTTTGTAAAATCTGAGCATTTTTTGTTAACATATCAGGACTTTTGGTTTCCTGTAAATAAGCAATTGCAACAATATTACTGCTTGATTTGGATTTATATAAATCTACACTTTCAAAAACGTCTTTCAAAGTTTTGATAATTCGCGGGTATAGTTTTGACCCTCGATGCAGATTAAGGGCAAGCACTCCATTTTGAGAAAGATGACTTTTAACCAATGAGTAAAACTCGCGGGTGCATAAATGAAAAGGAATATATCCGCCTTTATAAGCATCAATCATAATCACATCATAAATACTTTGCGTATTATTTAAAAATAATCGTCCGTCTTCTATAATAATTCTGTACGTACTGTCTTCTTTAAGTTTAAAGTACTTTTTAGCCATTGCCAATACTTTTTCATCTAATTCAACACCGGTAATGTTTATTTGTGGCATATATTTATGAATATATTTTGTAATCATACCTCCGCCTAAACCTATCATTAATAAAGTTTTCGGATTTTCTACATAGGCAAGACTTACAGGCATGGTTTGCGTATAGCTTACCGGTAATTCATCATCGTTAAAAATATTAATTTTTGACTCGGTAAATTTTGATTTATACCGCGAAAAAGACATGGATATGTATTCGCCTTTTTGTTTGATGATGATGTGGTTATAATTAGATTCTACTTCTTCAATAATGTATTTACTCTTTTTTTGCTCAATTCCCAATAGGTTTTTTAATTCAGATGAAAATACAACAATTGTAAAAAGTATTAGATATGCCGATAGAGATAGAATTAAGGGTGTTTTTTTAATAATACTTTTATCTTTGCTTTTAAATTGTAGGAAAATTAATGAGCAAGCACTTAAAAAAGCAATAAATGATAAACTTTCGGCAATGGCATTTGAACCAATATTAGGGATAAGAAAAAATGTTACCCCAAGAGTACCTACAATACTTCCGATTGTAGAAATTGCATAAATTGTACCCGAAACTTTGCCCGGCGAATTGGAATATTTCATTCCAAGTTTTACGGAATAGGGTGAATAGGTACCCATTAACAAAAGAGGTAGAAAAAGAATACTCAGCGCACCAAGAAACCCGCCTAAGCGAATATCCGGAATATGTTTATAGATAAATTTGAATAAATCTTCAAAATACAATGGAATAATTAATGTAAAAAAAGCTGCCACAAGTATAATATAAGCAATACTGATAACTTGTGGCTTTTTTTCTGCCAAATTACCTCCTGCAAAATATCCAATTGCCAAAGCAAGTAAAACCATAGAAATGATAGATGCCCAAGTAAAAACAGAATTTCCGAAAAACGGAGTTAAAAACCGGCTGCCTACCATTTCTAAAGCCATGATTAACCCACCAATTATGAACGCATTAATATAAACAATGCGATTATGACTCGTTTTGTCATGTTTTGTTGTTATCGTTTGGTTATTCATAGAGTTTTGTTTTTATTCAATCCCAAAATCAATTTTTTCTTTTTTGAATAATTTCCCGGGATTAATCATTATGCCGCCTAATATCCTGTTTGAATGATAAGGACGACGTGTATATCGGCTCAAATCTTCGGTGTTTGTATCTCTGTTTTTTACTTCGTAAATAAGTTGAAGATAAACTCCTTTACTTATTTCATAGTTAAGTTCTGCACTAAAGTCAAAATATTTATAAACTAATAGAGGTTCCTGTTGTGCTTGTGTTGGTGCAAGTTTTACTTTATAATTACGCACCGTATATTGAGGATTTAAGATAAGCTCAAATTTTTTGTTTTCAAAGTAAAGTTTTGTGCCGAACATTGAAGATGTGTACGAAAAGTAATCTTGAAAAAGGTCTTTTCTTGTTTTATACCGGTAATAAACTTTTGCCGAAAAAATACCAATATCATATACTTTAAAATTTAGTTGGGTTGTAAAATAATGCCAATGGCGGGTATCTGTAGTATCAGATCTACCTAAAGAGTCTAAAGCAGGCATTGTTTCATAGGTTCTGTTTGCCCAACTCAGGTCTATCCATGCTTTAAAATCATGTTTTGCAAAATACAAGTCTTGAGCACTTGTAAAGTTTATAGAGAATTGTTTATGATCTAAGGAACGACCATCAAAACTTTTTTCATAATTTTTATTGAAAAAATCAAAGCTTACTTCAGTTTCGTTATGGTCAATTATATCGGTAGCAAAATATGCCCCCATGCTATTTCTCCAATATGTGAGTGGCAGGGTTAGTTCACTGCCTAATACAGTTGTCCCGATTTTTTTGTTTTTACTGATATTGTAATCAGCCCCCATATCAAAATCTTTATTTATTTTGTAATCATATTGAAAATCAAAATCAATTGAGTGTTGGTTGAGTTTTGAACTGTCTAAGTAATTTCTGGTCCATAAATCATGGGAGAATTTAAATTTGTGCTTTCTCCCTTTTTTATATCTCAAGGTTAAATCATAACCTAAATCAAAAAAATTATCAGAAAGTATTAATGAGTCCGGGTTATAAAAACTACCGTCATTTTTTTGTAAATTTTCCGGAGCCCTAAAAATATTATTATCAATACCAAAATGCGAATAAACTTCTGACTTGAACTTAACTTGTCCGAAACTTCCAAATGATAACAGTAGTAATAAAATTGTTAATTTAATCTTTTTCATTTCCATTGGTCTAAATTTTTTAAATATTAAAATTAATTTTTAAGGTTTTGAATTGCTTTAAGTGCATTTTGATTATTTGGTTCAATACGTAAAACTTCTTGATAATGTTTTTTTGCCATATCGGGTTTATTTAATACTTCATAGGTTTTTGCTAATCTTAGGTGAGCAAATTTATGATTATTGTCTTTTTGTAGGGCTTTAGATAAATAACTTATTGCCAAATCATATTTACGGGTATCAATATATAGTTTTCCCAGCCAATAGTAAGTCCATGATTTATTACGTCCCAGTTCAATTGATTTCAGATACCACTCTTCGGCTTTATTAAATCGTTTTGCTTTATGAAAATTACGGGCATTTTCATATGCAAGTTCTTTATCCGGCTTGATATTGAATAATTTGCTTCCTGTTACAGCTGTCATTTCCCATTTTTTTTGTTTATCGTAAAGAGAAATTAACTCTTTGTATGGTTTGGTTTTATCCGGTTCAAGTTTAATGGCATTATTTAACAGGTAAGCTGCTTCATCAAAGTTTTTTATCGTGAGGTTAATTTCGGCAGCTTGTTGTAGTAATTTATAATCTTTTTGGTCAATATTTATAGCATTGTTTAATATTTCAATTGCTAAATCATAATTTTTTTGTTTTTGATACAGTTCTGCTATCCTTTTCATTACCCTGATATTATCCGGTACTAATTGCAAGGATTTTTGATAAGCCTCTATTGCAGCCAAAGTATCGGCACTTTTTTCATATGCAATTCCTAAATTATACCAGCCGGCATAATAATCCGGACGATATTGTAAAAGAGTTTTATAAGTTAAAATAGCCTCGTCATACTTTTTGTTTTTACGTAAAATAATTGCCAGATTTAGTAATGCCTTGGTGTAATCGGGTTTAATTAAAATGGCTTTTTTATAGCAGTATATTGCCGAGTCCGGATTGTCTGATTTATCGTATAAGCTTGCCAAGTTAAACCAAGCTTTTACATAATCCGGTTTAAGTTGAATGGCTTGACGATAGTTGTTTTTTGCTTGTTCCAAATTATTTTTTGATTGGTAGAGTAGAGCAACATTATACATAGCTTCCGGATAGTTTTTCTTTTGCTCTATTGCATTTTGATAAGCAGATATAGCCTTGTCTGTTTCTCCAATTCGTTTATATATTAAACCTTTATTCAGGTATGCTTTTGGATAATAGCCGTTAGCTTGATTTATTGCTTTATCGTAAAATTCAATAGCTTTTTCGTTTTCTCCTTTTTCCGAGTAGGTTTTTGCCATAAAAAAATAGTTTTGTGGCAATAATGAGTCGGTATTCAATAATTCTTTAAAAAGTTTTTCTGCTTCAGCTGTTTTATTTTCTTTAAGGTAAACTAAACCTAACATATTTATTATCTCCTCGTTATGAGGTGATTTTAGTAAAGCTTGTTGTAATTGTTGTTCTGCTAAATGAAAATGTTCCTGCTCCTGATAAATGATTGATAAATAATAATATGCCGGTGAATAATCCGGATTTAAACGAATAATAT
>Ga0256840_1003539_pt1 | contig 12512 bp, 15 predicted proteins | sample 355202metaG_FD_185969 | JGI IMG/M metagenome (GOLD analysis project Ga0256840, IMG submission 185969) | Hydrothermal vent microbial communities from Mid Atlantic Ridge, Atlantic Ocean - 355-202 | ecosystem: Environmental > Aquatic > Marine > Hydrothermal vents | place: Atlantic Ocean: Mid...
AGATAGAAAAGGTTTACTTATTTAACCTTTACAAAAAAATGAGAATTATTATTATTAATTTAACATTATAAAATTATGAAAGAATTAAATTTACAACAATTAGAAAACCTTGAAGGAGGGAAAAGAAGATTTTGGGGTACTGGTTACTCAGACCCTGTGGCTGATAGCAATTGTCCAAGCGGGTATTCCAATACGGCAACATACTATATTCTTGGAATTGCAGTAAGTAGCTCAACAGGTAACTGTATGGAGCTTGGATCTTGTTAATTTTTAAGGAACGGTTAGGCTTTACCTAATCGTTCTTAATTATACTTTATATTATGAAAAACATTTTTGTTACTCTTGCTCTGTTATTAATAAATAATAGCTTTTCTCAAAGAATTATTATAGATAAAACTACGAAAAAAGGAATACCACATGTCAACATATTAGTAAAAAATACTTTTAAAGGATTTTATTCAAATAATAAAGGACAGTTCGTTCTAAAGAATTTCATTAAAACTGGTGACACTCTACTGTTTTCTTCATTAGGATATGAAACTAAAGAAATTGTTATTGGTTTAGGGAATAAAATTGATACCATTTTATTAAGTAATAAAATAGAACATTTAAGTGAAATAATTATCAATAATCATATAAAGAAATATGAAACCCGAAAATTAGGAATATTAAGTAAAGGGAAAAATCGTGCTGGCGGAACATTAGGTATAATAAAACTAGCTGTTTTTATTAAAAATAAAAACACATCCAAAAAACAAGGAATAATAAAGGAATTAGTTTATAGAAAACTTAAACTCAAATTTAAAAGTGGTGCATATGATACTTACTTTAATGATTTACATTTTAAGGGTGAAAAAAGAAAAGTAAATAATGATTTAGCATTAAAATTTCAATTATATAATATTGATAAAAAAACAGGCTTACCTAATTTAGAATCTCCATTATTAGATAAAGATGTATTTTTGAAGTTAGATAAAAATACACGGATTTTAAAATATGATGTTTCTTCTCAAAATATCTTAATGCCAAATAATGGTGTGTTTTTATTTTTAGAAGTGCTTGGTGTTTTTAATGAAAATGGTGAAATAATTCAAGTAAAAGGTAATGTTTTTTCTTATGGAGCTCATAAACCAAAAGAAAAAAACAAACTCGTTACCTATGCAAAATATAAAGATAGACCTTGGATTAAAAGGGGAAATAACGCACTATTTAGCCTAAAAGTTGCTTATCCAGTTGATAAATAAATATAGTATATTTAATGTTTTTATTTGTTGTACACATACTACTAATTTTTAAAAACAAATAGTGTAATTAGCATCCGTTCCTATGAGTGATAAAAATCAAAAATTTCACAATCAGCAACTAGACCAATCAGATTGTGGAGTTATCTGTTTAAAAACTGTTTTAAACACTTTTAAAAGCGACTTGTCTTTAGAAAAATTACGAGAATTAAGTGGTACGTCTAAAACAGGTACAACAATGTTAGGTTTAATGCAATGTGCAAATAACATTGGCTTAGAGGCTAAAGGTTTTGAAGGAACTATTGATGCTAACTCAACCCAACGATTATCAACCGACAACTCAGTTTGAAATGGTGTTTTAAACGCTTTTATACTTAATTGTTTTTCTGACAAATATTCAATCATAATGCAAACTTATTTGATATAAAGATACAAAACAATTGCATTTTAACCTAAAAAATTAATAAAAATGTTAAGGCAATTAATTGATAATCAATTTGTCAATTTGTTTTTCAGTAAACCCTACATACTAAAAAACGATATGTCTTTACTCTTCCAGAAAGAAGCTCTTCAACCTTACCTATATGTTGGTTTTTACTTAAAATTTTAGAATAAGTAACAATGTCTAATATTATCTTTTTAGCAATCTTTTCGTCAACCTCTTTTAGATAGTATTCAAATATTTCATCTAAATATTTCTCCGCAACAATTGACCAAACGACTTTAAACTCCAAAATTTAAGAATATTTTGAAATTAAATCATTTACATCTGTAAAATTACCTTTTTCATACTCTTTTTCGGAAGTATCAACCATTTTATTAAGGTCTATTAGATATACTGATTTTATATTTTTACGCTTTTCTTTTACATAAATAGCTTCACTTTCGTTTACAATATTACCCTCTAATAAAACTTCCTTAATATTATTTAATACAGAAAAATCATTTGTATTTAATATTGCTTTTATCAGTTCTAATTTTACAATCTCTATTCCCATAGTATTAAAAGTTTTAACAAATATACATTTTTTTAACTCTCTTAAAATGAGTATAGCAAAAATATTTAATTAATTGGCCTAAAAAAAGCAACTCCATGAGTTGCTTTTTAGGTTTACCCTTATTTTAATTGCCCTTTTAACATAGCAATAATCTCATCTTTATCTTTTAAACGTTGCTCGTACTGCTCTATTAGTTTTTCAGAAAGTTGATTGATTATAAAAGCTCCATTCCCTCCCTGCTGATTTTGATTAACTATAATATTCTCCTGCTTTAACAATTCTTCTGGCTGTATTTCAAATAAATTAGAAATGGGAGCTATATAACTTGCCCAAGAAAACTATTACCACTTTCCATACGCGCATAAGCAGATTGCGATATATGTAAATGCTCTGCTACCTGCTCTTGTGATAATCCTTTTTGTTTACGTAATATTCTTATTTTTTTACCTACCGATGTATTCATACTATCATTTTGTTTAGTTTTATCTTTATTTTACTATAATTCTTTACAAATTTACTAAAATTTGACAATATGTGAAATAAGGGTTGAATTACCCTTGTTTCACATAAGGAATAGTACAATTCTATACTAATTTTACAACACTAAATACTACTTAAATAAAAATTGTAAAATATATCAAATTAAAATAGCACTTAAAACAGAAAGACCTAAATCTACAAAGTCTCAAAAATAAATGTGGTTATAATAATTATTAACTAAAATATATGGTGATTTTGTATTGGGAAACACTTAAAAATAAATATTGGATTATTCCTTTTCTAATAATTTCAATTTTCATATTAGAATATCATTTAATAATGAGATATATTGAAATGGCGTTTCTGTATAATGAAGAAATTAAAAAAGAAGTGTTAGCTGAAGAAAAAGTAAATTTCTATATGAACATTACAGAAAAAGGAGTGCTAACATTTTTACAACTTATTGTAGGTGTATTGTGTCTAAATATCGGATTATTGTATTATAAGCACAAAATTAAAATTAGTAAAGTAATTAAAATTATTGCTGTAAGCTTTATCTCTCTTGCTATAACTCAGTATATTATTGTATTTACTTTATTGTTTAAAAATTACGTTTTTACCACTTCAAATATAGAAAACATAGAAAATAAACTATACCTCACTAATTATTTTGAAGAAAGTAATATTTCTTCATATTTAATATTACCATTACAAACTTTTAACATTACACATTTGTTTTTTTTCTTAATTCTTGCCTATGAAATAAGTACCATAATCCATAAAAATTATTTTAAATCTTTACTTTTTACCTTTAAAACCTATGGTGTTGGAGTTGTTTTATGGTTTGTATTTGCATTAATTATGGAAATGAATTTTAATTAGCTATCAATATTAGGCCTAGATAGAAAAGGTTTACTTATTTAACCTTTACAAAAAAATGAGAATTATTATTATTAATTTAACATTATAAAATTATGAAAGAATTAAATTTACAACAATTAGAAAACCTTGAAGGAGGGAAAAGAAAGTTCTGGGGACAGTCTTGTGGAGATGCATGGTATATAGGAGATCAATGTTTTCAAACTTGTAACAACTATGCCCTTTGGATTAATTTAACTCCTGGAGGTTATATTCAAGGTTGTTAAACTCTTTTTAATGCTTGGTTTATATTTCTATTTCCAAGCATTAATATTTCTTAAACACTTATTTATCTTCCTAAAACACTATTTATATGAAAAAAACACTTATCTATATATTTTTATTTTTATCTATATATAATTATTCTCAGAACTATACAATTGTAGACTCTCATACTAAAATACCATTACCTTATACTAATATTAAGTTTATTAATACTGAAACAGGAATGTATACAAATAGTAATGGTAGTTTTGAAATAAAAAAACAAGCTAATGATAGTGTACAAATATCATGTTTAGGCTACAAAACTATTACGGAAAAAGTTAATAAGTTAAAAGATACCATTTTTTTAGAATCAAACACTCAAAATTTAAAAACTGTCTTTTTAAAATCTTATCCAAAGAAAGAAAAAAAGATTGGTTTTAAAAAAAATTATATAAGTTTTTATAACAAGCCCAATTTACAATTAGCTTTATTCATAAAACCAATAAAAAAATATGAAAATACAATTATTAAAAAAATATTAATCCCAATTAAAAAGAAAAAATCATTTGTTGAAAGGAAAAAGAAAGTAAAAAAAGAATTCAATAGCGTATTTAAAGTTCATTTATTTTCTAATAAGAATAATTTTCCTGACAAACCTCTCTTAAAAACTCCGATAATTATTAATTGCAATCAAGATTCCAACAAAATAATTAATTTGGATATTTCAAAAGAAAGAATTGAACTTAATAAAAATGGAATTTTTATTTCTTTAGAAAGAATTGGAGAAATAGATAAGAACGGTAATGTTTTAGATAAGGAATATCCTCGACCTGGATTTTTATATTCAACAAAAAAATCTAAGGACTTTGAAGTAGCCAAATCATTTTACAAAAATGTACATACAAGTCAGTGGAAAGAAATGAGCCTTAAAACCTATGGTTATAAAAATAATATGTTTTTAGCGATACAGTTAATATTAGCAATTAAAAAATAAAATTATATCTTTTTGTATGCATAACCAATATAAAAAAAATCACAATCAGCAACTAGACCAATCCGATTGTGGTGTAACATGTTTAAAAACTGTTTTAAACACTTTTAAAAGTGATTTATCTTTAGAAAAATTACGAGAATTAAGTGGTACGTCTAAAACAGGTACAACAATGTTAGGGTTAATGCAATGTGCAAATAACATTGGCTTAGAGGCTAAAGGTTTTGAAGCAACTATTGATGCCCTAAAAAAAAATGATCAAATTGCTATTTTACATACCGTTTTTGAAAAAACATTACAACACTATATTGTTTGTTTTGGTTACAATACCGCTAATAAAACTTTTACGATTAGTAATCCTGCAAATGATAAAATAGAATACTTAACAGAAAGTGAATTAGATAAAGTATGGCAATCAAAAGCCTTACTGTTATTTAAACCAACAGACAATTTAATTAAAAATAAAGAAGTTAAAGCCCGAAAAAAAGATTGGATAATTTCATTTGTTAAAGCAGATTTAAATATACTTTCTATGTCATTAGTACTTGGCATTATTATTTCAATATTAAGTTTAGCAACAGCCATTTATTCACAAAAATTAATAGATTATTTATTGCCTTCCAGAGATACTTTTAAAATTACAGCAAGTTTATTATTACTTCTTTTTCTATTTCTATTAAATACTTTTTTAAGTTATATCCGTAATACTTTTTTAATTAGACAAAGTAGGGATTTTAACATTAGAATTATTGATTTTTTTTATAGCAGTTTACTAAAGTTACCTAAGTCTTTTTTTGATACTCGTAAAATTGGTGATATGGTAGCACGAATGAATGATACAAGTAGAATACAGCGAACCATATCCAATATTTTTACTAGAGTAATTATTGATATACTCATGGTTGCTATTGTTTCTATTGCTATTTTCAGGTATGATACACAACTTGGTTATATCAGTTTAATTTGGCTGCCTATTTATGCTGTTTTAGTTTTTTATTTTAACCCAAAAATTATTAAAAGACAAAAATTAGTGATGCAATCTTATGCTAAAAATGAAAGTAATTATATTGATACTATACAAGGTATAGAAACAATAAAAGCAAATAATAGAGAGGTCACTTATGCAAATTCCACAAGTTCAGTGTATCAATATTTTCAAACCAATATTTTTAATCTTGGTAAATTAGGTATTTCATATGGGGTTATTGGACAATTAATTTCAAATATTTTTATTGTTACTACAATTAGTTTTAGTATTTATCTTGTTTTTAAAGGAGATATAACAAGCGGTGTAATTATAGCTATTTTACAATTAGTTGGTATATTAATGCAATCAACTTCTAATTTGGCAATGACTAATATTGATATTCAAGAAGCCAAAATAGCATTTAACCGAATGTTTGAATTTGCTAGTATTAAAAAAGAAAATACTGGCAATATTGAGATTACACAATTTCATTCGTTAGAAATTAAAAATCTGTCTTTTCGGTTTGCTGGCAGAAGATCCCTGTTAAAAAATATTAATTTAATATTAAAAAAAGGAGAGTTTGTTGCCATTGTAGGCGAGAGCGGAAGTGGTAAAAGTACATTAGGACAAGTTTTACAAAAATTTTATACTTTTGAGAATGGTTCTATTCAAATAAATAATCAGTATGAGTTAAATGATATTTCCACACAGTATTGACGTAATTTAGTTGGTGTGATACCACAGGATATTCATATTTTTTCTGGGAATATAATTGATAATATATTACTAGGAATAGAAGATAAACCAGAAAACGTAATACAATTTTGCCAAGATAATGGTTTTGAGAAATTTATTAAACAATTACCACAAGCTTATGCTACTATTTTAGGAGAAGAAGGTATTAACTTATCTGGTGGACAAAAACAAATAATTGCATTTGCTAGAGTATTGTATAAAAAACCTCAATTCTTAATTTTAGATGAACCTACTTCTGCTATGGATAGAAATACAGAAAAATTTACTATTGCACTACTAAATACTCTAAAAAAAGATATTGCAGTTTTGTTTATTTCACATCGTTTGCATACATTAAAAAATATAGCAGATAATATTTATGTATTAGAAAGTGGTACTTTTATTGCAGAAGGCAATCATAAAAAATTATTAGAAACTTCAAATTTTTATAGTACCTTTTGGAAAGAAATAACATAAAAAAAGCAACTCATAGAGTTGCTTTTTTAAATTGTAATAGAGTTTTATTATACTCCTGTAATCTGATCTACTCCTTCATTACCAACATCTTTAGGATTATCTCCATATTCATTTGGTCCTGGTGTACTATCTGTAACAGCTAAATATAAGTTGTAAAATGGAATTAATATATACCATCCACTTTTATCTACATCGTGCATTCTTCTAATTGCAACTGCTATACCTGGTATTAATACTCCTAAAGAATAAATCATTGAAACATATGCTAATGATGGTGCTTTTAAAACTCCTGCTAATATTGTAATTCCATAAAAAATCAACATGTTAAATAGAAAAAACATCCAATATTCTTTTCTTCTTGCTCTACCGTTAAAGTCAGCGTACTGTTTTAATACTTTTAAATACCAATTCATAATATATTATTTTTAAGGTTAAGTTAATTTATGCCGCAAATATATTATATATAACTAGAATAGTGCCCTTTATTATAAAAATTGTAAAAATAAAATAATTATTTATTTAATAATTAACATGTTACTTTTGCACTTCTTAATAAATACTATTTACTTCGCTCTACCAACTCTAATTTTTTGGTAGCAACTTTAGTCATAAATAAACCATAATTTACAAAAGCAGTATTTTTTTCTATCTTTTCAATTGTTCCGTTAGACCTACTACCCTCCAAACGTACTTTATCGCCAATATTAAATATATAATCGGCTTTTTGTTTGGCTTCTGCCCTCGCTTGTTCCTGTTTTGACCTGCGTACTTTACCAACTTCTACTAAAATATCTTTCTCAATTTTTGCCAATTTCTTTTTCTGCTCTTCCGCCTCTAATAATTGCTGTTTTTTTATTATTCGCAAATCTCTTTTTGATGGCTTGTCTTTATTTTTTACTTTTAGTTCTACAATTTTTGTAATATCTTTTGATTGTGATTTTTTTATTTCTTTCTTTGGTTTCTTAGCTTCTACAACTTCTTCTAATCGTTTATTATAATTCACTTTTTCAATGGTAACCCATTTCATAAAATCTGCCAACAATTGCTTTTTATTATTATTCTGAAAATATCGATTACCAAATTCATTTATTTTTCTACCAATCTGTAACATTTTCTGGTTATTATCATACAATTCCTGTAAACCTTCTATTTTAGATTGTAATTTCTCTTGTTTCTCCGTTAACTTTTCTGTTACCGTTTTTGCTTTATCTTGCTCTTTTTCTAAATTTTGAGAAGTTTCTTGTAGTTTATTTCGTTCTCTTTGTAATTTTGAAATTGTTTTGTCTAAACGGATTTTTTCTCGTTCTACTTTCTTTTTTGCTCTGTTTATTAAACGAAACGGTATGCCGTTTTTTTGTGCTACTTCAAAAGTAAACGAACTACCTGCTTGCCCTATCTGTAAATTAAATAAAGGCTCTAAAGTACGTGTATCAAATTGCATATTAGCATTTGCTACATTATCCAACTCATTTGCCAAAACTTTTAAATTTGCATAATGTGTAGTAATAATTCCATAAGCATTTTTTTCGTAGAACTCTTCTAAAAAAATTTCGGCAAGTGCACCACCCAACTCTGGATCTGAGCCCGTACCAAACTCATCAATTAAAAACAAGGTATTTTTATTACATTTTCTTAAAAAATTACGCATATTTTTTAATCGGTAACTATAGGTACTCAACTGATTTTCTATAGATTGATTATCACCAATATCCGTTAAAATAGTATCAAAAATATATGTTTCACTTTTTTCATGTACAGGTATTAATATACCACTTTGTAACATTACTTGCAATAAACCAATTGTTTTTAACGTGATGCTTTTTCCACCAGCATTTGGTCCTGAAATAACAATAATTTGTTGTTTAGGGTTAAGCTCTAAGGTTTGTGGAATTGTTTTTAATTCTTTTATTGCATTTGCTTCCCATAAAATAGGATGGTAGGCATCTCGTAAAAAAATACGTTTAGTAGTTGTTATTTTTGGCAAACAAGCATTAATTTGTTTTGCATATTTTGCCTTTGCTCCTATTACATCTAACTGTATTAAAAAGTCTTGGTATTGTTGTAACAAACTAGTAAAAGGTCTAATAACATCCGTTAATTGCTTTAGTATTTTTACAATTTCATCTTTCTCTTCATATTCTAAACTACGTAATTCTCTAGTAAATTGTATGGTTGATTCTGGTGCAATAAAAACAATACTACCTGTTTTTGAACTTCCTAAAATACTACCTCTTACTTTTTTTCGGTGCATTGCAACCACAGCCAATACGCGCTGATTATCTAAAACCGACTCCCTAATATCATCCAAATATCCTGCTCCTGCATAATGTGATAACGATTTATTAAAACTACTACTCAACTTACCCTTAACTACATTTAGTTGTTTTCGTATTTGTTTTAATACTTCAGACGCATTGTCTTTCACCTCTCCAAAAGGTGTTACAATTTTAGTAATACTTTCTATTATTACTTTTGTAAACTCAATTTCTTGTGCAGTTTTGTTTAATGTTGGAAAATATTCTATAAATTTTTTAAAGAAAATTAATAACTCGTTTGTTGTTGAAGACATCGTTGCCATCTTTAAAAACGATTCACTTTCCATAAAACTACCTTCAACACCTAATAAATGTATTTCTTTAGTAACTGCATCAAACTCATGAATTGGTATATGGTTTTCACTTTCAAAAGAAGCAAAATATTCATTTACCTGATTAAGTTCATATTGTAACTCTTCTTTATTGGAAATTGGAATTATTTGTAAAATAGCCTCTCTACCCAAATCAGAAATACTAAAATCTACAATACGTTCTAAAACGATTGGAAATTCTAAATCTTGTAATGTGTTTTTTGAAATTCTATTCTTCAAAATATTATAATATCATTAAATCTATATCTACTGCGCAAAAGTACAATTTTATTACAGTTTATAAATAAAAAAGAGCTTCAATGAAGCTCTTTTATTATATAATTACAATAGTTTAAACTATTTTATTAGTGTTCTGTTTTCTCAAAAATTAAATGCATTCGGTTTCCTATTAATTAGCAACAACAACCAACATCATTTTTTTGTACTGGTTCATTTCTTTTAAAGCATCTATATAAGCAGAAATTTGTCCCGTAACCATTAATTTGTTTGCTCTATTTTTAGCGTTTTCGTATAATCTTCTTAAATCTTTCATAATAAATCTGTTTAGTTATATTACTAGTAAGACAAATCTCGTGCCAAAATGTTACTCTAATTTAAAAAAATATTTTATTAGTCTAAAAATCAAATAAATAAATGTCTTATTTTTTCTTAAATTTAAAAAATACATTACTAATTACAATTCTTTAACTATATTTGAACAGATTTAATATTTACTTTATTCTAAAATTTAAAAATATCTTGGAATACTTTTTGCAACAAAAAAAATAATGAAAAAATTACTAATACTCTTCTTTTTAGCAACAACTAGCTTTGTACAAGCACAAAACATACAATTAGCTTACGATTATTTTAGAAAAGGAGAATACCAAAAAGCGGCAACTATATATAATAAACTATATCAAAAAAACACAAACAGTTCCGTTTACTTTAAACAATTGGTAAGATGCTATCAAGAATTAGATAATTACGCAAAAGCAGACGATTTAATTCAAAAACAGATTGCAAGTTTTCCAAAAAGATACCACTTACAAGTTGCATTAGGATATAATTATCAACTACAAAATTTAAAAGAGAAAGCAGAACCATTATATCAAAAAGCTATTGATGCTATCGAAATTAATCCATCATCGGCATACAGAACAGGAAAAGCTTTTCAAGACAGTCATATGCTAGATTATGCTATGCAGGTTTATACAAAAGCAATGAAAATTAATCCTAGATTAAATTTACATTTATACATTGCTAATATTTATGGCGAAAAAGCAGAAATTGATAAAATGTTTGATGCTTATTTGGATATGGTTGGTGTAAATGCCAATTATTATTCCACCATACAAAGGTATATTGGTAAGTTTATTACGGACGATAGCCAAAATGAGAATAATAAAATTTTCAGAAAACTCCTTTTAAAGCGTTTACAAAACAATCCTAACGATTCGTGGAACAAACTACTCGCTTGGATGTATATGCAACAAAAGGATTATGACAAAGCGCTTGTACAAGAAAAAGCTTTATATAAAAGAAGTTCTAGCGACTTTAAACGTATTTTTGAATTAGGTAATATAAGTTTTGACGAACTCCAATTTGAAACTGCAAAAAATAGTTTTAATTTTATTATTGAAAATACAAACAACCAAAACGAAATTTTAAATGCAGAATTAGCCTTACTTCATATTGGTGTGAAAACTGCAAAAAATAAAGAAGAACACAATCTGGTTAATTCCAAATTCAATCAAATATTTACTAAGTATGGTAAAGGTAGAAATACAGTAAGCCTACAAATTGCTTATGCCGATTTTTTAGTTTTTACCGAGAATAAACCAAACGAAGCTTTGGTAATTTTAAAAGAAGCCATACCAGTTGCAAGTTCTAGATATGTTAAAGGGGATATTAAAATAAAATTAGCAGACATTATGGTTTACACCAATAAGTTTAATCAGGCATTAATAAATTATACACAGGTACAATCGGATTTAAGAGGTAGTGATGTTGCTCAAACAGCACGTTTAAAAGTAGCGAAGACATCCTACTACAAAGGCGATTTTGATTGGGCAAAAACACAATTAAAAGTTTTAAAATCAGCAACATCAAAACTAATATCCAACGATGCATTAAAATTAAATTTATTAATTGGAGATAATATTGCTGATGATACCATACGTACCGCATTAAAAAAATATGCAACTGCAGATTTATTAGCATATCAAAATAAAAACAAGCAAGCCATAGACACATTATCTGTACTGCTACGTGATTTTAAAGGGCATGCCGTTGAAGATGAAGCATTATTTAAACAAGCAGCATTATTTAAAAAAACAAAACAGTTTGCTTTTGCAGAAAATAATTATCACAAAATAATTCAGCTAAAAAAAGATGGTATTCTTGCTGATGATGCATATTATCAGTTGGGAGAATTATACACCAATGAATTAGCAGATAATGAAAAGGCAAAAGAAATGTACCAAAAAATAATATTTAATTATGCCAGCAGCATCCATCTTGTAGATGCACGAAAAAAATTCCGAAAACTTCGTGGAGATAATTTGGAATAAGTAGTATTTGACTAAAGATATAAGACCGTTTCACTGAAAGACTTAAGAAACAAGACTTATTTTTTAGATAATTGACAGTCTGCATAATATTAAATTTAAAAAATAGAAAAATACTTTTAAGTTAAATTAAACAATCTAATAAATTGTTTCTTTTTTCGTAAATTGCATAACAAACATTATTATTATACAATGTCAATAACCAATATTCTTAAAAATAGTTTTCCCCAATTTTCATCATCACCAAAACTCATTACCGAAATTGAGAACATTAGTAGTGTTATGGAATTTGAAAAAGATAC
>Ga0256840_1003540_pt1 | contig 12508 bp, 22 predicted proteins | sample 355202metaG_FD_185969 | JGI IMG/M metagenome (GOLD analysis project Ga0256840, IMG submission 185969) | Hydrothermal vent microbial communities from Mid Atlantic Ridge, Atlantic Ocean - 355-202 | ecosystem: Environmental > Aquatic > Marine > Hydrothermal vents | place: Atlantic Ocean: Mid...
TGTTAAGCGTTTTAAAAAGTTTATTGTTCATGATGAGAAAAATGAATCAAAAGCTGGCGATATTGTAAGAGCTATCGAGTGTAGACCACTATCTAAAAGAAAATCTTTTAGACTTGCACGAATAGTTACGGTAGGAGTTGAGTAATGATACAAGGTTTTACTAGATTGGCTGTTGCTGATAATACTGGTGCAAAAGAGATAATGTGCATCAAAGTACTTGGTGGTTCTAAGCGTCGTTATGCAACTGTAGGCGATGTTATCGTTGCTTCTGTTAAAAAAGCTTTACCAACTGCTAAAGTTAAAAAAGGGCAGGTTGTAAAAGCGGTAGTTGTTAGAACTAGAAAAGAAATCCAAAGAGAAAATGGCTCACTTATTAGATTTGATGAGAATGCAGCTGTTATCCTTAACGATAAAAAAGAACCAATAGGAACAAGAATATTTGGACCAGTTGGAAGAGAAGTTAGATACTCTGGTTTTATGAAAATTGTATCACTTGCTCCGGAGGTAATATAATGGCTGTTAAGTTTAATATTAAAAAAGGCGATGAAGTAAAAATCATTGCTGGAGATGATAAGGGTAAAGTTGCTAAAGTTCTTAAAGTAATGAAGAAGAACTCTAAGGTTGTTGTTGAGGGTTGTAAGATAGCTAAAAAAGCTGTTAAACCTGATGATACCAATCCAAACGGTGGCTTTATAAACAAAGAGATGCCTATTGATATCTCTAATGTTGTAAAAGTAGAGGCTTAAACATGAATAGATTAAAAGCTAGATATGCATCGGAAATAAAAGATGCACTTGTAAAAGAGTTTGATATCAAAAATCCAATGCTAATTCCTGCATTAGAAAAAGTTGTTATTAGCGTTGGTGCTGGTAGTGATGGTAGTGATAGCAAAATTCTACAAAATATTGTAGATACAATCTCTTTAATTAGTGGTCAAAAAGCACAAATTAGAAATGCTAAAAAATCAGTTGCTGGTTTTAAAGTAAGAGAAGGTTATCCTGTAGGCGTTAAAGTTACACTTCGTAACGAACAAATGTTTGCATTTTTGGACAAGCTAATAACAGTAGCGCTTCCAAGAGTTAAGGATTTCCGTGGATTACCAAGAAATGGATTTGACGGAAGAGCAAATTATAACTTTGGTTTAACTGAACAATTGATGTTCCCAGAAGTAGATTTTGATAGTATATTAAAAACTCACGGAATGAATATTACAATTGTTACAACTGCAGCTAATGATAAGCAAGCTTTTAAGCTTCTTGAGTTAGTTGGTATTCCGTTCGCGAAGGGCAAGTAACATGGCAAAAAAATCTATGATTGCAAAGGCTGCAAGAACGCCTAAGTTTAAAGTTAGAGGATATAGCAGATGTCAAATCTGTGGTCGTCCTCATTCAGTTTACAGAGATTTTGGTATATGTAGAATTTGTCTTAGAAAAATGGCAAATGAAGGTCTGATTCCAGGCCTAAAAAAAGCAAGCTGGTAAGGAAATATAATGATAAATGATCTCTTAGCAGATGCACTAACAAGAATTAGAAATGCATCATTAAGAAAACTTGATGTTACGCAGTTAATGCACTCAAAATTAGTAGAAGCAGTTATGGTAGTTTTCCAAAACAAAGGCTATATTGAGAGCTTTAATGTTATTGAAGATGGAAACAAAAAATTCATCAAAGTTGTACTAAAATATGACAAAAGCGAAAATAGCGTAATAACAGAAGTCAAAAAAATCTCAAAACCAGGACGCCGTGTTTACAAGGGTTTTGAGGAAACTAAAAAGTTTAAAAATGGATACGGTACTATTGTAGTTAGTACTTCTAAAGGTGTACTAAGTAACGACGAAGCTCATAAAGCAAAAGTTGGTGGCGAAGTACTTTGTAGTATTTGGTAAACAGATTTCTTTTATGGTATTCGGTAACCATAAAGTTAAGTCTTATCGTAGACAAGTAAAGGAAATAAATGTCAAGAATTGGAAAAAATCCAGTTACAATCCCTGCTGAAATAAATGTTTCAGTTGAGGGAAATGTAATTGTTTTTAAAAAAGGGAGTGTTCAAAAAGAGTTGGACACTAAGGGAAATGTTGAAGTTAAAGTAGAAGACGGCAAGCTAGTATTCGCTACAAAAAGTGATGATAGACAAGACCGTGCTTACTGGGGAACTTATCGTGCACTAAGCGCTAACATTATAGTAGGACTAACAGTTGGTTACCAAAAACAGTTGGAAATCAATGGTGTTGGTTATAGAGCTGCAGTTAAAGGAAATATTCTTGAGCTTCAACTTGGTTTTTCTCATCCGATTAATTATGAATTCCCAAAAGGTCTTCAAATTTCTGTTGAGAAAAATATCGTTACTATTAAAGGTGATGACAAACAAGTTGTTGGACAAGTTGCTGCTGAAGTTAGAAGTTTTAGACCACCTGAGCCATATAAAGGCAAAGGTGTTAAGTATGTTGAAGAACATATCCGCCGTAAAGCGGGAAAAACTGCTAAGAAATAGGGGTAGCAAATGAGAGTAAATATTTTAAAAAGAAAACTTGCATTAAGAATTAAGCGTAAAAAAAGAGTTAGAGCAAATATATTTGGTACAGCAGAGCTACCAAGAGTATCTATTTTTAAATCTAATAAATATGTTTATGTTCAAGCGATAGATGATGCAAATGGCGTTACTTTAGCAGCAGCTGATGGAGCAAAATTAGGTTTTAAATCTAATAAATCTGGAGCAGGTGAACTTGCAAAGGTTTTTGCTGAAACTCTAAAGGGTAAAGAAATTTCAAATGTAGTATTTGATAGAAATGGATATCTTTATCATGGCGTTGTTGCTGCTTTTGCAGACGGCTTAAGAGAAAACGGCATTACGCTGTAATAGAAGGAAAGACGATTCAATGGAAAAATATAATAGAGAAGAATTTGAAGAAGTCATCGTTAACATCGGCCGTGTAACTAAAGTTGTTAAAGGTGGTAGACGTTTTAGATTTACAGCACTAGTAGTTGTTGGAAATAAAAATGGATTAGTTGGATTTGGTTTTGGTAAAGCAAAAGAAGTTCCTGATGCTATCAAAAAAGCAGTTGATGATGCATTTAAAGGTATTGTAAAAGTCAATACTAAAGGCTCAACTATCGCTCATGATATTGAAGTGAAATATAACGCAAGTAGAATTTTACTTAGACCAGCTAGTGAAGGTACAGGAGTTATTGCCGGTGGTGCAACTCGTCCAGTTCTTGAACTTGCAGGTATAAAAGATATCTTGACTAAGTCATTAGGTTCAAACAATCCAGCAAATGTGGTAAGGGCAACAATGAAAGCTCTTAGCATGATTAAATCTTAAAAGGAGTTGTAATGACATTAGAAAATCTAGCTCCAGCTTCAGGATCAATTCACTCAAAAAAGAGAGTAGGTCGTGGACAAGGAAGTGGCATGGGCAAAACAGCGAGTCGTGGTAATAACGGTCAAAAATCTCGTTCAGGCTACAAAATAAAAAGAAACTTTGAAGGTGGACAACAGCCTCTAAGTAAAAGACTACCAAAAGTAGGATTTTATTCAAGAGTTGTTAAGCCATATGTTATAAATATAGATAGAATCAAATCGGTAGCTGCACTTGAAGAGATCACAATTGAGTCAATCAAAAGTGTTCACAAGATGGCTGGGACAGTTAATCGAATAAAACTTATCGGCGCAGGTGCAAAAGACCTCGCTGCTAAGATAAAAGACGATAATATAACTTTTACTGGCAAATAAGATGAGTAGTGATCTTACTAAAAAGATTTTAATTACTCTAGGCTTTATATTTGCGTACAGGATACTGGCATATGTTCCAGTTCCTGGCGTAAATCTTGATGTAATTAAAGAATTTTTTGATTCAAATAGCTCAAATGCATTAGGTATGTTCAATATGTTCAGTGGTAAAGCTGCGCAAAGAATGAGTATTATTTCATTGGGAATTATGCCATACATTACTGCTTCAATCGTTATGGAGCTTTTAGCTGCTACATTCCCAACTCTTGGTAAAATGAAAAAAGAGCGTGATGGAATGGTAAAATATATGCAAATCATTCGTTATGCTACTATAGGTATTACACTTATCCAAGCTATCGGTGTTTCAGTTGGACTTGGAAGTATGACTGGACGTGGTGGCGAGAGTGCTATTATGATTGACATGACTACATTTTCAATAGTTGCTGCAGCTTCTATGCTGACTGGGACTATGCTTCTTATGTGGATTGGTGAACAAATTACTCAGCGTGGAATTGGTAATGGTATATCATTGATTATCTTTGCTGGTATTGTTTCGGGTATTCCATCTGCCATTGGTGGCACAATCAATCTTGTAAATACAGGAGAGATGAATTTCTTGGTCGTTGTCGGTATTTTACTTGTTATTTTGGCAACAGTTGGCTCAATTATTTATGTTGAAATGGGAGAACGGCGTGTACCGATCTCGTATAGCAGAAAAGTAATGATGGAAAATCAACACAAGAGAATTATGAATTATGTACCTATTAAAGTAAATCTTAGTGGTGTTATACCGCCGATTTTTGCAAGTGCAATTTTGATGTTCCCATCAACAATTATGCAAGCTAGTACAAATCCAATTATACAAAGAATAAATGACTTTTTAAGTCCTAGTAGTTATGCATTTAATGTTTTGACATTTATTTTTGTTATTTTCTTTGCATATTTTTATGCATCAATTGTATTTAATGCAAAAGATATTTCTGACAACTTGAAAAAACAAGGTGGCTTTATTCCAGGAGTTCGCCCAGGAGAGAGCACAGCACTGTTTTTAAATGAAGTTGCAAGTAGATTGACATTTTGGGGATCTATATATCTAGGTCTTATCTCAACTCTTCCATGGGTTTTGGTAAAGACTATGGGTGTTCCATTTTTCTTTGGAGGAACAGCAGTTCTTATTGTAGTTCAAGTTGCACTTGATACTATGAGAAAAATTGAAGCTCAAATGTACATGAATAAATATGAAACCTTGAGTGCAGTAGGTCTTTAATGGCAATTTCGCTTAAAAAATTGCAAGATATTGAAAAGCTCAGAATTTCAAATAAAATGGTAGCTGAAACTCTTCAGCTACTTTCTGATGAAGCTCGTCCTGGTATGACTCTTTTAGAGTTAAATGCAATGGGAGAGGACTATATATATTCACACGGTGGAAGACCTGCATTCAAAGGATTGTATGGTTTTCCAGCGGGTGTTTGTACATCTGTTAATAAAGTTATAATTCACGGAATACCAAATAAATATGTTCTAAAAGATGGAGATATTGTCGGTTTTGATATTGGTGTTGAAAAAGATGGATGGTTTGGCGATGCTGCAGTAACTGTTGGTATTGGTGAGATTTCAAAAGAGAATCAAAGATTGATAGATTGTTCTCGCAATACTCTTTATCACGCTATTGAAAATATAAAAGCTGGTATGAGATTTAAAGAGTTGAGTAAAATATTAGAAGATTTTATTATCTCTGCAGGTTATATGCCACTAAGAAGTTTTTGTGGACATGGTATTGGAAGAAAACCTCATGAAGAGCCGGAGATTCCCAACTATTTGGAAGGTACAAATCCAAAACAGGGTCCAAAGATAAAAAACGGAATGGTTTTTTGCCTTGAGCCAATGATTTGTCAAAAAAGTGGTGTTGCGAAAATTTTAGAAGATAAATGGTCAGTAGTTTCAGAAGATGATCTTTTTGGAAGTCATTATGAACATACTGTAGCAATCATAAATAACAAAGCCGAAATTTTGTCGGTAGCGTAGGAGGTAAAATGTCAAAAGCAGATGTAATCGAAGTAGATGGTAAAGTTTTAGAAGCTCTACCAAATGCAACATTTAAAGTTGAAGTACAAAATGGTCATGTGGTTTTATGCCATATAGCAGGTAAGATGAGGATGCATTATATAAAGATAATGCCAGGAGATACAGTAAAATTAGAATTAACTCCTTATTCACTTGACAAGGGACGCATAACATATCGATATAAGTAAAGTATCAGCTTATTTTGGTATAATATGCCCCCTTTGTAAAACTGTGTGAAGAATATTTAGAAAAACCCCACTATTTTTCCAAATATTGGTTTAGTCAAGTTCACTAAGCCTGTGACAGTTTATGAATTGAAAAGTGGATTGTTTAGATATGCGTGGCATATCTTTTAACTCGTATTTATTTTTCTTACTTAAAGTAAGAAAAATGTTCGACAATAGTTTCTCTTCACAAAGCGAAAGCTTCAATGAGAGGAATTTTCAAGTGGCTTCGCCGCTTGTAAAGGAGACATAAAATGAAAGTACGACCTTCTGTAAAGAAGATGTGTGATAAATGCAAAGTGGTTAAACGTAAAGGTATCGTTAGAATCATTTGTGAAAATCCAAAACACAAACAGAGACAAGGATAAACATGGCAAGAATTGCAGGTGTAGACCTTCCTAAGAAGAAGAGAGTAGAGTATGGCTTAACTTATATATTTGGTATAGGTTTAACAAGCTCAAGACTAATCTTAAATGCTGTTGGAATATCTTTTGATAAAAGAATTCATGAATTAACAGAATCAGATGTTGCATCTATTCGTAAAGAAATTCAGAATAACTTCCAAGTTGAAGGTGATTTAAGAAAGAAAGTAACATTAGATATAAAAGCACTAATGGACATGGGTAGCTACAGAGGGTTAAGACACAGACGTGGTCTTCCTGTTCGTGGTCAAAAAACAAAAACTAATGCACGTACTAGAAAAGGTAAGAAAAAGACCGTTGGTGCAAAAGCATAATTACTCAAGGAACGATTAAATGGCAAAAAGAAGAGTAGTAAGAAAAAAGGTTGCAAAGAAAAATATCGCTAAAGGCGTTATTTATATTTCTGCAACATTTAACAATACTGTCGTAACTGTGACTGATGAAATGGGTAATGTTATCGCATGGAGTAGCGCAGGTAGTCTTAACTTTAAGGGTAGTAAAAAATCAACTCCTTATGCAGCACAACAAGCAGTTGAAGATGCATTAGTTAAAGCTAAAGAACACGGTATAAAAGAATTGGGTATCAAGGTTCAAGGACCTGGTAGCGGACGAGAAACAGCAGTTAAATGTGTTGGAGCAACAGAGGGAATTAAGGTAACTTTCTTAAAAGATATCAGCCCATTGCCACACAATGGTTGTAGACCTCCAAAGCGTAGAAGAGTTTAATTTTAACATTAGTAGTTAATAATTATATAAAAAACAAAATATTTTTGGTTTAGAATAATTAGGAGAAAAGATGGCTAGATACAGAGGACCTGTCGAAAAGCTTGAGAGAAGACTAGGTGTTAGTTTGGCTCTTAAAGGTGAGCGTCGTCTTGCTGGTAAGAGCGCATTGGATAAACGTCCATACGCACCAGGACAACACGGTCAAAGAAGAACAAAGATTAGTGAATATGGACTTCAATTAAGAGAGAAGCAAAAAGCTAAGTTTATGTATGGTGTTTCAGAAAAACAATTTAGAAGATTATTTAAAGAAGCAGCAAGAAGAGATGGTAATACTGGTGAAAACCTTATTACTATAATTGAGAGACGTTTAGATAACGTTGTTTACAGAATGGGTTTTGCAACTACTAGAAGATGTGCAAGACAATTTGTAACTCATGGACATGTACTTGTAAATGGAAAGAAATTAGATATAGCTTCTTATCAAGTTAAACAAGGTGACAAAATCGAGATACGTGAAAAAAGTAAAAGCAATCCTCAGATAGTTCGTGCACTTGAGCTTACAGCTCAAACTGGAATTGTTCCTTGGGTTGATGTTGAAGTATCTAAAGCGATGGGTGTATTTACTCGTTTTCCAGAGCGTGAAGAAGTAGTTATACCGGTTGAAGAGAGATTGATCGTCGAGCTATACTCTAAATAATAAGTGAGGCAGTATAAGTGAAAAAAATCAGTACAGCGGCACATATGCCAACAGAGATAGAAGTAGAGAATATTTCAGATAATAAAGCTCAAGTAATAGCATATCCATTTGAAGCTGGTTTTGCTGTAACTTTAGCTCACCCATTAAGAAGATTACTTCTTAGTAGTACAGTTGGATTTGCTCCAACAGCTATTAAGATAGATGGTGTGACACATGAATTTGATAGTATGCGTGGTATGCTTGAGGATGTTGCACTATTTATAATCAATCTTAAGAATATTCGTTTTAAAATCTTAGGTGATGAAAAACGAGTAGAGCTGAATTATTCATTTGCTGGACCTAAAGAGATTTATGGAAGTGACCTTTCTAATGATGAAATAGAAATAGTGACTCCAGAAAGTTATTTAGCAACCATCAATGAAGATGCAGAGCTTAACTTTACTTTAATTGTAGAGAAGGGTATGGGTTATGTACCTAGTGAAACTATAAGAGATTTAGTTGATAGCGATTATATAGCATTAGATGCTTTCTTTACACCAGTAAAAAAAGCTATTTATGAAATCGAGAATGTTTTAGTTGAAGACAATCCAAACTATGAAAAAGTAATTTTTACTATTGAAACAGATGGATTAATTTCTCCAATAGAGGCTTTTAAAGACTCTTTAGAAGCTATGTATACTCAAATGTCAGTATTTAACGGCGTGTTAGATATTGATATAACTCCAAAAGAAGAAAGTACTAGTGATAGTGTTGAATTGAACAAATTATTACAAAGTATAGAAGAGTTGAATTTGAGTGCGAGAAGTTTCAATTGTCTAGATAGAGCAGAAGTAAGATTTGTAGGTGAGTTAGCTTTGATGAGTATATTAGAGCTAAAAAATCTTAAGAATCTTGGTAAAAAATCTCTTGAAGAGATAAACACTGTGATGGAAGAGATTGGTTTTCCAGTTGGCTCAGATTTTTCTGATGATACTGTTGAAGTACTTAAGAAAAAAATCGCAGATTTGAAATCGAATGAGGATTAATAATGAGACACAAGCACGGATATAGAAAGTTAGGTCGTACTTCAACGCATAGAGCTGCGCTTTTGAAGAATATGGCAATAGCTATCATAAAAAGTGAGAAAATTGAAACTACAATCCCAAAAGCAAAAGAGCTTAGAGGATATATAGAAAAATTGATTACTAAAGCAGGAAAGGGTGATTTTAATGCGCACAGAGCGATTTTTGCATCACTTCAAGATAAAGAAACTACAAAAAAATTAGTTGATGAAATTGCACCTAAATATGTAGATAGAAACGGTGGTTACACAAGAATCATCAAAACTCGTACAAGAAGAGGCGACGCTGCTCCTATGGCTTTCATAGAGTTAGTATAATTCTTTTTTAACTTTGGAGACCTTTTAGTCTCCAAAGTTCTTCAAACTTTAACCTTCTTTTCATTCATTTATAGTATAATCATATTTAAAAGTATATGGAGATATTATGATACCTTTTAGTGATGAAGAATTACTTCCCGCAGTTGAAAAATCTTTAGAAAAAGTAAAACCTATGTTAGCGCTTGATGGTGGTGGTATGACGCTATTAGCTATCAAAAGTGGAAGAGTATTTATACAACTCCAAGGTGCTTGTATTGGTTGTGCTTCGAGTGGACAGACTTTGAAGTATGGTATAGAAAGACAACTTAGAATTGACATACACCCAGAAATAGAAGTTATAAATATAGCTCCTGGTATGGAAGATACTATAGAAAAATTTGACTAGGATAATTTTTTGAATAAGCATCTAAAGCGAGGAATTTCTAGTTTTTATAAGAAAAATTTCAAAGAAGCTCTTTTACATTTTTCATTAGCTCTTCGTGACACACCTAGTTCTAAAGAAGCAAGAGTAAGCGCTATACTTGCAGAACTTGCTATGGAAAAAGAAGATGAGGCTATTGCTCTGTATGAGTATTACCTTATCACTAAAGGCAGTGGTGTCAAAAACAGTGAAGAACTTATAGAAGAGATAGCTGACTCAGTTGAATTAACAATGCAAAGTTTAGAAGCATTTTTTATGCAAGATGAAATAGAAGCTAAAATAGACGAAGAAAAAGGTATAGCTTATGAGGATTTTAAAACTTTTATAAGAACAAAAGGAAGCTTCAAAGAAGCATTTGAAGATATTATGTTCTCAACAAAAGTTATAATCCATAAAAAAGATGATTTTTTTGATTTTATAGAACAGCTCCTAGACAATGGATTTAAAGAAGTTTCAATGACTTATTTTGAAACTGCAGTACAACTTTTTCCTTATGACAAACAACTTTTAAGAATGATAGATGATAATAAAATTAAAAAATAGAAAAGATTTTACTGCCATTACAGATGATTCCAAAGAGTGCAATAGTTTAACAGCATTTGTCTTAACAAGTCAAAATCAAAAGTATTTAAAAGAGGCACAAACACTCGCATTTAAAGTTATAACACCAGATGAATGTTTAGAAATATTGGACATAAAAGATAATATCAAAATCATAGGCATTACTGGTACAAATGGGAAAACAACAACAGCTGCTGCACTATATTCGATGCTTTTGGATTTAGATAAAAAAGTAGCTTTTCAAGGTACGCGCGGTTGTTTTATTAATGAGCATAGACATGAAGACAAAAGCCTAACAACACCTCCTATACTTCAGACAATATCAAATATAAAAGATGCCATAGATGAAGGGTGTGAATATTTTATCATGGAAGTTAGTTCTCATGCGATTGAGCAAAAACGCATCGAAGGCTTGAATTTTACACTTAAGATTTTTACAAATGTAACTCAAGATCACCTTGACTTTCACGGTAGTATCGATGCATATATAGCAACAAAGAGTAAATTTTTTGCTGATGAAAGCTTGAAACTTATCAATAAAGATGATGGAAAGATTAGATTCAACAAAAGAAATTGTATGACTTACGGTGCAGAGTATCCATCAACTTATAAGGTGGTAGCTTACTCGCTAAAAGATGGAGTGAGTGCAGTTATACAAAAATTTGGAAAAATGTACGATTTCAACTCTCCTCTTCATGGGTTTTTCAATCTTTATAATCTTGTCGCAGCCATGAGTGCAATTGATATGCTTGAAGTTGCTAGCATGGAAGAGATTTGTAAAGTAGTAGAAAACTTTGGTGGAGTTGAAGGGCGCATGGAAGTGGTCAGTAGCGACCCACTAGTGATTGTAGATTTTGCTCACACGCCAGATGGTATGGACAAAGTTTTAGATGCTCTTAAAGATAGAGGTATTATAGTTGTTTTTGGGGCTGGCGGAGATAGAGATAGAAATAAAAGACCAAAAATGGGAAATATTGCTAGCAGATACGCAAAAAAAGTAATAGTAACAAGTGACAATCCTAGAGGCGAAGAAGCAGATTTGATTATAAAAGATATAGTTCTAGGTATCAAAAATAAAAACTCTCTACATGTAGAGACAGATAGAAGAGAAGCTATAAAATATGCTTTAAATATAAGAGCAGAAAATGAAATAGTTGTGATACTAGGTAAAGGTGATGAAACTTACCAAGAAATAAAAGGTAAGAAAATTCCATTTGATGATAGGGTTATTGTGAGGGAATTACTAAAGTAATTTTTTCAGATAAATAGCATAATTTAAACAAAATTTATAAGGATAATCATGGGAATTCCTCAACCAGCATTTTATATATTTAAGTGTGAACAAAGTTCACCTCCGGGTATGCCAAAACCAAGTTGTGTTAATGCGCAAACAAGAGAATTATATCAGTATATGGCAAATAAATTGCTGAGCATGGGTTTATCATCAACGGTTCATCCAATAAGGACAGCCTGTTTAAATCGCTGTCAAATGGGGCCTGTGATGTTGATTGAGCCTGGTCATCACATGTATGTTGAATTGACTAAGGAAAAAATAGATAAAATTATAGATGAACATATCGTCAAAGGTAATCCAGTGAAAGAGTATATTATACTAGATGAGTATTGGGATGAGGCTATAAGCCCGCAAAAGACGATGGAAATGGCACAATAAAGGTTAATGAAAAAATGATGTTTGAAATGTTATATGGAAAAATTCACAGAGCAAGAGTAACAGATGCAAATCTGAATTATGTTGGTTCGATTACGATTGACAGAGATCTTATGGATGCATCAAAGCTAATTGTTGGTCAAAAAGTAGAAATAGTAAACATAAATAATGGCGAGAGGTTTAGCACTTATGTTATAGAAGGTCAAAGAGGTAAAAAAGATATATGCCTCAATGGAGCAGCAGCAAGAAAAGCTGAAATTGGAGACAGAATTATAGTGATAGCATACGCAAGTATGACTGAAAAAGAGAGAAAAGAATTTAAGCCGTATGTGGTTTTAGTGGATGAAAATAATAATATAGATGAGATTAGGATGGGTATATAATGTTCGAAAATATGGACTTTTCAAAAATGGGCGAGATGCTACAAGAGGCACAGAAGAATGCCGACAAGATAAAAGAAGACGCAAAAGGTAAAATCTACACTGCAAAGAGCGGAGGTGGATTAGTAAGCGTTAGTATTGATGGAGAGGGAGAAGTAACCGATATAAGTATAGATGATTCTTTGCTAGATGACAAAGAGTCTTTGCAGATTCTTCTTATGAGTGCTACAAATGATGTG